>OHAD01002973.1_pt1 | contig 11694 bp, 9 predicted proteins | sample 1577011 | NCBI WGS metagenome assembly OHAD01 (sample SAMEA3541510, study PRJEB24748) | human gut metagenome | biome: human gut; feature: human-associated habitat; material: faeces | place: China | collected 2012
TCTGCTTCCAATTGCGGTTCAAACGGAACAAAACCAAAAGTCCAACTCCTGCATTTACCAAAAGTCCGGACATCATTGCTCCTGCTCCGATAATTCCGCTCAGATACAGTTCCGTGATCACCACGGAGGATGCACAGTTTGGGATTAATCCCACAAGTGCTGCGATCATCTCTCCCACCACCGGAATGTCCTGAAATACCACCGCAAGATGATCTTCTCCGATCATTTCAATCACGAATGTCAGCATAAACGTGATGAGCAGAATGTATGCAAAAATCTTGAACGTGTGTTTTAGCGCCGACTTCAAGACACCGTCCTCACAACTGCAATGTTCTTCCTCACAGACCACATGAATATCCATGTCTTTTTCTTTCTTTTTGAAAACATTCACATAAACCAGCTCTGCAAGAAATCCTGAAATAATCGCAATGCAGACTTTTGCTGCAAGAATTTTTACGATTGTTGCCGGTGCGACCGCCTCGGAAATAAAAATCGGAAGCATCTCATCCGACGTAGATAAAAATACCGCAAGCAGCGTTCCAACCGTAATGACTCGTCCGGCATAAAGGCTGGACGCTGCTGCCGAGAAACCACATTGCGGCATAATTCCAAGAAGTCCACCCCACAGCGGTCCGACTTTCCCTGCATTTTTGATTTTGTTCTGCACTTTTCCGCCTGTCGTGTGCTCTAACAATTCCATTAATAAATAAGTGAAAAACAGAAATGGAAGCAGCTTCACGCTGTCTTCGATCGTGTGTGATAATGTATGTTCTAAAATGTGTAACATAACAAGGTATATATCAAAATATTTAGGATTAAATAATATATTTGATTGTAATGCTTTTCCATTCAGTGGAATTGATGATGTGATTACTGAAAGAGGCAGTATAGCACATAAAGTTTATGGCAGTAGTTATATAAAAGAAGTTAAGCTGATTGAATATATAGATACGATTAGCAATGCAGTAAAAGAAATTGAATTGACACTGTATAAAGAATTGCCTAAAATAATTCACAAAAAGCCGTGGAATAATACTTACTGATAAATGTAAAGTTGCAACGAAAAGTAACTCGAAAGGTATTTGGGGTGTTGCTTTTCAACACAAAACAGAATATCGAACACACAATAAAGCACTCAATGCCTATGGCTTGATGCCTCTTAAGCAGACAAGGTAAATAACCGGATCTACTTAAGGGGAATCAGGAGAGGTATTGGGTACTTTTTTGTTTGGAATATTCTCTGTTTCAAGGAATGTTGCTTTTAAATCGTAAAATTTAGCTCGATATTTTTCTACATTGAGATTAGACATATATATTTGCAATTCATCGAGAGATTTAAGAATCGCAGATAAAGAATTTAAATCTTTGATTGTATTACACCCATGTTTTTCTTTACCAGTAAGGAGTGCATGATAACAATAACTATTTGAAATATTAGTATTACAAGAGGTTGCATATTGTCTGATTTGATCTAATAGTAAATTACCGTTTTCAGTTGTTATAAGGTAATCCAATATTATATTCCAGTCAGTGGCAATTTCTCTATATGTGGAATTTTCTTTTCTAATTTGATACATATTTAATATGCTTAATTTTTGAAAAGCATCAGGAGAGAGCGCATAAGTTTTATCTATATATGCCTGAAAATGAGTATCAGATTGTAGTCTACCCAATAAAAAGTCTACATCACAGTCGAGAATTGTTGATAAGTTAATTAGTTCTAATGTTTTGGGTAAGGTATTTTTTTCCCAAGATCTGTATGTTTTAAGTGTTACATCAAGTATATCTGCCAACTGTCTTTGTGTAAATCCTTTTTCTTTACGTTTCTTTTTCAGATTTTTAGTAAATGTGTTTATTACATCTTTATGCTCAATTATAGGTATATTATTACTTATTTTCATTCAATATTCCTCCAACAATGAGTAGTAAATAGGTAATTGTTTACCTATATCATATCAGATACAATTATACTTGTAAATAGCAAATAGTTAATTAGATAAAATGAATTAGAGGTGAAATTTATGAGAAAAACAAACGAAAATAATGCATCATTCAATGATTTAACAGTGGATACTGCTGGGCTTCAAGCGTTGATGCATGCAGGGATTAAAACAGCAACAGAAATTGGCACAGCGGCAGGCGCTAAGATTTATGTTGGAAGACGTGTTTTATGGAATGTAGCAAAAATCAGAAAGTATCTGGATGAGATTTCAGAGTAAGGTGGCGATTCTATGAGAGTATATGAAAACCTGCTGCCGGGCAAAGAAAATGCGCTGACACCGGAGTACCTTACTGTGAAATGTCACTTTTCCAGTGTTCGAATGTTGCAAAAGCAGATTGAGATGGAGCGCAGATCAGGAAAAGTAATCTTATCGAGTGCGACGAGTCCAGGAGGCTACTATCTTCCGGCAGCAGGAGACATAATGGAAATCCGAAAGTTTATTCGTACACTTGAGAATCGAGGAGAGAATACATTGCGGGCGTTGGAGAGTGCAAGAGAACTTTTGGAAGGTGATAAGAATTGACTTTTGAAAGGATTTTATCACACTTTCAAGTTATGAAACGCGGGACAGGCAAGGCGCAATGCATTTGTCCGGCACATGTAGATACAAAGGCTAGTTTAACACTTACGGATGGTAATGATCGAGCATTGATTAGTTGCCATGCTGGATGTAGTGCTGAGAAAGTTGTTGATGCAGCAGGATTAAAAATGTCAGATTTCCAATGGGAACAAAGGTAGTTATGAATGGTGTCGAATATACCGTAGAAGATACCGGAGCTTTCGCAAGATACGGTGTACAATTTGATGTCTATTATGACAGTCATGCGGCAGCATCTGCACATGGACATCAGACCTGGGAATGTTATCTTGCAGATGATAACGGAAGCAATGAAGTCGAAGTGACCAGAATCAGAGATGTGGACACGCTGAATGTAACATTGACCAGTGGAAACCTGATGTCAATCTGTCAGGACAGGTTGGGATTTTTCCAGAAAGAACTGTTCAGTGCCTACAACGATACCAAAGGCAACCTGCAGATGTTTGCAACACCGGTTGATTTTAACTGGTATTCCAGTGTGACAAGTTATTATGGATATCGGATTCATCCAATTTCAGGAGCAAATCAGCTTCATAATGGTATGGATATCGGAGCGCCGGAGGGAACAAAAGTAATGGCAGGGCTGACCGGAACGGTTACAACTTCTGCTTATAACGACAGCTATGGCAATTATGTTGTAATCAAGGACAGTAAAGGCTATGAACTGCGGTATGCACATTTAAGCAGCCGGAGTGTATCAGAAGGTGCATCCGTCACGAAAGGTGATGAGATTGGTCTTGTAGGAAATACTGGAAATTCTACAGGAAGCCATCTTCACATTGAACTTTTGAAAAATGGAGAGCGGTTAAACCCGATCTTTTATCTGGAAACAGGAGAAGGGACAGGCTTTGGTGGTAATGAATATACCAGTGAAGCAGCGCAACGTTTACTGGAAGAGGCTGCAAAATATCTTGGAACACCGTATGTGTGGGGCGGATATTCCCCAAGTGGATTCGATTGTTCCGGATTTGTCAGCTACTGTCTGGTTCATTCCGGGGTAAGAAATACGGGAAGGCTGACTGCACAGGGACTGTACAACATTTGTACGCCAGTATCCCAGTCAGAAGCACAGCCAGGAGATCTGATCTTCTTTACCGGAACCTACGATGCAGGAGAACCAGTAACGCATATTGGAATCTATGTGGGCAATGGTCAGATGATCCATTGTGGGCATCCGGTTCAGTACACGTCCATCAACTCTCCATACTGGCAGAGCCATTTCTATGGATTCGGGCGATGGTAAGGAAAAGGGCGGTATAACAGCCGCCCGGAAAGGAGAAGAGATGAAAAGTCTTGAAAAAGCAACGGCAGATTATGAGAAAGCCAAGGAAAAAATGGAAGCATCTAAAGCCAGATATGAAGCAGATTTAAAGCGGTTCAAGGCTGCGGAGATTGCAAAAACAGAAGCAGAAAATCTGGAAATTGTAAGAATTATCCGTGCAATGGATATGAGTATTCCGGAATTGGAAGCTTTTAAAAAGAAAATGAAAAATGAGTTGCCCGGCAGGGTAGAAATACAGAAGGAGGAAATAAAAGCCGATGATGAATCTGGAAAAAATGAAACAGAAGAAGAGAACAAATACTAAAAGCAGGGTAAAAAAGAGTCTGCTTGCAGCAACGACATTTCTTTGCCTGACAACACCTTTGCTCCAGACACAGACTGCTTATGCAGCTGAGAATACCACACCTGCAATCACGATTGAGAAACCGGATGGATGGAAACAGGGAGAAACAACCATTGCTGTTACGGTAGATGCCAGCCATATGCCGGAAGGTTTCTCAATAGCAAAGATTGAAGCAAAAGCAGGAAAAGATGGAAGCTGGCAGGATGTAACTGGAAGCGGAAGTATCACGATCACAGGAAATCAGACAGTGTATGTGCGTGTGACAGATGGTGATGGAAAGGTGTATGAGCAGAATCGTTCTATTAAGTGTTATGACACGGAAAAGCCGACACTCTCTGCTTCCCTGACAGATGGTGTGCTGACGATTCAGGGGAATGATACAGTATCCGGGATTACTGCAGTAACAGTTAATGGCACCACTTATACAGATCTGAAGGATGGAATGCTGAGAGTGCAACTGACACAGAAAGATTTTACTACAAAACAGATTGAGATTACGGTAACAGACGGTGCCGGAAATACTTCTGAAAAGTATGTGTTGCAGAATCCTTATTATGAATGGGCAAAGAAGCAGGCAGAGAAACAGAAAACCTCCAGTGACAGCAATGGTGCAATGGCAACTACGACCAGTGCAGATGCAACGGGAACTGAAAAAACAACGACTTCTCCGCTTCCGCAGGATGCACAAGCTTCTGAGCCAACAGATGCAAAAGGAACTGTGGATGATCGGACAGTGACAGGTATTGAGGAACAGCTTAATAAAGAAGGCGAGACAGCAGATTCTGTTACTAAAACAGCTACGGAAGGCACAAAAGAGTTTTATACCATTTCAACTAAGAGTGGTAAGATTTTTTATCTGATCATCGACAATTCAAAATCTCAGGATAATGTGTATTTCCTTACAGAAGTCAGCGAGAAAGATCTGATGAACTTCACACTTTCTGATTCCGTGACACTTCCGGAAGTAGATACTGTTTATGCAGAACCAGAGAAAAAAGCAGAGGAAGAAAAGCCGGAAACGACAGAGTCATCCGAGAAAGATAAGGTAGAGGATGATATTCAGATGCCTGAAGATAAAAGTCCATTTGGAACGTATCTTCTGATTGCACTGGTTGCAGTAGGAGCTGCGGCAGGAGGATATTACTTCAAAGTCTATAAACCAAAGCATGAATATGATGACGAGGATGAGATGGAAGAGGATGAAGATGAATCCGAAGATTCAGAATCTGAAAAGCGGGAAGTAGACGATGCAGATGAGCAGGAAGAAAGTATAGAACCAGAAATCCTGAGAGACGAGGATTTTGATGATGCTGTGCTGGAAGATGAAGAAGAGGAGCAGGAGTAAATGAAATTAGTGATTGCAGAAAAGCCATCGGTTGCGATGGCACTGGCTTCCGTGATTGGAGCCAGAACAAGAAAAGATGGCTACGTGGAAGGAAACGGTTATCTCGTTTCCTGGTGCGTAGGACATCTGGTTGGATTATGTGATGCATCAGAATACGATGAAAAATATAAAAAATGGAGATATGAAGATCTGCCGATTGTGCCGGAATGTTGGAAACACAGGGTATTGGAAGGCACGAAAAAGCAGTTTGGAATCTTGAAAAAACTGATGCGAGATTCCAAAGTAGATGAAGTAATCTGTGCTACAGATGCCGGGCGGGAAGGAGAACTAATCTTCCGTCTGGTGTATGAGCAGGCAGGATGCAAAAAGCCGATGAAGCGGCTCTGGATCTCTTCCATGGAGGAACAGGCAATTAAAGATGGATTTGCGTCATTAAAAGACGGTTCGTGTTATGACAGTCTCTATCAGTCAGCACTTTGCAGGGCAAGGGAACTATGGACAAGGCATCACCAGAAGTTCGAAAATATCTGGCAGAGAGGGCAGATCTGTTGGGAGCAATCCGACTGCCCAACACAGCTTTTAAGGCAAATGCAGGAACAGAAGTCAGTGCTGATATTTTGTTTTTCCAGAAGCGTGACAGCATGACAAAAGAGATGCCGGAGTGGGTGAATCTTGGAAGTGATACCAATGGAATTACAGTCAACCAGTATTTTGCAGACCATCCTGAAATGATTCTGGGTGAGATGAAAGAAGTATCGGGTCCATATGGTATGGAAACAACCTGTATGCCGATAGAAGGTGCTGACCTTGAACTCCAGCTTGCAGAAGCGGTCAAGAACATTCATGGAAGCATGGTATCGGCAGTAGATGTGGAAACAGAACTGGATGAGATGCCAGAGAGTATTCCGGCAGATCCGAATGTCAGAAATTACAGCTATACGGTGGTAGATGATCAGGTATATTACCGTGTCAACTCTTTGATGAATCAGGTGAAAATGCCTGCCGCCACTGCAGAACGTGTGAAAGGCATGGTTGCAATCCGTGATACTGTTCGTGAATTGATCGCCATGCAGATGGAGGAATTTGTAGCAGACGAAGAAATCCAGAAACAGCAGGAGAAACTGAATCAGGTATATGATACCTACACAGCAAAGTATGGAGTCATTGGAAGTAATGCTAACAAACGTGCATTTTCTGATGACTCTTCTTATTGTCTGCTGTGTTCACTGGAAGACTTGAATGAAGATGGAACGCTGAAACGAAAAGCGGACATGTTTACTAAGCGAACCATTAAAAAGGCGGTCGCTGTGACAAGCGTTGAGACAGCCACAGAAGCACTTGCATTGTCTCTTAACGAAAGGGCAAAGGTAGACCTTCCTTATATGGCAAAGCTGACTGGAAAGACCGAAGAGAAAATCACAGAAGAACTGGTTGGAGTTATCTTTAAGAATCCACTGACAGACCAGTGGGAAAGTGGAGATGAATATCTGTCCGGAAATGTCAGGGATAAATTAAATACTGCGAGAACCTTTGCAGAGAATCGTCCGGAATTTACACCGAATGTCCGTGCATTAGAGGCAGTTCAGCCGAGAAATCTGGAAGCGTCTGAGATTGAGGTGCGTGTTGGAGCTACATGGATTGAGCCTTCGGATTATCAGGCTTTTATGGTGGAACTGCTTCATACCCCGTGGTATCTTGCACAGAAGGAAATACAGGTAAAATACTCTGAGGTCAATGGTGAATGGCGTATTACTGGAAAAAATGCAGATAGTCCAAGGAATGCGTTTGCCTATGCAACGTATGGAACTGAGAGAGCAAATGCCTATAAGATTCTGGAAGATACCCTGAACCTGAAAGATGTCCGCATTTATGATAAGAGTGTCAATGAGAATGGTGATGAAATCCGTGTCCTTAATAAGAAAGAAACCATGCTGGCATCACAGAAGCAGGATGCCATGAAAGTAGCATTTAAGGATTGGATTTTTAAAGATCAGCAGAGGCGTGAAAGACTGGTAAAAGTTTACAATGAACGATTTAACAGTATCCGTCCCCGTGAATATGATGGCAGTCATTTGACTTTCCCAGGAATGAATCCGGAAATAGAGCTTCGCCCGCATCAGAAAAATGCTGTTGCACATCAGCTTTACGGAGAGAATGTGCTTCTGGCTCATGTAGTAGGAGCTGGGAAGACTTACGAGATGGTAGCGGCTGCAATGGAGAGCAAACGTCTGGGATTATCACAGAAGAATTTATTTGTCGTGCCGAATCATCTGACAGAGCAGTGGGGAGCAGAATTCCTGCAGTTATATCCGGGAGCCAATATCCTGGTAGCAACCAAGAAAGATTTTGAACCGGCGAACCGGAAAAAGTTCTGTGCCAGAATCGCTATGGGAAATTACGATGCTATTATTATTGGTCATTCCCAGTTTGAGCGTATACCAATCTCTGATGAGAGGCAGGAAGCTATGCTGCGGAAGCAGATTGATGATCTGGAAATGGCAATCCAGAGTGCAAGGTATGAACAGGACGGCGGGCGTTATACCGTCAAACAGATTGAAAAGACCAGAAAGACACTGCAGACAAGGCTGGAAAAGCTGAATCAGAAAGAAAAAAAAGATCAGGTAGTTACGTTTGAAGAACTGGGAGTAGATCACTTGTATGTAGATGAAGCACACAGCTATAAAAATGCGTTTCTCTATACAAAAATGAGGAATGTAGCCGGGATTGCACAGAACGAAGCACAGAAGTCGGCAGATATGTTCAATAAATGTCAGTATCTGGATGAGATTACTGGAGGAAAAGGCATTACTTTTGCCACGGGCACACCAATCAGCAATAGTATGACGGAATTATATGTTATGCAGCGATATCTGCAGAACAGTAAATTACAAAATATGGGACTTGGACTGTTTGATTCCTGGGCTTCCACTTTTGGAGAAGTTGTCACGAGCATCGAACTTGCTCCCGAAGGAACAGGATATCGTGCAAAGTCCAGATTTGCACGGTTTTATAATATCCCGGAACTGATGAATATGTTCAAGGAGATTGCAGATATCAAGACTTCCGATCAGTTAAAGCTTCCTGTGCCGGAAGCAGAATATGAAACAGTGGTGCTGAAACCAACGGAACAGCAGAAAGAAATCGTAGAAAGCCTTGGAGAACGTGCGGAAGTTGTCAGAAATGGCGGAGTAGATGCCGCGGTTGATAATATGCTGAAAATCACCAATGATGGAAGAAAGTTAGCATTGGATCAGCGTTTAGTGAACGAATTATTGCCAGACAATCCGGAAAGCAAGATATCAGTCTGTGCAGAGAAAAGCTATGAAATCTGGAAAGACACAGCAGCACAGAAATCAGCACAATTGATTTTCTGTGATTTGAGTACACCGAAAGGCGATGGCAGTTTTAATGTCTACGACGACCTGAAACGGAAACTGATGGAAAAAGGAGTGCCGGAAAAAGAGATTGCTTTTATTCATGATGCAAATACAGAAGCAAAGAAGACGGAGCTGTTTGGAAAAGTGAAATCCGGACAGGTTCGTTTTTTGATTGGTTCTACAGCAAAGATGGGTGCAGGAACCAATGTGCAGGATCGTCTGATTGCGTTGCATCATCTGGATATTGGCTGGAAACCATCTGACTTGGAACAGAGGGAAGGACGTATTATCCGTCAGGGAAACCATAATAAAAAGGTTCATATCTTCCGGTATGTAACAGAATCCACATTCGACAGTTATATGTGGCAGCTGATTGAGAATAAGCAGAAATTCATTTCTCAGATTATGACCAGCAAAGCACCTGTGCGAAGCTGTGAAGATGTAGACGAAGCGGCACTTTCCTATGCAGAGGTCAAAGCTCTTGCAACCGGAAATCCGGCAGTAAAAGAGAAGATGGCATTGGATGTTGATGTGGCAAAATTAAAACTTTTAAAAGCCAACCACATGAATAACCAGTATCGACTGGAAGATGATATTGCAAGGAATTTTCCACAACAGATTGCAAAACTGACAGAGATCATTGACAGCTACAAGGCAGACATCGCTCATTTTTCTGAGTACAAAATCACAGATCCAGAGCAGTTTTCTATGGAAATCAGTGGCAAAGTGTTCACAGAAAAGAAAGAGGCAGGAGCGGCTCTTCTGGCGGTCTGCAAAGAAATTAAGTCTGTGGATGCAGCTATGGATATTGGAAGCTATCAGGGATTTAACATGAGAATCCAATTCGACAGTTGGAGCAAAGAGTTTATCCTGTCTGTAAAGCATGAATCGGTAGCTAAAGTTCGATTGGGAGCCGATGCTCTAGGAAATATCACTCGTATCAATAATCTTTTAGAAAGTTATCCGGAGAAACTGGCAGAAGCAGAACAACGGCTGGAAACGGTACAGGAGCAGCTGGCAAATGCCAAAGAGGAAGTCGGGAAGCCATTTCCAAAAGAAGAGGAACTGAACCAAAAACTGGAGCGACTGTCAGAGTTAAATGCACTTCTCAATATGGATGAACGGGAAGATACAGAAACAGAGCAGTCGGAATCAAAAGAGAAAGAAGAAAGACCGGCACGAGGTTCTATCCATGAGAAACTGCAGATTTATAAGGAAAAGAGTCAGCGGGAAAGTGAAACTGGCAAGGAAACCAGAAAACGGGACTTCGGTCTGGAATAAAGAGGAAAGATGGCATAATTTGGTAGAAGAAGGTTCTGTCGGTTATGCCATTTTTTAGAACACAGGAGGAATTTATATGGCAAGAAACAGGATAACGGGTAGAGAAACACAGAAAATGCAGGAATACACGCAGGGACAGATCAGTCAGGCAGAGCGTAGAGGCATAGAATTTCCAACAGATGTAAAAGAACAGCTTTTTGAATATGCGAATCTGATCGGTGAGGAAGAGAAAGTTAGGACTCTGGTAAGAAATCTAGCAGATGCAGTGATCCAGGCAGATGAAGAAGGGGTAGAGGATCTACTGGATGATGCAAGAATGGATATTCAGGATCTACCAGATCCAACCATAGGTAAGCTGGAATTACGTGATTATGGATATACAGCAGAAGACATGGTGCCGCTTAGAAAAGAAGCAGCTTTGGATTATCACAGAATGGGTTCTAAGATTTATTGCCTGGGCAGCGATGGCAGCAAGGGAGAGTATGCAAGTAAAGAAATGATACAGGCGCATGAAGGTCTGTTTGGCATGGAATCGCAGATGTGGGAACGGATAGAGGAGAATGACCTGGATTATGCCGATGAAGATTTTGGAGCATTTCAGGAGCCTATGAGTGTCATTGAGCAGGAAGAAGCACTGAAATTATACGATGCCGGAGCAGATATCTATCTGATCACTAATTTTTCATCACCGGTCTATGTCACGGAACGCATGGAAATTGAACGAGGACCGGAGCATTATCAGATGTCTATGACAGAACTGGAGCGTTTCCGTAACCTGGAATGGGAAATGCAGAAATATCCGCAGATTCAGTCTTTGAAAGAGGCAAACCTGTTGTTAGGAACAAGGCGAACCTTTGGTATTTATCAGATCAAGGACGATTCACCGGGCGAAAACTATGCATTTATGAATATGCGCTTTATTGAAAGTCATGGTATGCAGATAAAAAAAGAAGATTATAAGCTGGTCTATGTTGGGGAATTATCGGGAAATATGTCACTGGATGATATTTTTGAAAGGTTCAACATTGATAGACCGGAAGATTTCCGTGGGCATTCCCTGTCTGCCAGTGATATCATAGTTCTGAATGACGGGGAAAAAGTAACCGCTCATTTTGTAGACAGTATCAGTTTTGAACAGCTGGATTCTTTCCTGAATCTGGAAGAACAGGTTCTTAGTGAACTGGCATATGAGGTAGGAGAACGTTACTTTGCTATTCAGAGAACAGAAGAAGGATATGATTATTCGTTTTACGATGAAGATTTTCGTCTGATGGATGGTGGCGTCTATGAAAATGATCAAATTTCTATTGAAGAAGCGGCAGAGGAACTTCTGGAAGACGAAGGCTGGACTGGAGAACGCATCCGTGGAGATTATGATCAGTTGATGGAAAAAGTAGAAGAAATGGATGAAGTTGTAATGGCAGAGATTCAGAAAAGCCAGGGCGAATATAAGCCTTTGGCAAAGG
>OHAD01002984.1_pt1 | contig 11658 bp, 9 predicted proteins | sample 1577011 | NCBI WGS metagenome assembly OHAD01 (sample SAMEA3541510, study PRJEB24748) | human gut metagenome | biome: human gut; feature: human-associated habitat; material: faeces | place: China | collected 2012
GTGCTGCGCAACCTGCTGCCGTATCTGGTGTCGGTGATCATGCTGCGCATGGCCCTCACCATTCCGGAAGCCATCGGCAACGAGGTGTTCATCACCTACATCGGCCTGGGCCTCTCGGTGGAGACGCCCTCGCTGGGCAATCTGGTCAACGACGGCCGCAAGGTGATGATGCAGGCCGGTCTGCGCTACCAGCTGCTCTACCCCACCCTGATTTTGAGCTTTGTCACCATTGCGTTCTATCTGATCGGCAATGCGTTCTCGGACGCCGCCGACCCAAAGAACCACCTGCAGTAAGGAGGAATGCATGATGAACGAAAACGACTGCATCCTCTCGGTGCAGGGGCTGGATATCCGGTTCAACCTGCGCGGCCGGGTGCTGCACGCCATCCGCGGCATCGACCTGGACCTGTACCGGGGCGAAGTGCTGGCCGTCGTGGGCGAGTCCGGCTCCGGCAAGAGCGTGTTCACCAAGAGTTTCATGGGCCTGTTGGACACCAATGGCTCCATCACCGGCGGCACCATCGACTACTGCCCTACCCCCGGCGCAGAGCCGGTGCGCCTGTCCGGCCTGAAAACCGAGAAGGACTGGCTGCGCATCCGGGGCCGCGAAATTGCCATGATCATGCAGGACCCCATGACCAGCCTGAACCCGCTGAAAACCATCGGCGACCAGATTTTGGAGGCCGTGACCCTGCATCAGGGCCTGAAGGGCACCGAGGCCAGGGCCAGAACACTGGAATACCTGCGGGACGTGGGCATCTCTGACCCGGAAGTGCGTTTTAAGCAGTACCCCCACGAGTTCTCCGGCGGCATGCGTCAGCGCGTGGTGATCGCCATTGCGGTGGCCTGCCGCCCGAAGATCCTGATCTGTGACGAGCCCACCACCGCGCTGGATGTGACCATTCAGGCTCAGATTTTGCAGCTGCTCAAGGAGCTGCGGGCCAAATACCACCTGACCATCGTCATGATCACCCACGACCTGGGCGTCGTGGCCAACATTGCCGACCGGGTGGCCGTGATGTACGCCGGCGACATCGTAGAGATCGGCACCGCCGACGAGATCTACTATGACCCCCGCCACCCCTACACCTGGGCACTGCTGTCCAGCATGCCCCAGATGGGCATAAAAGGCGAGGACCTGTTCAACATCGTGGGCACCCCGCCCAACCTCTTTGCCGAGATCCGCGGCGACGCCTTTGCGCCCCGCAACCCGCAGGCACTGAAGATCGACTATGTCAAGCGCCCGCCGTACTTTGAAGTTTCGCCCACCCACAAGGCCAAGACCTGGCTGCTGGACCCCCGGGCACCCCACATCGAGCCGCCTGCTGCGGTGAAAAAACTGCAAAAGGAGGGCTTGTAAGATGGCCGAGGAAAAAGAAGTCCTTCTGGAAGTGAAGGGCCTGAATGTGACCTACGGCTCCGGCCGCAAGGCCTTTGCCGCCGTACAGAACGCCAATTTCCAGATCTACAAGGGCGAGACCTTTGGTCTGGTGGGCGAGTCCGGCTCCGGCAAGACCACCATCGGCCGGGCTATCCTGCGCATTCTGCCCACCTCTGGCGGTGAGATCCTGTACAAGGGCCAGAAGATCAACGGCAAAATCCCGCGTGCGCTGGACAAGCAAATCACCCGTGAGATCCAGATGATCTTTCAGGACCCGCAGTCCTCGCTGAACGAGCGCGCCAAGGTGAGCTACATCGTGGGCGAGGGCCTGCAGAACGTGCGGCCCGACCTCTCCGCCGCCCAGCGGGAAGAAAAAGTGCGGCAGGCCTTGCTGGACGTGGGCCTGCTGCCGGAGTTTGCTTCCCGCTTTCCCCACGAATTTTCCGGCGGCCAGCGGCAGCGCATCGGCATTGCTCGTGCCCTGATCGTGGAACCGGAATTCATCGTGGCCGATGAGCCCATCAGCGCACTGGATATGTCCATCCGCGCCCAGGTGCTCAACCTGCTGCGCCGCCTGCAGAAGGAGCGTGGTATCACCTACCTGTTCATCGCCCATGATCTCTCGGTGATGCGCTACATTTCGGACCGCATCGCAGTCATCCACAAGGGCAGCATCGTGGAACTGGCCGACGCGGAGGAGCTGGTGGCCCACGCCATCCATCCCTACACCCGCAGCCTGCTGTCCGCCATCCCCATGCCGGACCCCCGCCGGGAGCGGGAAAAGCAGCTGCTGGTCTACGACCCTGCCATCCACGATTACGCCACCGAGGCCCCCCAGTGGCGGCAGCTGCGGCCGAGGCACTGGGTTCTTTGCAGCGCCGCTGAAGCAGAGGCCTGGCTGGGCAATAACTAAGTTCCTTTGCCGCAATAAGCATTTTTCCCAGATTTCAAGAGACAAAGCCATCGTTGTTTTGTCTCTTTTTTACTTCTCACAGTTTGTTCATTGACTTTCCAACTGTTGTCCACTACAATACAGGAAGGGCCGTGTGCCCTGGCCTGTTTGGCCCGGAGCCCGGAGCTTTGGTCTGCCGGGCCTGGAGAAAGTATAAAAAAGAAGAAGAACGAATCATAAAAGAAAGGGTTTGATCCTATGTCGACTGCAGCACATGAGGCGGTTTACGCATCCGTCGCAAAGCCCTGGCTGAAGTATTACGACGCCAGCTTTATTGGCCAGCCCCTGCCGGACTGCACCACTTTTGAGTACCTGTACCAGCAGAACAAGCAGCACCTGAACGAGCCTGCTCTGGAGTACTTTGGCCGCAAGATCACCTATGCCGATCTTTTTGTCAACATCAAAAAGACCGCTGCCGCCTTCCGTGCCATTGGCCTGAAGAGGGACGACATTGCCACGGTGGTCAGCATCATGACCCCGGAGATCATCTACGCTTTCTACGCTGCGGACCTGATCGGTGCCACCTTGAACCTGGTGGACCCCCGGTACAGCGTGGAGGGCATCCACGACTACATCGCTGAGGTGGACTCTCACCTGCTGATCTGCCTGAACGTGACCTACGACCGCTGTGTCCAGGCTGCCAAGCGCACCCATGTGGAGCGCATCCTGGTGGTGTCTCCTGCCGACTCGTTGTCCCTGCCTATGGCCATGGGCTACAAGCTGAAGAACCCGGATAAGAACCACTACTCCTCCAACGTCATCCACTGGAAGGACTTTATTGCCGGGGGCCAGGGCCAGAGCACTGCAGCAGACCCGGTGGACCCCATGGACCATGCCTGCGTCGTGGTCCACACCGGCGGCACCACTGGTTCCCCCAAGGGCGTGATGCTCACGGACCGGAACTTCAACACCATTGCCAAGCAGTTCAAGACCTACGAGTTCCTGTGCCACCGGGGCCAAACCCTTATGAACATCATGCCCCCCTTTATTGCCTATGGCTTTGCCTGCGGCATCCATCTGCCCCTGACCCTGGGCATCAAGGTGGTCATTATCCCCAATGCGGACGCCTCCAAGCTGGGCAGTCTGGTGCTGAAGTATAAGCCTCAGCACATGTTCGGTGTGCCCACCCATTATCAGCAGCTGGCCACCGACCCCCGGCTGAAAAACAAGGACCTGTCCTTTATCCGGATGTACGCCGCCGGCGGCGACGCCATCTCGGTGGGTGCTGAGGAGAACGTCAACGAGTTCCTGGCTGCCCATAACGTGGAGTTCCCCATGGCCAAGGGCTATGGCATGACCGAGGTCTCCTCTGCCGCCACCGCCGCTGCCGCCTCCATCACCAAGCCCGGCAGTGCCGGTATTCCCCTGGTGGACACCATCGTCTCTGTGTTTGAGCCCGGTACCACCAAGGAGCTGCCCATCGGGGAACAGGGCGAGATCTGCATCTGCAGTGAGTCCATCATGAAGGGTTACTACCACAAGCCGAAGGAGACCGCCGCCGTCAAGCAGGTCCACCCGGACGGCCGCACCTGGGTGCACACCGGGGACGTGGGCTATATCGACGAGGATGGCTTTGTGTTTGTGGGTTCCCGGATCAAACGGCTGATCATCCGCCCCGACGGTTTCAAGGTGTTCCCCTCCATGATCGAGAACGCCATCAGCCATCACCCTGCCGTGCGGCAGTGCTCTGTGGTAGGCTGCGTAGCCAAGGACCACCCCCAGGGCCGCCTGCCCTTTGTGTTCGTGGTGCTGGACCCTGCCGCCGCTGACAAAAAGCGTCAGATCCTGCGAGAGCTGCGGCAGCTCTGTGTGGAGGAACTGCCGGAGTATGTGCAGCCGGTAGCCTACAAGTTCATCAGCGAGATGCCCCTGACCCCTGTGGGCAAGGTGGATTACCGCAAGCTGGAGGAGCAGATCAGCCCCCGGGATTATTAAAGTTTGCCTATTACGGTCGTGCCTTGTGCACGGCCGTTTTTGGTTTGTCCAACGCATTCAAGCAAAACGGGCCTTGACATTCCTGGCTTCTCTTTTTATGATAGAAGGGACCTTATGGCTCAAAAAAAAAGGAGGAACATCATGAAAAACCGTATTGTCAGCCTGCTGCTGGCCCTGGCTCTGCTGGTGCTGCCGGTGGTTTCTGCCGGGGCTGCCCAGCCTGCCGCTGCAGAAACCGTCCCGGTGCAGACCCAGACCGACGCCGCTGCCGAATCGGCCCAGCACTGCTATTCTTACATTGCTTTGGGCGACAGCATTGTGGCCGGCATCGGCCTGCCGGACGCCGTTTACCAGCGAAACGGTCGGTACTACGATGTTTCCGGCAACTATCAGGGCTACTCCAAGGATTGCTATGTGGCCCGGGTGGCCGATAGCCTAGGCCTGAGCCGGGACCAGACCGCCAATTACGGAATGCCTGCCCTGATGAGCAGCGACCTGCTGGAGCTGGTGCGGACCGGTTCCTGCCAGAGTGCCAGCATGAATTTTGTCCTGCCCAACCTGCGCCAGGAGCTGAAGGACGCTGAGATCATTACGGTGGAGATCGGTGCCAATGACGTGCTGGTGCCCATCATGTACGGCGTTGCCGCTGCCATGGGGGGCCCCCAGGTCTTTGAGGCCCTGCTGCCTATGCTGGAGGGAGACTTCCGCCAGATGGATGCCTCCTCCTTTGCCGCCCTCCGGGAGAACCTGGACTCTTTGAACATCACCGCCCAGCAGCGCAAGGCCCTGCTGCAGCTGCTGAGCAGCGGCGTTGCCGACATTTGCGCCCAGAGCCAGGCCACCACCCTGGCCAACATCGAGGCCCTGCTGCAGGAGCTGAAGGCTCTGAACCCCAACGCCCAGATCGTTCTGGTGGGGTACTACAATCCCCTGCCCCTGCTGCCGGCCCCTGCCAACCCCTTTGTCAAGCACTTCCGTACCCTGAGCCGCTCGGTGCAAAAGCTGGCCCAGCAGTATGACGCAGCCTTTGCTCCTGCAACCTACACGGTGGTGGCCAACGACGCTCACCCCACGGTATGCGGCCACAAGTACTTGGCCCGCCAGATCCTGAAAGCTCTGGAAAAGTGATCCTTTTCTGAGCTTGCGATACAAGGAGGTTCTTTATGAAAAAACGTATTGTCAGCCTGCTGCTGGCCCTGGCTCTGCTGGTGCTGCCGGTCCTGCCTGCCTTTGCAGCAGAGGAAGATCCCTACACCTATGTTGCCCTGGGTGACAGCATCACCACCGGTGTGGGCCTGAAGGACGCCCACTTTTCCAGCACTGCCAAGAGCTATGATGTGCAGGAAAACTACCATAATTACTCCAAAGACTGCTATGTGGCCCGGGTGGCCGACGCCCTGGGCCTGGACCGGGACCATGCCGTGAACTACGGGATGCCTGCTGCCATGAGCAGCAACATCCTGGACCTGGTCAGGACCGGCTCCACCGCCTCCGGTGTCGCCTACTACGACCTGCCTACCCTGCGGCAGGAACTGGCAGACGCCGACCTGATCACCCTGCTCATCGGCTCCAACGACACTGTGCTGCAGCTCATGGGGGCCATGGGCAGAGCCACCAACGGCAAGGCCACCAAACTGCTGATCCCCCTGCTGACGGGCACCATGCGGGAGCTGAATCTCCAGACCCTCCAGACCCTGAAAAAGGGCCTGGAAAACCTGGACCTGACCCCGGAAGAGCTGAAGGCCGCCCTGAAGCTGCTGGATTCCGGCATGGAGGAAATCTGTGACCAGACCCGGGACCAGACTGTGGCCAACGTGGAACAGATCCTCCAGGAGCTGAGAGCCCTGAACCCTGACGCCCAGATCATTCTGGTGGGTTACTACAACCCCCTGCCCTTCCTGCCCACCTACGGCAGACACTTCCGCCTGCTGAACCGCTCCGTCAAGGCCCTGGCCCAGCAGTACGGCGCAGACTATGTATCCATCCCCTATACCTCCATTGCCAACGACGGTCACCCCACGGTGTGCGGTCACAAGTACATCGCTCTCCAGATCCTGAAGGCCGTCCGCAAGTAAACGTTTCGTTTTTTCAAGGCCCTGCCTGTCCGGCAGGGTCTTTTTGCTTTCCTTCGTTTATTTCCGGCATTCAGCTTCAAAAACTTCTGTTTTGACAACTTTTTCCTGCGATTTTCCACGTTTTGTCAATTGACATTTCCCCTTCATTTCCTTATCATGGAAGCAGTTCCGCAGCCTTGAGATGTTGCGGGGAAAGAGGGAATGATGACCATGAAAACAAAACGCATTGCAAGCCTGCTGCTGTCAGCCGCGCTGCTGCTGTCGCTGGCCGTTCCTGCCTTTGCAGAGAACCCCACCACCGAAGAGACTGCTGAGCCGGAAACCGCCGTGCAGGAAGTGGAGCCGGAAGCTCTTACCGAAGACGATGCTGTGGCGCCTTTTGCAGAGCCCACCGCCAAAAAAGAGTACACCTATGTTGCCATCGGTGACAGCGTGACTGCCGGTGTGGGCCTGAGCGGTCTGCAGTACAAGCTGGTCCAGAACGGCTTCGATATGTCCGGCAATTACAAAGGCTACGATGGCCAGTGCTTTGTGGGCTATGTAGCCGACCAGCTGGGCCTGGATCGTGACCACGCCATCAACCTGGGCCTGCCCGCCGTGATGACCCGCGACCTGGCCGACCTGATCGAGACAGGTGCCATGCCCGCCATGAACCAGTATTCCGGCGTGCAGTACACCTCGGTGCCGGAGCTGAAGGAGTACATCCAGAAAGCGGACCTTATCACCCTGCAGGTGGGTGCCAACGACGCCCTGATCCGTACCATCGTGGCCCTGGGCGAGGCTACCAACTGGAAAAGTGAAAAGCTGGCCAACAGCATGGTCACCGGAATGTTCCGCAACCTGACCCCGGACAACATCGACTACTTTATGGACTGCCTGAAGCAGCTGACCCTGACCCCCTCGGAGTTCCGTGCCGTGCTGTATCTGCTGACCACCGGCATGGGCCAGATCTGCACCTCCACCTACGCCGACACTGTGACCCAGCTGGAGCGTGTGATGAAGGACCTGCGTGAGCTGAACCCGGAGGCCCAGATCCTGGTACTGAGCTACAATAACCCGGTGCCCCTGATGCCCTCCTGGAGCCGCCACTTCCGTCGGCTGAACACCGCCGCAGCCAAGCTGGCCGCCCAGTATGATGTGACCTATGTGCCCATCCCCTATACCCGCACCGCCAACGACGGCCACCCCACCGTTTCCGGCCACAAGTACATTGGCCGCCAGATCCTCAAAGCCGTCAATCACTGATCCATAAACATGCAGCATAAAAGGGCCTGTCTCTTGTGAGACAGGCCCTTTTTTGGGGGTTGCAGTTGTTTTCTCAGCTCAGTCGGCCGCTTTCTACCGAGTAGGTCACATCGGCGGCAGCCATGGTGGACTTGCGGTGGGAAACCAGCAGCACCGTCTTGTCCCGGCACTCGGCCCGCACCGCCTTGAGGATCACGCCCTCGTTCAGGCTGTCGAGGTTGGAGGTAGGCTCGTCCAGCAGCAGGAAGGGTGCATCGTGCAGGAATGCCCGCGCCACACCGATGCGCTGCCGCTCGCCGCCGGACAAGGCCCCGCCCAGCTCACCCACGGGGGTATCATACCCCTTGGGCAGGCTACGGATAAAGCCATCCAGTGCGGCCTTTTTGCAAGCCGCTTCCACTTCTTCGCGGGTGGCATCCTTTTTAGCGATGCGGATGTTGTTCTCGATGGTGTCGTTGAACAGCTCCGTCTCCTGGGTCACAAGGCTCTCCTGTGCCCGCAAAGTGGCCGTGTTCACCCGGCGGATGTCCTCCTCGCCAAAGCGGATGGTGCCGGTGTTCACATCCCAGAAACGCATGAGCAGCCGCAGGAAGGTGGACTTGCCGCTGCCGGAACGGCCGGTGATGCCCACGATCTTTTTTTCCGGGATGGTCAGGCTCAGGTCGTGCAGCACCTCTTCGTCCGCATAGGAGAAGCTCACATGCTCCGCCTGCGCCCCCGCAAAGGCCGTGTGGGCACCGTCGGTCACGTCGGCGGTCACAGGCTCTTCGTCCAGCAGGTCCAGCACACGGTCGGCGCTGGCAAACACCTGGGTCAGGCTGGCACCGAGGTTGGCCAGTGCCACCACCGGGCCAAAGGAGCTCAGAGCCGACAGGGTGCAGATGAGCACCCCTTCCTCGCCCATCTGCCCGTTCCGGTACAGCTGCAGGCTCACTCCAAGCACCGCGATGACCGTAAACAGGATCAGGGTGTTGGTGATGGCCACGGTCAGGCCCTCGCGGTATTTCAAGGCCTTCTGCTTCTCGCCCAGTGTCTCGCTGTGGGCCGTGATGCCGGCCGCACGGGCAGCGGTGTCCTGATATTGCAGCGTATCACGCAGGCCGCGCAGGCTCTCCAGCACATAGCTGTTGGTGTCGGCCAGGGCCTGCCGGTACTCCCGGGCCACCTTGTCGCCGCGCTTTGCGCTCCACACCGGCAGGGCCATGCCCACCAGCAGATACCCGGCCAGCAGCACCAGTGCGGGCAGGATGTGGTAACTGGCCACAAAACCGGTCATGCCGATGACACAGATGCAGGCAATGCAGATGGGCGAGATGGTGTGGGCATAGAACACTTCCAGTGCCTCGATGTCGGCGGTGATCAGGGAGATCAGGTCGCCGCGGTCACGGCCCTCCAGCTTGGCCGGGGTCAAGCGGCGCAGCGCGCCGAACACCTGATCCCGGATGAGGGCCAGCAGCTTGAAAGCGATATAATGGTTGGAAGCCTGCTCTGCATAGCGCAGGATGCCGCGCAGCAGGGCAAATACCAGAATGCAGGCAAAGGCAACGCCCACCGAGCGCAGCGGGCTGGCCAGCCCCAGCGCCCGCAGGATGCCAAAGCCGCCGAAAATGGTGATGAAGGTGGCGCAGAAGTACCCCGCCACGCCCATGACGATGGCCGCCAGCATGATGGGCAGCATGGGCTTGACCAGCACGATGAGGCGGCCCACAAGGACAAAGGGGCTGCGATGCTTGGGTTCGTTCATATCAGGCATCCTCCGTTTCCAGCGTTTCCAGCTGCTTCTGGGCCGTGTACAGATGGCTGTAGGCGCCCTGCTTTTTCAGCAGTTCCGCGTGGGTGCCCCGTTCTGCGATACGGCCCTTGTCCAGCACATAGATGCAGTCGCTGTCCACCACGTTGGCCAGCCGGTGGGAGATCAGGATCACCGTTTTGCGGCCCGCCAGGCTCCGGATGGCTGCCATGATGTCGTTTTCGCTCTCGGCGTCCACGTTGGAAGTGGCTTCGTCAAACAGATAAATGGGGGTGTCGTGCAGCAGGGCGCGGGCCATGGCAAGGCGCTGCCGCTGGCCGCCGGACAGGTTGCTGCCGCCCTCATGCAGGGCCGTCTGCAGGCCGTCCTGGCTGCGGCAGAAGTCGGCCAGGTTCACCTGTTCCAGCGCAGCCCAGAGCTCGGCCTCGGTAGCATCGGGCTTTGCCATGCGCAGGTTTGCTTCCACCGTGCCCTTGAAAATGGTGGCATTGTGGGGCACCAGCGTCAGGGCACGCAGGCGCTGGGCCCGCTGCAGCTGTTCCACCGGCACACCGCCCAGCGTCACGCTGCCAGTGTAACCGGTGCGGCTGCCGGACAGCAGCGCCGCAATGGTGCTCTTGCCGCAGCCGGACTCACCCACCAGCGAGACAAAGCTGCCCTGCGGGATGGTCAGGGACACGTCCTGCAGAATGGTGCGGTCCTTCTCGTACCCAAAGGTAACGTGCTCCAGCTGCAGGGCAGCCTGTTCCGGCACGGTCTGTTCGCCATCGGCGGGTTCCTCTGCTGCCAGCAATTTGAAGATTTTTTCTGCCGAGGCAGCACCGTTCATGGCAATGTGGAAATAGCTGCCCAGCAGCCGCAGCGGCAGGAAGAAGTCTGCCGCCAGCAGCACGATGGTCAACGTGGCCGTCAGGCTCAGCTGACCCTTGGCAAAGGCGGACACCGCACTGATGATGCCCAGTCCGGCCCCGCCGTAGGCCATCAGGTCCATCAGGGTCACCGAATTCAGCTGCATGGTCAGCACCTTCATGGTGATCTTGCGGAAGCGCTCGGCCTGGGCGTTCATCTGCTCATGCTTCCAGCCATCGGCCTGATAGATCTTCAGGGTGGTCAGGCCCTGGATGTTTTCCAGAAAGCTGTCGCCCAGGGTGGTGTACTCGCCCCAGTATTTTGCCAGCAGCTTTTTGGCAAATTTCTGCACCGCCACGATGGACATGGGGATGAGCGGCACACAGCACAGCAGGATGATGGCCGACCGTGCGTGCACTCCCACCAGCAGCACGAACAGGGTGACCGGGACCAGCAGGCTGTATACCAGCTGGGGCAGGTACTTGGCAAAGTAGGTGTCGATCTGTTCCACGCCTTCGCTGGCCAGCATGACCACCTCGCTGGTGGCGGCGGTCTCGGTGTAATTGGGGCCCAGACGGGTCAGCTTGTCGTAAATGTTGCTTCGCAGGGTGCGCTTGACGTTCTTGGAAGCCTGGTCGCTCATGCCGGATGCCAGCAGGGTGAACACAAACCGGAACGGCACCGTGCCCAGGCACAGCAGAAGGTTCTGCCACAGCACCCCGGTGGTGAGCATGCCCGCAAAGGCCGCCCCCACCAGCCGGGCGATGGCCCGCACAAAGATCACGTTGCACAGCATGCCCAGCCACTGGAATGCCACGTTGGCCCCCACAAAGCGCAGGGCCCCGCGGTCAAAGGAGAGCAGTTTTTTGTTGATCACGGATTCTTCTCTCTTTCTGTCCGGTCGGCGTCAGCGCCGAACAGACGGTCGTATTCGCCGGTAAAAATGCGGTCCGGCAGGGCGCTGGTCATGGCCAGGGCCGCAGCGGTCTTTTCCTCCTCGGTCAGGGGTTGGCTCACCGGCGGAAAATGCTCCAGAATGCTTTCCATCTCCGCATGCACCTGTTTGGCCACCCAGATGCCCCGGTCGGTCATATAGATCTTGCCGTAGTGCTCCTTTACGATCATGCCGCGCTCCATGAGCAGATTCATGATGCGCACCACCGAGGGTTTGGTCACCCCCAGCTTTTCCGCAATGCTGCGGGAGCTGATGTCCAGGTGGGTGCGCGAGACCTCATAGATCGCCAGCAGATAGCGCAGATGTGCCGACGTCAGTTCCATGCCGATCACTCTCTTTTCTGATAGATTTTCCAATGTTATCCAAAGCTAACTTTTTGTTTCTGAAAAAAGGGCGCGAGCCGAATGTTCCAGCCCGCGCCCTTTGCGGATCATTTCAATGCTCAGTGACAGCCGCTGCAACCGCTGCAGCTGCCATTGCAGCCGCCTTCGCCGCAGCCGCTGCACCCACTGCAGC
>OHAD01002987.1_pt1 | contig 11656 bp, 10 predicted proteins | sample 1577011 | NCBI WGS metagenome assembly OHAD01 (sample SAMEA3541510, study PRJEB24748) | human gut metagenome | biome: human gut; feature: human-associated habitat; material: faeces | place: China | collected 2012
GGTGCTTGTCACCAGCGCCGCGGCGGTGGCGGTGTGCCGTGCCGTGGAGCGCGCGGCGGGCAAGCGGCTGGACATCAAGTGGGTGAACGACCTGTTTTACCGGGGCAAAAAGTGCTGCGGCATCCTGACGGAGGCGGCGGCGGACGTGGAAACCGGCGGCGTAGACTATCTGGTGGTGGGCATCGGGCTGAATCTGCTTCCGCCGGAGGGCGGCTGGCCGGAGGAACTGGCAGAGATCGCTGCGTCCATTTTCACCCCCGGTGAGCACGTGGGGCGTTGCCGCATTGCTGCGGCCATTGCGGATGAGCTTCTGGCCCTTTGCACCGCGCTGCCGGATACGTCTTTCATGGCGGAATACCGCGCGCGCAACCTGGTGCCCGGCCGGGACGTGGACGTCATTCAAAACGGCGAACGCCGGCCGGCCCATGCCCTTGCCATCACCGACGACGGGCATCTGCTGGTGCGTCTGCCCGGCGGCGGGCAGGAGGAGCTTTCGTTCGGGGAAGTCAGCATCCGGTTTCAATAAAGCCGGGCCGCAGCGGCACGGTGAAAAATGAAACTGCCGTTCCGCGGCCGGTACATGCCTTGTGCCCGCCGCGCGGCATTGCGGAAAAGAGGGAATGACATGAAACGGAAAATTGCGACAAAGGACCTTGTTTTGACCGCGCTGTTTGCGGCGCTTACCGCTGTGCTGGCGCAGATTCAGCTTCCCATCGGCCCGGTGCCGTTCAACCTTGCGGTGTTCGGCGCGTTTTTGGCGGGCATGCTGCTTGAGCCTGCATGGGCCGCGGCCTCCATGGGGGTATACATGCTTCTGGGCGCGGTGGGAATCCCCGTGTTCGCGGGTTTTATGGGCGGCCCTGCGGTGCTTTTGGGCAAGACGGGCGGTTATGTGATCGGATATATTTTCATTGCTCTGGCCACAGCGCTGGCCGTCAAACGTTCGGGCAAGCTGCCTGTGATCGGGGCCGCAATGCTGGCGGGGCTGCTCGTCTGTTACGGGTTCGGCACTGCGTGGTTCATGGCCGTCACCGGGGCGGATCTTGTTTCGGCGTTGGGCTGGTGTGTGCTGCCGTTCATTGTGCCGGACGTGTGCAAGGGCGTGCTTGCGTGTGTTCTGGGCCGCCTGCTGGCGGGCCGTCTGGCAAAAGCGGGCGTAGCGTAAGGGCCCTGCGGGAAGCAAAATTCCGAAACCGGATAGACCAAGCGGAGCCGCATATCCTGTCAGGATATGCGGCTCCGCTTTTGCGCCTTGTGCTTCGTAGTCGGCGGCTCAATGCTTTTTGCGCCGCCCGTCAGGGGAAACCGAGGTGGGGGCACCGCTGTTTTTCTCTGTTTTAGAAGGCGGCACGCTTTCCGCAGGCACCGGCTCTTTTGGTTCCGTCTGTGCGGCTGTTTCGGAAGGAGAACCAGCGGCTGCGGCTGCTTTATCGGAAAAGGCCGCAGCTTCGCCGTACGGGGAACAGCCGTCCGTACCGTCCGGCCTGCCGGAGGTTTGTTCGTTTTCCGCTGTGCCGGGCGTGCCTGCGGGTGCTTTTGGCACAGGCGCGGTGTCCGGGATGCCGGTGGAGACGCCGCACGGTTCCGGTGTTTCCGGCGCTGCGGCGCACGCCCCGCGGGCCTTGTTCGTATCCGCACCGGATACGTCTGCGGGCGTACAGGGCAGTGCATCCGGCTCCGCCGCATGCTCCGTATCTCCGCCGTCGTTTTCGCCGCAGGTCTCCGCTGTTCCGAACACCTCCATCCTGGCGGCAGGCGCGGCGCCATTTCCCGCGGCCGCGCTGCCCGGAAAGGTGAGCGTCACGGTGAACGTGTCGCCCTGTACGCCGACCTCCAGCCCGCCGCCGAAATTCTGCATGAAAGACTGCGCGATGGAAAGCCCCAGGCCGCTGCCTTCGGTGGTGCGGCTGGCGTCTCCCCGCACAAAGCGCTGGAGCACGTCGTCCGGGGCGAAGTTCATTTCGTAGGACGCGGTGTTCGTCAGCGTCAGGCGGGTGGCGATGTCGCCCCGGGAGACCTCCAGATAAATGCGCGTGCCCACCAGCGAATAGCGCAGCGCATTGTCCAGGATGTTTTGCAGCACGCGGTACAGCTTGCCGCTGTCCGCCTGCACGATGGCGCTCTCCGGCATTGTCGCCTTTACCGGAACGCCTGTATGCCGGATGGAGTCGTTCATATCACCCAATGTCTGGCGCACGGCCATTACAAGGTCCAGCGGTTCGATGGCCAGCGCTTCGCTGCCGCTGGTGGCCTTGGCCAGCGTGAACAGGTCCGCCACAGTGGTGGCCAGCCGTTCGGACTTCTGCCGCAGGATGAGCACATAGTCCCGTGTCCCGGCGGGCAGGTCGTCCTGCTTTTCCAGAAGGTCCAGATAGCCGATGATGCTTGTGAGGGGCGTTTTCAGGTCGTGGGAGACATTTGTGATGAGGTCCAGCTTCATGCGTTCGCTTTTCATCTGGGCAGCCACGCTTTCCTGCAGATGGGCGCCGATGTCCGATACGGCCTTGGAAGCAGCGTACAGGCTGCTGTCCTCGGGAACGCAGACAGGCGCGGGGTCGCCCTTTGCGGCAATATCAAGTTGGCGCAGAAGTGCGTCGAAGCTCTGTGCGTCCCGATAAGAGCGCCATACAAGATATCCGGCGCCTGCCGTCACCACAAAAATGGCGAACATGGCGAAGGCGGTATAGCGCCCTGAGCCGAACCAACGCGCATTGCCTACGCCCAGAAGCTGATTGCTGAGAATGAGATAGGAAAGCACCACAAGCCCGGCCATGACTCCGCACACCCACAAAATACGATAGACCCACGCACGCCCGGCGGGATAATGGACGTTGAGATGGTTCTCGCCCGTGAGGATGCTCCGCAGCGCGCGCCCGGCAAAGCGCGCCGCCCGGCAAAGCGTTGGCCAGACGCGGGCCAGCAGGCTGTCGGCGATGAGACGCCCGGCCTTCCATTTGCGCGCCAACGCCAAAAGGCACAGCAGCATCACGCCGCCGCCCGCGGTGCCGATGCCCGCGATGACCACATCCACAGCGCCCAGAGACAGCCCGAGCGCCATTCCCAGCAGAGGCGTGAACAGGATCACCGCAGCCAGCACCTCGGTGGGCAGCGCGCCGGATTCTCCCAAAAGAATCTCATCCGAGCCCGGTACGCGCCCGGTGCGCACGAACAGGAACACCGTGCAGCCAATGCACACCGCACAGCTCAGCAGCAAAAGCAGGATCCCCATTGCGCCGGAAAAATTCGGGCATATCACAAATGCCAGCACAGGGTTCGTCGCCAATACCAGCGCAAACGCCGCCATCTGCCCAAACGACGCTTTATTGCGCCTTTTCCATCTTGTATCCAAGTCCCCACACCACCTTCAGATATTTGGGATTTTTCGGGTTGATCTCGATTTTTTCGCGGATGCGGCGGATGTGTACCATCACGGTGTTTTCCACGCTGAAGCCAGGCTCGTTCCACACCCGTTCGTAGATCTCCTCCGCGTTGTAAACGCGGCCGGGGTTCTGCATCAGCAGCGCTACGATGCGGTATTCCGTGGCCGTCAGACGCACGGGCGCGCCGTCCACGGTCAGCTGCTTTTCGTCCAGGTCCAGCGAAAGGCCGCCCAGCGTCACCACATTTTCCCGGGCGGGCGCGCCCGCCAGCGTGCCCAGCGCCAGATAGCGGCGCAGCATCGCTTTCACGCGGGCCACCAGCTCCATGGGATTGTAGGGCTTGGTGATGTAATCGTCCGCGCCGATGGCCAGCCCCGCGATCTTATCGGCGTCCTCGGTCTTGGCGCTCAGCAGCAGGATGGGCACGTTCTTTTCCTTGCGGATCTGCATGGTGGCGGAAAGGCCGTCCATGCGCGGCATCATCACGTCCAAAATCATCAGCTGCACATCGTGGGTGTGCAGCGCGTCCAATGCCTCCAGTCCGTCGTAGGCGCGCAGCACGGTGTAGCCCTCCAGCTCCAGCAGCGCCGCAATGGCTCCTACAATCTCACGGTCGTCGTCCACGACAAGAATTTTTGTCTGTTCCATATCCGCATCCTCCCGTTGCTTGTATGATACCGCCCGATTATAAATTCCGGCAGGGGAAAACCCTTACGATTTCCTTAAAAATACGCCTTGTCACAAAAACACCGCCCATCGCAGGATAGGCGGTGTTTTCGCAGTTATTCTGCCGGCGCGGAAGCCGGGTCCGTGGTTGCGCTTTCCGAGGCGGAACCGCTCTGTGCGGGTGCCACGCTCTCGGGCAGAGCCGAGGCCACATTGTCCATCACCTGGTCCTGCGGGGCAACAGGCGCCTGCGCTCCACCGGAAGAGACGGAACCCGTCTGGCTCTCTGCTTTCATCTCGCTTTCGGTAATGGCTGTCAGGTAATACGCGTCGCCGCTTCTCGTAAAGATATAATCCATATATTTCGCCGGTTCCAGCTTGGTGGGGTCGAACACGATCTCGCCGCTGCCGTACAGGTCCAGATAGCCGACGGTCACGCGCTTGGTGCTGCCTTCGCGCCGGATCTGCATCACGCGCGGCGAATAGTTGCCGTTCACGCTGGTGATGGGCAGCAGGTAGGCGTTCTTTTCCGGCACATACTGGAACGTCAGCCCGTTGTCGGTGAAGGTCTCGTAATTGAAATGAAAATCCGGCCCGTACAGCGAGGCCACGGCGCGGTCGATATCCAGTGTGGGCAGGTACATCGCGCCCACCTCGTCGCGCTCGTAGGTGTCCAGACTGTCGCTGTTTTGCTGGATAACGGACCAGATGGCCGCGTCCAGCAGGCGCGCGCGGTTTGCGCTTTCCAGTGAATCAAAAGGCTCCGGGTCCAGCGAGACAAGCGTTTGCAGCCGCAGTTCGAATTCCTCTTTTTCCTCGGTGTCGTCGAACAGGCTGGCTGTCAGGCGCACGCCGCCGGAAATGACGCTTGCCAGCCCAATGACGACCAGGACACACACCACCGCGCCCAGCACCTGCCGCAGCCTGCGGCGGCGGCGCAGCGCGTGGCGCGCCTTTTCGGCTTCGTTTGAAGTTGCCATATCGGTACTCTCCTTGTTGAAAGCGGGGCGTTCAGCGCACTTGTCCGTTGCCCCGGATGATATATTTGTAGCTGGTCAGCTCGGCCAGGCCCATCGGCCCGCGCGCGCCCAGCTTCTGCGTGGAAATGCCCATTTCACAGCCCAGCCCAAATTCGCCGCCGTCCGTAAAGCGCGTGGAGGCGTTCACATATACGGCGGCCGAATCCACGGCTGCGCAGAATGCGTCCGCCGCGGCGGCGTCTTCGGTGACGATGGCCTCACTGTGGCCCGTGGAGTGGGCCGCGATGTGCGCCGCCGCGTCCTGCACGCTGTCCACGACCTTTACGGCCAGAATGTAATCCAGAAATTCGGTGTCGAAATCCTCCGGCCCGGCGGGCGTGCCGGGAATGACGGCCGCGGCGCGGGGGCAGAGCCGAAGCTCCACCTGTTTACCGGCCAGACGCGCGGCCAACGCGGGCAGGAACGCTTCTGCAACGTCCCGGTGAACCAGGCAAACCTCGGCGGCGTTGCACACGGACGGACGGCTCGTTTTCGCGTTGTATACGATGTCCAGGGCTTTTTGCAGGTCGGCCGCGGCATCCACATAAATATGGCAGATACCCGTGCCTGTTTCGATGCAGGGCACCTTGGCGCTGTCCACGCAGGCGCGGATGAGGCCCTTGCCGCCCCGGGGGATCAGCAGGTCCACAAAGCCGCAGGCCTCCATCAGGTGGGCGGCACTGGCGCGGGAGGTATCCTCCACCAGATTCACCAGCGTGCCGGGCGCTCCGCAGTGCTCCAGCCCCGCGCGCAGCGCGGCGACAACGGCTGTATTGGAGCGGATGGCCTCCTTGCCGCCGCGCAGGACGCATACGTTGCCGCTCTTCAGGCAGAGCGCGGCGGCGTCCGCCGTCACATTGGGGCGGCTCTCGTAGATAATGGCAATCACGCCCATGGGCACGCGAACCTTGCGGATGACGAGCCCGTTGGGCCGGGCTGTCTCGCTGAGGAGCTCGCCCACCGGGTCCGGCAGGGCGGCGACGGCGCGCATGCCCTCGGCCATGCTTTCCACGCGCGCGGGAGAGAGAGAGAGCCGGTCGATCATGACAGGGGCGATCACGCCGCGCGCGGCCTCCACATCCGCGGCGTTGGCCGCGAGGATATTATCGGCGTGGTCCAGCAAAGCCTGGGCCATGGCCTCCAGCAGACGGTTTTTCTCAGCGGTGGAAAGTGCGGCCGCGGCCGGTTTTACGGCGCGGGCGGCGCAAAGCAGATCGGCGGTGGTCATGTCGGTTTCCTCCTTTAAAACGGGACGTTCAATGGGCGCGGCGCGTCAGGCCTGGGCATTCCCCAGAAAGCGTGTGCCCACCGGCTTTCCCTCAACGATGTCGTACAGGCAAAGCGGGTCCGCGCCGTTGGCAATGACCATGGGGATGCCCTGCTGCGTCACACGGCGCGCGGCGCGCAGCTTCGTCACCATGCCGCCCGTGCCCTGGCCGGAGCCCGCGCCCCCCGCCAACGCCTCAATGTCCGGCGTGATGGCGGCGACCTCACGGATGAGCACCGCGTCCGGGTCTTTGTGCGGGTCGGCGGTGTACAGGCCCTCGATGTCGCTGAGCAGCACCAACAGGTCCGCTTCAACGCTGACGGCCACAATGGAGGCCAGCGTATCGTTGTCGCCCAGGGTGGAGACCTCTGCGATCTCAGCTGTGGAAACCGTGTCGTTTTCGTTGATGACAGGAATGGCGCCCAGCTGCAGCAGGCGCTGGAGCGTCGTTTCCACGTTGTGGCGGCGCATTTTGTCCTCGATGTCCGCCGCCGTGAGCAGCACCTGCGCCACGGTGTGGTTGTATTCGGTAAACAGCTTGTCGTAGGTGTACATCAGCTCGCATTGGCCCACGGCCGCGGCGGCCTGCTTGGTGGCCATGTCCGAGGGGCGCGCCCCGAGCTGCAGCTTGCCCACGCCCATGCCGATGGCGCCCGAGGAAACCAGCACGATCTGGTGCCCGGCATTCTGCAGGTCCGCCAATGTTTTGCACAGTGTTTCCACCAGGCGGATGTTCAGACATCCGGTTTTGTGGGCAAGCGTGGAAGTGCCCACCTTTACGACAACTCGCATCAAAAAAAGCCCCCAACCCATTCATACTTTCCCCAGCACGGGCCGAATCTACCCGCGCGCACAGCCGTGCTGCCGCGTAAGCGCACAGGGTGTGCCCAGCCGCGGCAGCGGCGGTTTTGGGGTTATTATAGCATGACGCCGCGAAGCGGCCCCAACAAAACCGCACGTACTGCGGTTTTGCATGCTGCAATGTTCCCAAAACCACGCGCAGGAGCGCGTAAGCGCACAGAGTGCGCCCAGCCGCGGCAGCGGCGGTTTTGGGGTTATTATAGCATAAAAAAACCCGGAAAGCAAAAAATCCTTTGACGGAGGGCGGAATACTTATTATAATGAGCTGTAAGCGGCAGCAAGGCAGCTTATGCATTATAAAAGTAATGTAGAAAGAGGTGTCCGCCATGCGCCGGATGAGCATGAACACGGCAGGAGCGGCGCGCATTGGCGCCGCCGGTTTTATGAACGGACAAAGAGCGGGACGGGATGCGCCGCTGTACGGCGGCACGCCCCATGAAGGAGAATTATGACGGAAGAACCAATCAAAGTAGTATTGTTTGCCGCGGACTGCGGCGGATATGACATTGAGCGCAGCATGGAAGAGCTGGCCGCCCTGGCACAGGCAAACGGCATGGAAGCCGTGGCGGAGGTGGTGCAGAAGCGTGAAACGCCGGAGGCGGCCACATTTTTGGGCGAAGGCCGCCTGGCCGAGGGCCGTATGCTGTGCATCAACCTGGGCGCGGAGTGCGCCGTGTTCGACGCCGAACTGTCCGGCAGCCAGATCCGAAATCTGGAGGAACTGCTGGAGGTGCAGGTCATAGACCGCACCATGCTGATTTTGGAGATATTCGCAAGCCGGGCCGTGACGAATGAAGGCAAACTGCAAACGGAGCTTGCCACGCTGCAGTACCGTCTGCCCCGTCTGGCGGGCCTTGGCGCCAGCCTGTCCCGTCAGGGCGGCGGCGGGGGCGGCGGCGTGTTCAAAATGCGGGCCGCCTCCGCGTCCGGTTCGATATAGGGCGCGGTATGGGGCGTATAGGGGTCAAACGGGGCAAACGGCATGGCACGCGGTGCATGCGGTTTTCCAAACGGGATCTGTGAGCCGGATTCCGGCGGCTCCTTCGGCGGCACCTGCGGGATCTCCACCTTCTGCACCACGGGCTGCGCCGGCGCTTCCGGAATATCATAAGGCGCATTGCCCGGCGCACCGCCGCGAGCCGCGTGCTGGACCGCGTCGTATTGCTCCTCCAGGACGGCGGGCCTGTCTCCCTGAGGCGTTACGTTACGCCCCGGCAGCGGCCTGCCATTCGTTGCGCGGTAGCGTGGGCGGGAGGCTTCAAAGGCCGGCGGCTGCAGCTCCTGCTGCGGTTCCTCTGCCGCGGGCGGCACAGAGGACGGCATGGGCGCCATGGGCTGCTGGACTGCAGCGTGCCGTCCGGCGGCCGCTGTCTGCGGGAGATCCGCCTCTCTCGCCTGCACAACGGCCGCTCCTCCGTCACGCCCCAGGGCGGGCGCTCGGTCAAACCGGTCGTCCCTTCGAGATGCATACAAAGGATAACCGCCCTCCGGCGCGGCCGCATAAGGCGCGCGATGGTCCGGGCCGCAGCGGCGCGCGTACTCCTGTTCCCGCAGCGCTTCATCGTAGCGTATGCGGCGCAGGGCCTCCTGACGAAGCCGTTCCTCTTCATAAAAACGGTCGCGCAGTTCATCTTCATAGCGCACGCGGCGCAGAGCGCTGTAATAGGCGTCTTCTTCCCTGCGGGCGCGCACATATCGGTCGTATTCGCTGTCCGGCGCAAAAGCGGGAACCGCCCCGTCCCGAACGCTCCGCCCCTCCCGTACAGGGTACGCCGCATGCTCCTGCACAGCGTATTCACGGGCCGGAGCGGGCTCCTGCGGCGCTGGGGGCGCTGCCGGTTGGGCCGGCTGCGGCTGTGCGGCGGGCGCATTTTCAGGGAAACGCTCCACCTGCGCGCCAAGCGAGGACAGGCTGCGCTCGGTATTGCCCAGCGCGGCGGTGATGCCGTCGGTGGCTTTCTGCAGATCGCCCGTCGCCGCCAGTATCTTGGCGTCCACCGCCGCAAGCTGCGCCTTCAGCACAGCGATGCTGGCCGCAATGCCGTCGGCGGACTCCGCCAGCCCCGCCTTCGCTTTACTCTTTTCCACCTTTGCTTGGGCCACAATGGCTGCGGCGTCCTCTTTCGCCTTTTCAATGTGCGCCGTCGCCTGAGCGTCAGCCGCGCGCAGAATGTCCCGCGCCTTGAGCTGCGCCTGCTGCAGCAGGGCCTGGTCGCCGCTGCTTCCCGAAGCGGACGCGTTCTGCCCGGTCGGCAGCGGCGCGCCGCGGCGTGTCAAAGCGCGCGTCAGATCGTCCACCGTTTCGCTCAGCCGCGCATTGTCGCTTTTCAGCGCGGCGTTTTCCTGCTCCCGGGCAAAGAGGCGGCTGCGCACCGCGGCGATCTCGTCGTTGGCCTTGTCCACCTCTGTGCGCAGCGCGGCAGCCTCTGCCACCGCGTCCTCCGCACGTTTTTTCTGGTTCTCCAGCTCGTTGAATACCTGCTTTGCCTTCTGCGCCAGTGTGCTTCCCTGCCGGCGCACGCCTGTCAGGTCTTTTTGGAGCGCGGCGATGGTGTCCTCCAGCGCCCGCGCTTTCTCCGCGTTTGCCGCGGAGATGCGCTCGATGTAAGACAGCACCTCCACCCGGTTAAAGCCGAAAAGCTCGGTATGAAATTCCGTCTCCGGGCCGGCGCCCGTCATGCCGTCCTGCTGTTTTTCCTCCAGTGTCTGCACACGCGCGCCTCCTTTCGTCTGTGCTGCGGCCGGGGCGCACGCAGCGCCATTCAGCCAAAAAAGCGGGGCTTAACGCCCCGCTTTTCCCAAGGTTGCTCAGTTGTTTCCGCGGTTGTTCAGCAGGCCGAGGATATCGTCGAAATAGCTGTTGTCGTCTTCCTCCACCGCGGGGGCGGGCTGCACCGGCTGCGTGGGAGCAACGGGCTGCACCGGCTGCGCCGGGGCCACGGGCGCGGTGTCGTTTCGGAATGCTGCCGGCGGCACCTTGCCGGTGAACGCAGACGCATTCTGCGGCACGTCCATGGGGTCGCTGCCCACAAGGCCCGCGTCAAAGCCTGTGGCGATGACGGTAATGCTCATCTCATCCTTCAGGTTCTCGTCGAACGCGGCGCCCCAGATGATGTTCGCTTCGGGGTGTGCGGAATTGGTGATGAGGCTGGCGGCCTTTTCCACATCGTCCAGGCCGATGTCCGGCGAGGAGGTGATGTTGATGATAACGCCGCGCGCGCCGGAAATGCTCGTCTCCAAAAGCGGGCTGGAAATGGCCGCGTTGGCCGCGTCCTCCGCCTTGTTCACGCCCTTGGCGGAACCAACGCCCATGTGCGCGTAGCCCGCGTCCTTCATGATGCTGCGCACGTCCGCAAAGTCCAGGTTGATGAAGGCCGCCACATTGATCAGCGAGGAGATGCTCTCCACGCCCTGGCGCAGCACATTGTCGGCCGCTTCAAAAGCGTTCAGCAGCGTGATCTTTTCCTGGCTGATGAGCTTCAGGCGCTCGTTGGGGATGACGATGAGGGAATCCACACGCTCCAGCAGGCCGGCGATGCCGATCTCGGCCATGTTCATTTTGCGCTTGCCTTCAAAGGCAAAGGGCTTCGTGACGATGCCCACGGTAAGAATGCCAAGCTCCTTGGCCACTTCGGCCACCACAGGCGCGGCGCCCGTGCCCGTGCCGCCGCCCATACCGGCGGTGATGAAGGCCATCTGCGCGCCCTTGAGGGCGGTGGCGATCTCGTCGCGGCTCTCCTCGGCGCTGCGCTGGCCGATCTCGGGGTCGGCGCCCGCGCCGCGTCCCTTCGTCAGCTTCGCGCCAAGCTGCACCTTCTGTGTGGCTTTGGAGGCAAACAGCGCCTGCTGATCGGTATTCATGCTGATAAATTCAACACCGCGCAGGCCGCTTTGCACCATGCGGTTGACAGCGTTTCCGCCGCCGCCGCCCACGCCGATGACCTTGATGTTCGTTATATTCTGCAGTTCTTCATCGAGGATAAATGCCACGAGAATTCCCCCTAAAGACAATTTTGTACTATACACTAAGTATTAGGATACCAGATTTCAGATTTGATTTCAATAGCCATTCCAAGATTATGTAAAAATAAAGTATATATAGTCGGTTACGCCCGGTGCTCTCACAGTACGCCCGCGCGCCAGCGGGCGCGGCCAAGGCCGTCCTCCCCGCGGGAGCTCACGTCCAGAGTGCCCCGCTCTTCCTCGCCCAGGCTGTCGCTGGTCTGGCCGGGGGTCACCATTTCCCACGCCCATTTGATTTTATAATCCAGGTCGTTGGTGGTGCCCAGCACGATGCGGATGCGGTCCTGGTACAGGAAGCTCAGTTCCAGCGTGTTCGTCAGGTCCACCTCGCTGATGGGGCCCAGCCCCTGCGCCTGCGCCTTGGAAAGCACGGTCTGCAGGACGGACAGCTTGTCCTCCTCGGTAAATTTCACCGGCTGGCCCGGCGCGGGCGCGTCGGC
>OHAD01002988.1_pt1 | contig 11647 bp, 8 predicted proteins | sample 1577011 | NCBI WGS metagenome assembly OHAD01 (sample SAMEA3541510, study PRJEB24748) | human gut metagenome | biome: human gut; feature: human-associated habitat; material: faeces | place: China | collected 2012
GACACCGCCCCCCGCGCCCTGCCCGCAGGCAGCTGGCAGAAGCTTGCCCACACCGCCAAGCACTGGCGGTTCGAGGGGCTTACCCCCTGCGGCTGGCGGCAGGCGCAGACCACCGGCGGCGGGCTTGCCCTGACCGAGCTGGAACCGACCTTCCAGTTCAAGGGCTGTCCGGGGCTGTACTTCGTGGGTGAAACGCTGGACTGCGCCGGAAGCTGCGGCGGCTTCAACCTGCATTGGGCGTTCGGCAGCGGCCTTGCCGCCGGGCGGGACGCCGCAAAGCACCTTTGCAGCCGAAAACGGTAACAGAAAAGGGACGAGGGAAAGCCCGCGGGCTTTCCCTCGTCCCTTTTATTCTCTAAATCAGACAGCCTTATTCTCGCCCTTGGAAAGCAGCTTTGCACGCTCCAGCGCGGGGCGCAGTGCCAGATACAGCACCACGGCGCAGGCAGTGGAAGCCACACTGTTCACAAAGGTCACGCCGCCGGCGATCTTGGTCAGCGCCTGTGCTACGGTGTACTCCTGACCAAAGATGTACACGTTGCGGAAGTAGCCAAGGAAGGGGTCGGTGAACACGTTCAGCAACAGGCCGGAACCCGCAGAGACGATCACCTTGACCAGATACCCGGCGCTGTGACGGTCCTGATCCCGCAGCTTGAACACCTTATGTGCCACGGCACCGCAGGTGATGCCGATGATGAACTTGAGCACGAAGGTGGTAATGGCGTAGCCCGGATCCCCGGCAAGGATATCTGCCAGCGCCAGACCGATGGCACCCGCCAGACCGCCGGATACACCGTCCAGCAGCAGCGCCGTCAGGGCAGTAAAGGTGTTGCCCAGATGGAACGAGGAGCCGCCGTAGAACGGGATGCGGAAGAACAGGTAGGCCACCAGACTCAGCGCAGCCATCACGCCGGTAAGCGCCAGCTCGTGCACCGTAAAGCGGCGCTTGTACAGCACACTGAAAAACAGGATCAGGATAACGACGACTGCCAGCAGCAGCCACATTGCAGTAGTAGACATGATACTTTCCCTCCAATCACGCCGATAACCCCACAAAACTACTTGACATTTGGGTGTTCGGCGGGTATGCTCCTATTATACGCAGAACTGACCCTATGAAAATACCCAGAACAAAGTTTTTTTATGGGGTCAGTTTGACGCAATGCCCAGATGGGAGGGACATTCTATGGTACATCTGACCACGGCACTGGACCCGGCTTCGGCGGTGCCGCTGTACGAGCAGCTTTACCGCAGCCTTGCCGCCGAGATGCGGGCAGGCACTCTGACGGCGGGCACCCGGATGCCCGGCAAACGGCGGCTGGCGGCAGAGCTGTCGATCTCGGTGAACACGGTGGACACCGCCTACCAGATGCTGGCGGCAGAGGGCTACCTGACCGCCCGGGAGCGCAGCGGCTTTACGGTGCAGGAGTATCTTGCCCTGCCGCAGGGGGTGCAGCCGCCCGTCGCCCATCCCGCGCCGCCGGCAGCGCCCCCCGCCGAAACCGCCCCGCCGGTGCAGTTTGATTTATCTACCCGGGGCGTGGACCCGGGGCTGTTCCCCTTCCGCACTTGGGCGCGGCTGCAAAAGGAGCTGCTGTACTCTGCGCCGGAACTGCTCACTCCCGGGGATGCCCGGGGCGATGCCGCCCTGCGGCAGGCGCTGGCAGAGTATCTGGCCGAGTACCGGGGCGTGCAGTGCGACCCGGAACAGCTGGTGGTGGGTGCAGGGCTGGAATATCTGCTGGGGCTGCTGGCCCCGCTTTTGCCCGGTCCCGCCGCCGTGGAGACTCCCGGCTACCCCCGCGCCCGGCAGGTGCTGGAAAACAACGGCGTACCCTGCCGCTGCCTGCCGGTGGACGCGGACGGGCTGTCGCTGACGGCCCTTTCTGCCAGCGATGCGGCGGTGTGCTACGTCACCCCCAGCCACCAGTTTCCCACCGGGGTCACCATGCCTGCCGGACGCCGGGCGGAGCTTCTGCACTGGGCCGCCCGCGCCCCGGGACGGCGGTACATCATAGAGGACGACTACGACTCGGAGTTCCGTTTCGACACCCGCCCGCTGCCCAGCTTGCAGGGCATGGCGGGCGCAGACGGCCCGGTGGTGTACCTGTCCACCTGCTCCCGCAGCCTTGCCCCGGGCATCCGCATCGCCTACATGGTGCTGCCCCGGCAGCTGCTGGGCGCGTGGCAGGAAAAATACCGGCTGTACTCCGGCACGGTGGGACGGTTTGAGCAGCAGACGCTGGCGCGCTTCATCACTGGGGGCTATTTCACCCGGCACTTAGCGCGGGAGCGCACCGCCTACAAAGCCCGCCGGGATGCGCTGGTGGCGGCGCTGCGCGCCTCCTTTGCGCCGGAAGAGCTGACCCTTGCGGGGCTGCACACCGGCCTGCACCTGCTGGCACAGCTGAAAGACCCGCCGCCGGACGCCGCCCTGCGGGCAGCTGCCAGGCAGTACGGGGTGCGCTGTTCCCTGCTGAGCGACTACGACCTGACCGGCACGGCGCACTCTGCCGCCGGGACGCTGGTGCTGGGTTACGGCTCACTGCCGGACGCGGACTGCCCCGCCGCCGGGGAGAGGTTGAAAAAGCTCTGCACCGCCGCCCGGGAGGCATCGGACACCGTATAGTGTCCGCCTGCCCAGTCCCCGGGCAGGGCGTCGGCGGTGATATCCACCGGCTCGGCACTGGTGGCTAAAAATTCCAGCGTGCGCTCCAGTGCAGCAAGGTCTACGGCGGTCAGGCTGGTCAGCAGACTGCTGCTTACCTCCCGCAGCCCCTGCGGCAGGGTGGTGGGCAGCAGTTCCAGCGCCTGCCGAAAAAAGGCATCCCACACCGCCGCCCGGGCGGCGGCGCTGCGCCGGGGCGAAAGAGAAGTGTCGGCATCCAGCGCCGCCAAAAAGCTGTGAGCATCGGCAGCGGAGATGCCCTGCACCCCGGTGCCTTTGCCGTACCGCACCAGCTGCTCCGAGGTGAGCGCCCCGGTAAAGCCCACCCGCACTGCGCCGTACCGCGCCGCCAGTTTTGTCAGCACCGCCGGGGCGATGGCAAGATAATCGGTATCCTCCGGCAGGGCGAACACCTCGCCCAGCGCCTCCCGGCAGCGGGCGGGCCCTGCGGCGGCGTAACAGTCCGCAAGGGGGACGTTCTTGCCCCCAAAGGGCACTTCCAGTGCGGCAGGCACCGCCAGCAGATGGATGCAGTTCTGTCCGGCGTTCAGGTAGGCCAGCACAAAGCCCGGGGTCTCGTCTGCCACGCACAGCAGCACGGTGCACCGGTCGGTAGCCTTGGGCAGACGGACGGGCACCCCGCTCTGGCTTTTTGCGGCCTGCCGCAGACTGCTGCGCAGCTGGGCGCGGCTGAGCAGCACCGTGCCGCCCACCAGCGGTAGCAGCACCAGCAGGGCGGCGCACAGCGCCGCCCAGAAGGGACGCCAGCCGCTGCGTTTTGCGTGTTTCATGGCTCTGCCTCCTTTTTGTGCATAAAGCATAGCCCACCGGGCGACCCTTTATGCAGAAAGGCAGGGATGCTGTATGGATCAAACAGAAAACCCCAACGAAAAAGACCGCAAGGAACAGGAGGACTTCTGGCTGACGCTGGAACCCCTTCCCGCACCCGACCCCGAAAAGCCCTCCGCACCGCATGAGGAGTAATGGCGCTGCATAGGATGGTAAGGGCACTCCTTCAGTCAAAACCTGACGGTTTTGCCAGCTCCCTCTGGGAGGGAGCCTTTGGCATAGCGGGAAAGTTTCCGGCTCAAATGCAATGCTTGCGGGCGTGCCTGCTCCCCCGGGGGGAGCTGTCGCGCAGCGACTGAGGGGCTTCAAATCGGCGGAGCCGAAAAAAACGGTTAAAAGATCTTCACGCCGAACAGGCGTGAATCTTCAGTTTTTTCCGGTGTAGCCCACTTCTTTGGGGTTAAAAGGGGCGAGCAGCCCCTTTTTCGTGGCTCCAGCGCGTCGAAATCGCTGGCACTTTTCTGGTTCTCTTTTGGTGTCAAAAGAGAACATCCACCGTCTAACAGTAATTTTCACCATCAAAGGAGGCCACGGGATGCCAGAGGGGTTCATGCGGGGGATCGAGGCTGTGAACGGCATCGTGTGGGGGCCGATGGGGCTGGGGCTGCTCTTCGGCACAGGGCTGCTGCTGACGGTGCGCACCGGGGGCTTTCAGCTGCGGCGGTGGGGCTACTGGATGCGGCATACGCTCGGCGCCATCCTGACCGACCGGAGCGTCACCGCCCATACCGCCCGCGAGGAACAGGCCATCAGCCAGTTCCAGAGCCTGTGCACCGCGCTGGCGTCCACCATCGGTACCGGCAACCTTGTGGGGGTGGCTACCGCCATCCTCTCCGGCGGGCCGGGGGCAGTGTTCTGGATGTGGGTCATGGCGCTGCTGGGCATGATGACCAGCTACGCGGAGAACGTGCTGGGCATCTACTACCGCCGCAAAGACCCGGCGGGCGGCTGGCGCGGCGGGCCGATGTACTACCTGCGGGACGGCCTTGGCGGCAAGCCGGGGCGGGTGCTGGCAGTGCTGTTTGCCGCGTTTTGTGCGCTGGCAAGCTTTGGCATCGGTAACCTGAGCCAGCTCAATTCCATCGCGGGCAATCTGCGTGCGGCTTTCGGTGTGCCAGAAGCCGCCACCGGCGCGGTGCTGGCGGCAGTGTCGGCGGTGATTTTGCTGGGCGGGCTCAAGCGAGTGGCTGCTGTGGCGGAAAGGCTTGTCCCCGCCATGGCACTGCTGTACATCGTGGGGGCGCTCACCGTGGTGGGGGTGCACCTCACCGCCGTCCCGGCGGCGCTTGCCGCTATCCTGAAGGGCGCATTCGGGCTGCGTGCCGCCGGTGGGGGCATCGTAGGCTACGGACTGTCCCGGGCGGTCACATGGGGCTTCAAGCGGGGCGCTTTTTCCAACGAAGCGGGGCTTGGCTCCTCAGTGATGGTGCACGCGGCTTCCAACGTAAAAGAGCCGGTGCAGCAAGGGATGTGGGGCATTTTTGAAGTGTTTGCGGACACCATGGTGGTGTGCACCCTGACGGCGCTGGTGGTGCTGACCTCCGGCTTTGTGGATCTGGACACTGGGCGCATCGCCGCCGGGGCGGCGGGCAGTGCGCTGGTAGGGCAGGCTTTTGACGCCGTGTTCGGCACGCTGGGGTCAAAGCTCATCGCGGTGTGCATCCTGCTGTTCGCCTATTCCACCACGCTGGGCTGGAGCTGTTACGGCTGCAAGGCCGTGGAGTATCTCTTCGGCGCGGGGGCAGGGGTGGGCTACCGGGTGCTGTTCGTAGCGCTGATGCCGCTGGGCGCGGTGATGCGGCTGGACCTTGCATGGACGCTTTCCGACACCTTCAACGGCCTGATGATGCTGCCGAACCTCATCGGCGTGATTGCGCTGTCCGGCACGGTGGTGAAAATCACACAGAACTACCTCGCCCGCAAGCTGCACGGCAGCGCCGCGCCGCCGCTGTTGTCGGCGGGTGAGACGATTTAGAATGCGCTCCGCGTTGCTCTGCGCATCATCAGCGGAAAATTTATTTGTAATTTGTAAATCGGGAAAATCTGCGGATTTTCCCGATTTACTTTTTCACGGGAGGGGTCGTGGCAGGAAACAGCAGTTACAAAAAAAGCCCCCACGATACCGACCTGAAATCAAAAGATAACAGGGGCAGCTTGTGGGGGCTTTGGAAGATACCTCCACACAGCTCTCGAGGTCTGTGCTGAACACCGCAAAGGATGCCCAGGAAGCATCTTCTGATACAAATATAGCACCGGAGTACGCCAAAAGCAAGTACCAGCCGCAGCGCAGAGGAAACAAGGAATGATCCCTCTCAGGCGCTAACGCGCCAGCGGGAGCAGACTGAGAGGGTTTGCTCCGCGAGAAATTCCCCCAGTCTGCTGCGCAGACAGCCCCCTCGGAGATGGGGCCTTTGGCATGGCGGTGCAGTTTCCGGCTAAACCGTAAAGCTTGCGGGCGTGCTCGCTCCCCCGGGGGGAGCTGTCGCGCAGCGACTGAGGGGCTATAAATGGAGAAGCGAAAAAAGCGTTAAAGCGATAGCGCCGACTGGCGCAGCGCTAGCTTTTTTGTGCTTCGACTTCTTCTTTAGGATTGTCAAGGGCGAGCAGCCCTTGGCCCGTTGCGGGGTGGGTGGAGTCCAGAGGTAGGGAGGGGGGAGTCGGAACACCCCTCCCTGCCTCTGGCCCAGCGGAGCGTCTTTGCACGCTTGCGGCAAGCAGTAACTTCCCCGCGGAGCGCGGTACAAACAAAAAAGCAAGAGCCTTCCGAAAAAACGGAGGACTCTCGCCTTTTTACTATTTTCAGTTATTCTCCGCGCCCTTTTCGCCAAGGGTGACGTTAACGGTCTGCATCTGGCCGCCGCGCGCGACGGTCATCTCGATGGTGTCGCCGGCCTTGTGGTTCTGCATCAGGGTGCCAAGATCACTCTGGGAGGCCACCTCGCTGCCGTCGATGCTCACGATGCGGTCACCGGCCTGCAGGCCCGCCTTGTCGGCAGGGCCGCCCTTGACCACCTCTACGATGTAGACACCGTAGGCGTTCACGCCCAGCTGGGCGGCGGTCTGGGCGTCGGTCACGGCAAAGTAGCTGATGCCCAGATAGGGACGGCCGGTCACATAGCCGTTTTCCAGCAGCTCCTGCGCCACCTTTACGGCGTCATTTACCGGGATGGCAAAGCCCAGACCCTCCGCGTCGCTGGAAGAGGACTTTGCGTTGACGATGCCCACCAGCTCGCCGTTCATGTTGAACAGGCCGCCGCCGGAGTTGCCGGGGCTGACGGAGGCATCCATCTGGATCAGGGACATGGTGTTGACAGAGCTTGTGCTCTGAATGCTGACGCTGCGGTTCAGGGCGCTGATGATGCCGCTGGTCACGGTGCCGCCCAGCTCACCCAAGGGGTTGCCCACAGCCATGACGCTTTCGCCCACCTTCAGGCCGTCGCTGTCGCCCACGGTGGCAGGGGTGAGGCCGGTGGCGTCAACTTTCACCACGGCGATATCACTGGTGGTATCCTCGCCCACCAGCGTAGCGGGGTAATCCTTGTCGCCGATGCTCACAGTGATGTTGGAAGCGCCGCTCACCACATGGGCGCAGGTGAGGATATAGCCGTCGGAGCTGATGATGACGCCGCTGCCCGCGCCGCTCTCCACCTGACTCTGGCCGTACCACGACCACTGGGAGTAGACCACCTGCTCGGTGGTGATGACCACCACGCTGGGGCTGACCATCTCGGCCACCTGTGCGGTGCTCAGGCCGGTGCCGCTTGTGGCACTGATAGAATTGCCGGTGCTGTCGGTGCTGCTGTCAGAGCTGGCCGGGCGCTCCACCTGCTGGATGACCACCTTGCTGCCGCCGCCGTATTTTGCACCCACAAAGCCGCCCGCAAAGCCCATGGCTGCCGCCAGCACCAGCGCCACGGCGCTGCGTGCCAGCTTTTTGCCGTTGAACTTCTTTTTGCGGCGGGGCTTTTCCGGCTGCGCCGGGGCGCTGTACTGCGGCTGCTCCGGCGGAGTGGGCGGCACGCTGCCGCCGTCTGCCGGGGCGGTATAGGCCGGGCGCGCGGGCTGCGCTTCCGGCTCGTTATACTGGTTTGCGGTATTCATGCCGCTGCTGCCCACATTGGGGTAGCCGGTCTCGTTATTGGAAGCGGAATAATCGTATTCCCACTTGTTCTCGTTTTCCATGTTACTACATCCTTCCCTCAAAGGCCGGTCCGCAGGGACATCTGTTCCTTTGAACTGTCCCTATTGTAACTGTCAAATGTGAAAATCAATCGCTTGCGCCGTGAAGAATATGTGAAATACAGTCCTGTTTTTCTGCCCTTGACAGCCGCGCCGCTGCTTGCTATTGTAAGGGAAGAACATCGACCCGTCAAGGAGGAGCTTTTTATGGAACTGCGCCGCACCGAACAGGGGTTTGCCCTGTATAAAGAAAAGGACTGCATCGGAGAGTGCACCCTCTCCCCCGCCCCCAAGGGCGCACAGCTTGCCGCCCTGTGCATCCTGCCCCGGTGGCGGCGCAAGGGCTACGGCTCCTACCTGTTAAAAGAAGTATTGCGCAGCTTTGGCGGCTATGACCGGGAAGCCGCCACTGTGTTTACCGCCCCGCTGCCGGAAAACGCCGCCGAGCTTGCCTTCTGGGGCAAATTCGGCTTTGCCGCCGAGGGCGGGCAGCTGGTGCGCCGCCGCACCCCGGACTTGACGGCAGTAAAATTTGTGCAGGACTTTTTAGCCGCCCGGCTGGTGCACCCGCAGCTGTGCGTGGACGCCACCTGCGGCAACGGCGGGGACACCTCTTTTCTGTGCAATCTGACCGCCCCCGCCGGGCGGGTGCTGGCCTTTGACGTGCAGCCCGAGGCCATCCGCTCCACCCGCACCCGGCTGGAACAGGCAAATGTGCCCGCCGACCGGTACAGCCTTATCTGCGGCAGCCACGCCGACTTATTACAGTATGTGCAGCCCGGCACTGCTGATGCAGTCATGTTCAACTTTGGCTGGCTGCCGGGGGCGGACCACGGGGTATTCTCCACCGCGCAGAGCAGCATCCCCGCCTTGCAGGCGGCGCTGCAGGCGGTGCGCCCCGGCGGCATCGTGAGCGCTATCCTGTACAGCGGGGCGGTCATCGGCTCGGACGAAAAACAGGCGGTGCTGCGTTTTCTGCGGGCACTTCCACTGAAAAGTTTCACCGTTCTGGTGTGTGATTTTGCCAATTGGGCCGAAACTGCCCCGCTGCCCTGCCTGATCCTGAAAAAATAACGAAAACCCTTGCATTATCACGCGTTTTCGTATAGAATAAGGTGCGTATGTGTAAAAACAGGAACCCTCTCAGTCACGGCTGACGCCGTGCCAGCTCCCCCGAGGGGGGAGCTCCGCGCAAAACCTCCCCCTTTCGGGGGAGGTGGCATGACGCAAAGCGGCATGACGGAGAGGGTTTTCTCAGAAAGCAGGATGGAGGCTCCCATGTAAGACACCATCTGTCTGCCATTCATTCTCTGCCTTGCAAAGGCAATTTTTATAGGAGAAACTACGATCTATGACAAATCGTGAAGAGATCGAACGCCGCAGGACGTTCGCCATCATCAGCCACCCCGACGCCGGTAAGACCACCCTTACCGAAAAGCTGCTGCTGTACGGTGGAGCCATCAATCAGGCTGGTTCCGTCAAGGGCAAGCAGAGCGCCAAGCACGCCGTGTCCGACTGGATGGACATTGAAAAGCAGCGTGGTATCTCGGTCACCTCTTCGGTGCTGCAGTTCAACTACGCCGGTAAGTGCGTGAACATTCTGGATACCCCCGGCCATCAGGACTTTTCGGAGGATACCTACCGCACCCTGATGGCGGCAGACTCTGCCGTCATGGTCATCGACGCCGCAAAGGGCGTTGAGGCGCAGACCATCAAGCTGTTCAAGGTGTGCACCCTGCGCCATATCCCCATTTTCACCTTCATCAACAAGATGGACCGCGAAGCCCGCGACCCCTTTGAGCTGATGGAGAACATCGAGGAAATTCTGGGCATCAAGACCTACCCCATGAACTGGCCCATCGGCTGCGGCAAGGAGTTCAAGGGCGTGTTCGACCGCAACGCACGCAAGGTGCTGGCTTTTTCCAGCGACGGCCGCGCCAACGGCGTGAAGAAGGTCAGCGAGACCGAGGCCGAGCTGGGCGACCCCGCACTGGACGAGCTGCTGACCCCCTACCTGCACCAGCAGCTGGTGGACGAGATCGAGCTGCTGGACGGCGCTGCCGAGGAGTTTGATCTGGACAAGGTGCTGCGCGGCGAATTAAGCCCCGTGTTCTTCGGCTCTGCATTGACCAACTTCGGCGTGGAGCCCTTCCTTGAAAACTTCCTGCGGCTCACCTCCGCCCCGCTGGCCCGCTTGGACAGCCTGACCGGCGAGCCGGTGGACCCCTGCCGGGACGAGTTCTCCGCCTTTATCTTTAAGATCCAAGCCAACATGAACAAGGCCCACCGCGACCGCATTGCTTTTATGCGCATCTGCTCCGGCAAGTTCGAGCGCGGCATGGAGGCCTACCATGTGCAGGAGGGCAAGAACATCAAGCTTGCCACCGGCACCCAGCTGATGGCGCAGGATCGTGCCATCGTGGACGAGGCCTACGCCGGTGACATCATCGGCCTGTTCGACCCGGGCATCTTCTCCATCGGTGACACCCTGTGCACCGGCAAAAAGAAGATCCAGTTCGCAGGCATCCCCACCTTCTCCCCGGAGCACTTTGCCCGCATTGAGCAGAAGGATACCATGAAGCGCAAGCAGTTCGTGAAGGGTATGGAGCAGATCGCGCAGGAAGGCGCGATCCAGATCTTCCGCGAAGTGGGCGGCGGCATGGAAGAAGTGGTGGTCGGCGTGGTCGGCGTGCTGCAGCTGGAAGTGCTGGAGTACCGTCTGAACACCGAGTACAACGTGGAAATTCGGATGCAGCAGCTGCCCTTTGAGCAGCTGCGCTGGGTGCAGAACGACCCCGACACCTACAACCTGCGGGATCTGGACCTGACCAGCGACACCAAGGCCGTGGAGGACATGAAGGGCAACCGTCTGCTGCTGTTCACCTCTGACTGGGCGGTGCGTTGGGCGGAGACTCACAACGAGAGCTTGCAGCTGAGCGAGTTCGGCAACATCTGATAAAAGAGCGCTGCGGAGTGCATCTGCGCTCCGCAGTTCTTTTTTATGGAATAAAAAACACAACAAAGTATGCCAGACATCAGAATGAGGGTTCCCATTGCGGGGAACACTGCTGGCATGGAGGGTAAGTATATGCAGAATATCAACATTGGCAAAAGCGGTATTGCCGTGCCGTTTCTGGGCATGGGTACATGGGCCATCGGCGGCGGTGCATGGTGGGGCGATAACGACGACGCACTGTCCGTAAAGGCCATCCAGACCGCCGTGGAGCAGGGCATCCAGTGGATCGACACTGCACCCATCTACGGGCTGTACCACAGCGAAGAGGTGGTGGGCGAGGCCATGAAGCACATCGACCGCGACAAGGTGGTGCTTTCCACCAAGTGCGGCTTGGAGTGGCGGCACGAGTCTCCCATCCTGCACAAGGTAGTGGACGGCGTACAGGTGTACCGCGACCTCTCCGCCAAGAGCATCATCGAGGACGTGGAGGACAGCCTGCGCCGTCTGCACACCGACCATCTGGACGTGCTGTACACCCACTGGCAGAGCCCGGATTTTGGCGTGTATCCGCTGGAAGAGACCATGGAAGCCATGATGAAGCTGAAGGAGCAGGGCAAGATCCGCGCCATCGGTGCTTCCAACGTCACCTCCGATATCATCCGGGGCTACTGCCGCTACGGCCAGCTGGACGTCATTCAGGAAAAGTACAGCCTGCTGACCCGCCGCATTGAAAAGCAGCTGCTGCCCACCTGCAAGGAGCTGGGCGTTTCGGTACAGGCCTACTCCCCGCTGGAGCAGGGTCTTTTGACCGGCAAGGTGACCATGGACACCACCTACCCGGAGGGCAGCACCCGCAACACGAACCCCTGCTTCCAGCCCACCCGCCGGGCACAGGCGCTGGAGCTGCTGGCAAAGTGGAGCGATCTGACCGAGAAGTACGACTGCACCATGGCGCAGCTGGTCATTGCCCTGACCGCCCGCATGGTGCCCGGCCT
>OHAD01002989.1_pt1 | contig 11643 bp, 10 predicted proteins | sample 1577011 | NCBI WGS metagenome assembly OHAD01 (sample SAMEA3541510, study PRJEB24748) | human gut metagenome | biome: human gut; feature: human-associated habitat; material: faeces | place: China | collected 2012
AGATGGGTGGAAAGAACGATACTGGCTTGTTCATCGTAATTTGTGATGATGGTATTGAGGATATAGTCCCGGGCCGCCGGGTCCACGCCGCCGATGGGCTCATCCAGCAGATAAAGCTGGGCTCTGCGGCTCATCACCAGAATCAGCTGCACCTTTTCTTTGGTGCCCTTGGACAAGGACTTCAGCCGCTGGCTTTCGTCGATGTCCAGGCGGCGGAGCATATCCCGGGCACGGTTGGCGTCAAAATTCTGATAGAAATCGGAAAAATAGCCGATGATGTCCGATACCCGCATCCAGTCGTTGAGATAGTTTTTGTCCGGCAGATAGGACACCGACAGATGGCTTTCCACTCCCGGTTTCTTGCCGCACACCAGTATTTCGCCGGCGGTGGGGGTCAAAAGACCGTTGGCCAGCTTGATCAAAGTGCTCTTCCCGCTGCCGTTGGGCCCCAGAAGTCCCACGATCCGGCCGGGGGAGATGGTCAGGTCCACATTGGACAGCGCCGGTTTTCTGCCATAGGATTTGGTCAGATTACGGCATTCCAGTAAAGCGTTCATCAGTTTCTTCCCTCCACATGAAGTTGTAATTGCTCCAAAGCCTGCTGGGGAGTGAATCCCAAACCGGTCATGCTTTGGATGAAGTTTTCCAAGATGCCTTGGCACAGCTGCCGTCGAAGCCGCTGGATGGCCTCACCATCCTCTGTGACAAAGCGGCCCGCTGTGCGCTGGGTGAAAAGCAGCCCATCGGTCTCCAGCTCGGCCAGGGCTTTCTGCATGGTATTGGGATTGACTGCCGCCTGGGCCGCCAGTTCCCGCACCGAAGGCAGTTTGCTGCCTGGGGGATAGGCGCCGGAGAGGATCAGCCGCTTTATCTGCTCCACCAGCTGGGCATAGATGGGGCGGTCGCTGTCAAATTGCCAGGCCATAGGCTCACACTCCTCTTGTATCACTGTATTAAGAACATAGTACAATAATACAGTTGTCCGTTAGCTTTGTCAAGAGGGAATTTCAAAAAAAGAAAAAGCCGCCTGACGGCGGCTAAAAAATGGGCTTCTGGCAGAAAATCAGAGGAAATCCTTCCAGGCCAGGGAATTTCCTGGTTCCACGATCAAGAATTGTTCATCCCACTGGCCGGATACCAGCTTCTCCAATATACGGACGCTGCCCGGGACATGGCGTACGGCACATTGGGTCAGATCGGCATCCCGCTGGACCTGGCGCAGATGGGCCGGAGCATAACTGTCGTAGGTTCCGGTATCGATGATATCAATATGGGTGAAAGGATCAAACCATTGATGGAAAAGGGCGCGGCCCTGGGCTTCTCCGCGGCTCTGGCAAAGGCGCTTTTCCATACTTTCCAAGGAAATCTCTCCGGCATCCGGTTCACGGAAATAAAAATGGCCGGTTTGCTTCAGATTGGAGGCCTTTCGGTCATCGGTGTGAAGCAGCAGGGTGATGCAGTCGTCTACGCAGGGAATCACAATGCGCTGTCGGGCGGCCAGATCCCCCCAGGAGCCGCCGCAAAAGCCCATGGCCACCAAAACGGTATCCACTGTGGGGTCCAGTTCGCTCAGTGTTTTTTGGATTTGACGGCGCATTTCTTTGGGATCTGCATGGTATTTTCGATTGAGCCAAATCACCGGGTGATTGGTGTGCATTTTTTCCTGGGCGGCCATTACATCTTTGGTTAAAGAAGAACAGGCCAGCAAAACAGCCTTCAAGAAAAGCCCTCCTTTGCGAAAGAAAAGACCGCCGGAGAAAATCCGGCGGCCTCCAGGGGAAGTGTAGCACTGGGAGAAAGGCGTGTCAAGGAAGAGGGGAAGATCAAAAAGCGATGGTGGTGTCCGGGGTGTGAGGGTTGGAAAGCACATCCATGGGCAGACGGTCCAGCCAATCTTCTCCCCATTTTTCCCGGGCTTCCAGCACCAGCTCGGTTCCCACAGCGGTGAGTTCACGACGGGTTTTATCTTCGCTGGCGGCCAGAGAGGGAGCGGCGCCGGAATAATAGCCGCCACAGGAACGGGGCGGGCGGCCATAGCGCTGGGCAAAAACCGAAATGTCCGCCGCTGTCACGCTGCCGCCCTGGCGGTAGACTTCTTCCAGAATGGCGGCCCGGCGCACTTCTCCCACCGTAGCAGTGACCGACTGGCTTTGCTCTTCCCGCTCCAAGGCCTGGATCAATCCGTTTACCTGGCCCTGGATCTCTTTCAACTGATGCAGAATTTCTTGATTTGTCATGTGATATTCTCCTTTCGGATTTCGTGATTATTTTCGTTCTTCGAAGGACATTATGAATTATAGCATGAGAAAATATAGATGTCAATATGGTAGAACGAAAATATCAACGAAAAAACAACGATGGGCATGGACCGGGGAAACTTGACGAAAAACTCACAATGTTTTTATAATAGAATTGGATGAAAAAACGAAAGGAGAGGTGCTTTGTGACAAGGAAAGAGCAAAGCAAAGAGCGTCTCGGGAAGGAGGGGCGCTATGAGAGAGGAAAAATGGGATCTCAGGGGATATCTGGGGGACAAGGAGTTTTATAAAAATGTGGTGCGCATTGCCGTGCCGGTCTCCTTGCAGCAGTTGATCACCGTGGGGATCAATCTGATGGACACCATCATGCTCAGCAGCATGGGGGATGCCCAGCTTTCGGCCTCGGCCCTGGCCGGGCAGTTTATCAACCTGTTTCAGATCTTTTGCATGGGCATCGGTATGGGAGCTTCGGTGCTCACTTCCCGGTTCTGGGGAATGCAGGACAAGGAAGGACTGCGCAAAGCCATCACCATCATGCTTCGCATCTGTCTGGCCTTTGCCGCGATGTTTACCCTGGCCACTTTGATCAGCCCCCAGATGGTCATGCGAATCTATACTTCCGAAAAGGTTACGGTGGATTACGGTGTGCTCTATCTCCGCTGGCTGCTGCCCACTTATTTCTGTATGGGCCTGTCTTTGACCTGTACCATCGTTCTGCGCAGTGTCAGCCAAGTAAAGCTGCCGCTGTTCTGCTCCATTCTGGCTTTCTTTATCAACATCTTCTTTAACTGGGTGTTTATTTTCGGCCATCTGGGTGCACCCCGGATGGAGATTGCCGGCGCTGCACTGGGAACACTGATTTCCCGGGTTTTTGAGCTGGTGTTTATTTGCGGTTATTTCTTTTTCCGGGATCAGAAGATCGGCTATCGTATCGGGCATTTGTTTATGAAGTGCCGGGATCTTCTGAGTGAATATCTGCGCATCAGTATTCCTGTGCTGATCAGCGATGGCTTGCTGGCCTTGGGCAACAATGCCGTCGCCATGATCACCGGACGGCTGGGCACGGCCTTTGTGGCGGCCAACTCGGTGACCACCGTGGTGCAGCAGCTCAGTTCGGTGCTGACCCAGGGTATTTCCAACGCCAGCGGCATCATCACCGGCCACACCATGGGCCGGGGAGAATATGACAAGGCGCAGAAACAGGGGTATACTTTCCTGGGCTTGGGATTTTTTGTGGGATGCCTGGCGGCAGTGGTGATTTTGCTGCTGCGCAGTCCCATCATCAATTATTATCAGGTGACGCCCCAGGCCAAAGAGATCGCCTGGAGCCTGATGGATGCCATCAGCTTCATCATCATTTTCCAGGCCATGAACTCCATTCTCACCAAAGGCGTGCTGCGGGCCGGGGGAGATACCAAGTTTTTGATGGTGGGCGACATCCTCTTCCTGTGGGTGGCTTCCATCCCCTTGGGGTATCTGGCGGGGATGGTATTCCACTGGTCGCCTTTCTGGATCTATACCATGCTGAAAATCGATCAGATCATCAAATGCGTCTGGTGCGTCTTCCGGCTGCGGAGCCGAAAATGGATCAAAGTGATCCATGGCACCAAAGGTTGAGAGATCATTTCTTTGCAAAAAGCCCTCTTGCGGCAACGGCTGCAAGAGGGCTTTCCTTGTAGGATGAAAGATGTTATTCGGTACGCAAAGCGGCCACGGGATCTTTTTTTGCCGCATTTTTGGCGGGGAGCAGGCCGCCCAACATGGTGATCAGAATGCTGAGCAGAATCAAGAAACCGCCGTAAGTCACGGGCAAGGCCACGGTGAGAGAGGATGCATCCAGCAAACTTTGCAAGATGGCGTTGATGGGGATAGTAAGCAAAGCGGACACCAGAACCCCCAGTACTCCGGCCAGGCAGCCGATGATGAAGGTCTCGGCATTGAATACCTGGGAGATATTCCTTTTGGAAGCGCCCATGGCCCGGAGAATACCGATCTCCTTGGTGCGCTCCATGACGGAAATGTGGGTGATGATGCCGATCATAATGCAGGACACCACCAGGGACACTGCCACAAAAGCGATGAGCACATAGGAAATAATGTCCACAATGGAAGTGAGGGATTGGGTCATCAATTCCACATAATCGGTGTAGGTGATCTGGTTTTCCTCGCTGGCTTCTTTGTTGTAGTCGGCGATGCATTGGGACACCGACTCTTTGTCCTCAAAACTGTCGGTGTAGATGCTGATGGAAGAGGGGGCATCGTAGCTGACCTTTCCGAAGTTCTCCATATTCTCTTCATAAGAGGCCCCGGCGATGGTTTCATCGTAGATGGACAGCAAGATATCCGGGTCTGGCGAATCGGCCAGCCACAGATCCAGGGCCTGGGCCAAAGCCGCTTCATCGGCGCTCCCCATGGAGGAGCCCATGGAGCCGCCTTGGGAAAGCTGACTGGGGTCTCCGGAAAACTTCACCCCGGTCTGTTCCTGAGCCAGGTAGTACTGAATCATCTGGAACATGGCGGCCTTGTCCGACACTCCCATGGACGAAAGATAGGTTTTGGCGTCCTCAATCTTTTCTTCCTGGCTGGGTGCTTCAAACTCCATGCCGTTAAGCACATTGATCTCCGGTGTCTGTTCCTGAGCCGTCACTACGGCGCTGGCATTGGTGTGTTCGATCACATAATCGGTCAACTGGGAGGTATAGGCCACCGGGGTGGAGATGGTGGCATTGGCCGCATCTTTCTTGGGGCGGATTACACCGGAAATGGTGAGAGTGATCCCGTTTTTCACCAGCTGTTCCTGCTGAGGTGTGCCATCCGCTGTGTAGGCAAAGGTGCCATCTTCTTTTTCGGTATAGTGGTCGGACGCAGGAACCAAAGAGAAGGTGTGTCCGCAGATGGTCTCATAGTCCCAGGAGAGGGGAGTGACTTCAGTGCCGTCGGCGATCTGTTCCTGGATCTCCAGATATTGCTGGGCCGAGATCAGCCCCAGCTGGTATAGGGAAGCGGTGGAAAGGGAGTTGTTTTCGTCCAGAACCAGGACCACCTGGTTGTATTCTTCCGGCCAGGCGCCATAGAGAAGATCATAGCTGTCGGTGACCACCTGGCTGATGGCTTGATCGTCGGTGCCGGCCATCAGCTGGGAAAAGTTCTTGGCTTGAGAGGAGGAGCTGCTTCCCATCATCATAGCCATGGAATCCATCCCAGTGGAATTGGAGCCAAAACCATTTTTTTCGCTGCCGGATATTTCTTCCGGATTGGCATTGGTGTTCACCAAAACCCCATCGGGGTCGTAGGAGTACACATCGAAGTTCACATGATAGGAGTAAACCACGCCGTTTTCTCCCAGATAGGGACGAATGGGGCTGTCCGGGTTATCCAGATAATCCTTGAAAGCCGTAAGATTGTTTTCGATCACGCTGGAAGCAATGGTCTCGCTGACCTGGATGTCGGTATAATCGGCGTGAACGCCTTCTTCCGGAGTGGTCTGTTCTTGGTCCTGTTTGGCCATGCCCAGACCCATCATGTTGTTCATCATGCCGGTCATATCCAGCGTCTCTGAACTGATGGTGATGGGATAGGAGGTCATGGTCTCCTTTTGAACATCGGCGATATAGTTATTCACCCCGGAGGACAGGGCCAGGATCAGAGCAATGCCGATGATGCCGATGGAACCGGCAAAAGCCGTGAGAAGAGTTCGTCCTTTTTTTGTGCGCAGATTGTTGAAGCTGAGGGAAAGGGAAGTGGGAAAGGACATTTTGGCCCGGCCCATGTTGCGGTGTTCCGCCTGCGGCTGCTCTTCTTTTTCCGGGTCAAAGGGATCGGAATCGTGGATGATTTTTCCGTCCCGCAGGTTGACGATGCGGGTGGAATATTCCTGGGCCAGCTCCGGATTGTGGGTCACCATCACCACCAGCCGGTCCTTGGCCACTTCCCGAAGCAGATCCATGATCTGGATGCTGGTTTCGCTGTCCAGAGCGCCTGTGGGCTCGTCGGCCAGCAGAATGTCCGGATCATTGACCAAAGCCCGTGCAATGGCTACCCGCTGCATCTGGCCACCAGACATCTGATTGGGGCGCTTGTGCATCTGATCCCCCAGGCCCACTTGTTCCAGGGCTTTTTTGGCCCGCTGGCGGCGCTGGTTTCGTGGAATGCCGGAAATGGTCAGCGCCAGCTCCACATTGGAGAGCACCGATTGGTGGGGAATGAGATGGTAGCTTTGGAACACAAAGCCGATGGTGTGGTTGCGGTAGGAGTCCCAGTCCCGGTCCTTGTATTGCTTGGTGGAGACGCCGTTGATGATCAGATCGCCGGTATCGTAACGGTCCAGGCCGCCGATGATATTCAGAAGGGTGGTTTTTCCCGAACCGCTGGGCCCCAGAATGGAAACGAATTCATTGTCCCGCAGATTCAGACTCACATCCCGCAGCGCGTGCTGTACCAATTCACCGGTTTTGTATTGCTTGGAGATATGTTGGATTTGAAGCATGGATGGCTCCTTTTTTTGTTATGATGCCCTTTTTCCACCGGGAAACACCGATGGACAAAGGGCGAAAACGCCCCGAAAAACCGTGGTTTTTCAGGGCGATGACATTTCCTGGAGGAGAAGGGCCTGCTGCTGGCCGCCGCCAGGGAATGCATGATTTACTGTATCAAAAAGCTCTGCGCAATTATTGTACTTTACTTGAGTACAAATGTCCATAGCTGTTTTGAAGTTGGCCAGTGCAGAAAAATGGGTTACTAGGATGGTCCGTTTTTTGCACTTCCTACATAAAATTCCGTCATATCCTCCAGGCGCAGGCAAGCCAATCGCCGCAGAGGTTCGCTCCGGTGGCCGCAGCCACAGTCGATGTCCAAAACACCCTTTCCGTGCCAGATGGAGAAGGGAACATCCACAGAGCCGGAAAGGAAAACCGTAGGGGTATGGCCCACGATGCAAAGTGTGTCTGGATAGGGGCTTACCGTGTTTTCATCCACTCGGCCCCAGATGCGCGTTTCCCGGTCCGGACCGGGGCAGCCGTGGACCAGATGAAAGTTTTGTCCATTTACCGCAATGTCCAGGTGATCCGGAAGCCCAGCGAGAAAATGCAGAATCGCATGCCGCTGTCTGGGAGTGCGGCGGTAGAGCAAAGTGCGATAGGTGCCCATGCCGCCGTTTTGCCGCCATAGTTCCCGGGCCCCTATTTCGTGATGCAGGCCCAAGGTGCTCAGGCACATTTGCTCATGGTTTCCCAGCAGCATGGTGATGTTGGCAGATGCCATGATCTGCTCCAGAAGCTCCACGCCATGGGGGCCACGATCGATCACATCCCCCAAAATATATAAATGGTCCTGGGAGGAAAAATGGATCTGTTTCAGCATTTTGTCAAAAAGGTCTTTTTCTCCATGGAGATCGGACATACAGTAGATCACGGGCATCACCTCTTTCGGGTAGGGAGAGAGTGGAAATAGAAAAAATCCCTGCCATGGAGAATGGCAAGGATTTTTAGTTTATGCAACGGCGGAGAAGGGAGCTTGTGCGTTTGGATTCTCCGATTCCCTGGTGGGTTGCTCTTCGATGGCCCGGGAACTGGTGCGAGTGGTACCGCCGGAAATATAGACTTTTCCGCACTCCGGGCAGATGGCCGTGTGATAGGTCACTGACTGGGAAACGATTTCCCGGTTTTCCCGTTGAGCCTTGGCCTGCTCCCGCACCACATGTTCCTGCTCGTGGCCACGCACGGCAGCAGCTGCCTGTTCCGGGGCTATGTTGGTAGGAGTTTTGAAGGACACACCCGGGTCATTGGAACCATCTTGATATTTCCGTTCTTTGCAGGTCTGGCATTGGCCCTCTTCCATCACTTCTTGAGCCGATTTGGCCTGTTCCACCTGCTGCTCCACCTCTTCCGGGGTAAGATACTGAATACGGCCCCGAACAGCCATTTCCACAGGATCGGCCCCTTTCCGGCGGGCCATGTCCAACAGGGAAATGGAACTGGGCTGTTCACGGCCGACAGAAGGCGCAGCCGTCACGGGAGTGACTGGCTGATCCGTGGCCTGGGACTGGGTGCGGGACACCATGGCGATTTGCCCTTTTTGGGCAGGAGCGGCGACAGAACCCCACTGAGAGGGGGACATTCCCCAGTTTCCTGTATATAAACCGATCATGGCAGCACTTCCTTTCCGGCAAGGACTTTTTGTCTGCTTCTATTATACTATGAAACGGACTGTGTGCAAGAAAAAAGTTGCAGAGCGTAGGGGAAGATGGTGTTTACATAAAAAATCTTTCTTGAGTCCATGGAGAGGATAGTCTATAATAAATTGTAAAAATATGAGATAAATAAGAGATATTTCCTGAAAGAAAGTGTGGTTATAATATGAAAGAAATTCGGCTGGAACAGTTTGATTTGATTCAGGATATGATCTTATTTTTTAATGATTTGTCTGGTGTAAATTCTTCGATAGGCTTCTTTTGGGAAAGAGATGAAGTGGACTTTTGGATGGGCGAAATGAGAAAAGAGAACATCCGAATTTTTCAATATGATTATTTGCGTCCGTTTAAAGATGCACTTACAGAGGGAGAAGATGATCTGGAATTGAGCCAACAGCGAAAAGACTTTCTCAATCAAAGGGGAAATCGGAAAATTGAAAATAGAAAAATCGCAGAATCGGTGTTGATGTTTCTCAATCCGTTGTTTGTAGAACTTCAGATGGTCTCCCAAAACATATGGATAGATCTGGTGAGTAAAAGCGGGATTTTTATTGGAACTTTCACTTTTGAAAAATTCCGTAGATTCATCTTGTCTCAATGGGGGAAGAATATAGAAACTATCTATGTATTTCCCTGGCAGGACAGTGAATTCTTCTCTGCACCATTTAGAATCGAAACTTTTTTGAAGATAGATATCAGCTCAAAATGCAGAGACGATTTTGGAAGAAGAGAGCAGGATATGCTGGCCGAAGCGGCAAAGAAGTGTCAGGTTTTGATTCAAATGCCAAAGTGTCCTTAGTAAAGACAAAAAGGAAACCCCCGAAGCCCTGTGGCTTCGGGGGTTTGAACACTGCTTGAAACAAATTAGCGCTTGGAGAACTGGGGAGCGCGACGGGCAGCCTTCAGGCCGTACTAAACTCCTTTGAGCGCCGATTTTCCTTGGTATTCCGGGCTTTTCCGGCTTTTCAATGTTCAGTTGTCCTATTCCTTAACCAAGGAAAATGGTGCATTTTCAATCAGCATCCCGCCAGTTAAAGCGCGCTGTTCACTACCTCGAACAACTCCTCTGGCTTATTATATTTCACCTTTGCGTAAATGTCCATAGTTGTTTTGCTGTTTTCATGTCCTGCAAGGTACTGAACTGTCTTGGGATCAACGCCTGCATAAAGAAGGTTCGTGATGTAAGTGTGCCGTAACAGGTGTGGGGTAACATCAAAATCCAGCGTATATTGGATATTGGGATTGTTCTTCTGTGTCATACCCAGCGTTGGCTCCACTGTGTATTTGATGCTCTGCCCATTCACATACTTATAGTAATTGCGGGGTTTGGTGGACCGGACGACTACATACTGCCACACCCGTTGAAACTGCGATGCAGCTAAAGGCTGTCCTTCGCTGTCCGCAATCACATAGTCTGATCTGGAGACTGCCTTGGCTTCCCGCAGGCAATCAACCAAACACTTGGGGATTGGAATATCTCTTTTTGCCGCCTTAGTCTTTAGCACCGTAGAAACCACGGGCCTGTTATGCTCTGTGCGCCATGCCCGCCTCACCGAGATATAAGGCGTAGACTCGTCCAGAAATACACAGTCCCATTGCAGTGCAAGGATTTCTTCCCGGCGTAGGCCCGAATACAGGCCGAGCATAATAAACAGATAAGGTGGAAGTCCCCGGACCGTATCCAGAAGCACCTCTACCTGCTGGTCTGTCAGTGCATCCTTCTTTTTCGCTGGCTTTCCGCCCTTTCCCGATATTCCTACACAGGGGTTATACTCAAGTATTTGGCTGCGCTCCGCCGAGTAGAAAATACACTTGAGAAGCATATTCACCGTACTGTATAACCCCTCCGATTTATTCGACAGCGGCACAAGTGCCAGTCGAATATCATCAGCCGTCACTTCCTCCATATACATCTCTCCCAAAGGTTTGATGATGTAATTCTTCATGTCGGTGGTATATCCCTTCAATGTAGCCGTAGATACCTTTGCTGATTGCATCAGCAGCCACTTCTCGCAATACTCAGCCACCGTCGGATGCTGCCGGCGAAAGATAATCTCCTCTACCTCGCGCCGCGCCTCTAATTGCTTTTCATACAATTCCTCGCAGGTGGCAGCATACAAGCTCACCTGCTTGCCATCCGCATCCAGAATCCGGGTTCTGTAATATGGGATTCCTTTTCTCATAACAGTTCCGTACTGCGGAACCTCCGTTTTTTTCTTAGCCATCTTTGACCTTCCTTTCTTGATTACGTGCAGTTTCCGTATCTACACTCTCTTTTTATCAGAAAGTCCAAATTTAATCAAAGATACGGCCTATGTAAAACAAAGAGCGAGACATCCTTGCCTCGCTCCTGCTCCATTTCCTATTTTATTGTTTCGCCTTATGCTCGTACAGCATCCCATTGAGCAAATGCATTGCCCATCGTTCTGACCAGCTCATCCGGTCTGTTGTATTTGACCTTTGCGTAGATGTCCATGGTAATTTTGCTGCTTTCATGGCCTGCCAGATATTGAACCGTTTTGGGGTCTACCGATGAATGAATAAGATTCGTGATGTAGGTGTGCCGCAGCTGATGCGGTGTAACCTCGAAGTCCAAGCTGTAAACCACATGGCCGTTGTTTCGGGCCTTTTCTCCAAGCTCCGGGTAAAGCATATACTTCACATATTTTCCGTCCACCAGTTTGCGGGCCATTCTCGGTTTCGCGGTTCGCGTCACAATATACTGCCACAGCCGCTTAAACTGCGTATAAGACAGAGGTTCTCCATCCCGGTTTGCGACCACATACTCCGAAGTCGAATTTGCTTTTGCTTCTTTCAGACATTCTGCCAAGCAGGTCGGAAGGGGGATATTTCTCTCCGCAGCCTTTGTCTTTAATTCGTCGAGAATCACCGGCCTGTTATTTTCAGTATGCCATGCCCGCCGCACTGCTAAGTAAGGGAAGTCTCCATCCAGATAAACCGCATCCCATTTCAAGGCAAGTATTTCTTCACGTCTCAAGCCTGCGTACAGGCCAAGCATAACAAATACATAAGGGGGAAGTCCCTGTACGGTATCCAATAAGCGCGCGGCCTGATCGTCTGTCAGTGCCGCTTTATCTTTCTGCGGAACGCCGCCACCTTTTGTCGTAAGATAAATCGTCGGGTTAAGGGCTTCTTTGACAATGTAGACCATTCAAAGCTGATAAAACAGTTATGGTC
>OHAD01002991.1_pt1 | contig 11640 bp, 8 predicted proteins | sample 1577011 | NCBI WGS metagenome assembly OHAD01 (sample SAMEA3541510, study PRJEB24748) | human gut metagenome | biome: human gut; feature: human-associated habitat; material: faeces | place: China | collected 2012
CTTCTCCAGTTTCCTCCCAGCTGTTTGCACAGCTTATATCCAAGGTATGAAACCTGTATACAGTGGGTCTTACATGTGGTAGTCCCGTGCTGTATGTACTGGTCCATGGACTGGAATACAGGATGGCACAATATATCCTTTACACACTCCATGTACTCCTGGTCTTCTGTTATTTCTGAAACCAACGACGGCTCCATATGGGCATCACACCTTTCTTAGTTCATCAGCATATTATCCGACATTACAGGTCTGTTGTCAATATCCAATCAGCCAATCATAAAGTTCCTGGTATTTGGCGGCAGAGGTCCACCATGAATAATCCTTGGCCATGGCCCTGTCGATTATTTTATTCCACTCCCGCCGCTTGCTGCTGTAGACATACTCGGCATAACGCACGCTTCCCAGCATCTCATGAGCATTATAATTCGCAAAGGAGAATCCTGTGCCCTTGCCCTCGTATTCGTTATAAGGCTCCACGGTATCCTTAAGGCCGCCTGTCTCCCTTACAATGGGAACCGTACCGTAGCGCAGAGCCATCAGCTGGCTCAGGCCGCACGGCTCAAACAGAGACGGCATCAGGAATGCGTCACAGCCTGCATAAATCTTATGAGACAGCTCATTAGAATAATAGATCTGGGCAGATACTCGATCGTGGTACTTCCAGTCATAGTGGCGGAACATGTTTTCATACTGCTCATCACCAGTTCCCAGAACAACCAGCTGGATATCATCTGTACAGAGCTCGTCCATCACTGCCTGAATCAGATCCAGTCCCTTCTGATCTGTCAGACGGGAAACAATTCCTACCATGAATTTCTTATCATCCACTGGCAGTCCCAGCTGCTCCTGAAGCGCTCTCTTATTTTTCACCTTTTCCTTACGGAAGGTTCTGGCATCATAGGTCTGGGCAATCATAGTATCCGTAGCCGGATTGAATTCATTGTAATCAATTCCGTTGACAATTCCACGGAGGCTGTTGGTTCTTGCCCGCATCAGACCATCCAGGCCCTCTCCATAAAACGGCATCTTAATCTCTTCTGCATAGGTCTGGCTTACAGTAGTCACTGCATCTGCAAATACAATGCCGCCTTTTAACATATTGCCATCCTTGTAAGCCTCCAGCTTGTCCGGAGTGAAATAATAATCCGGCAGCATGGAAAACCTCTGAATGGTCTTAACATCCCATACACCCTGGAATTTCAGGTTGTGGATGGTCATAACCGATTTCATATTGGAAAAGAACTCTCCACCCCGGAATCTGTCTTTTAAGTAAACCGGAATCAGACCGGTCTGCCAGTCGTGGCAGTGAACTACATCCGGCTTAAAGCCGATCACAGGCAGAGCTGACAACGCCGCATTGCAGAAGAAGGAGAACTTCTCCAGATCGTAATACCAGTCACCGTAGGGCTTTGCTCCATTAAAATAAGCTTCATTATCAATAAAATAAAAGGTAATTCCATCATACACGTACTGCATAATGCCTACATAACGGCTCTGTCCAAGATAGTCCATGTAAAAATGATTCACATAGGTCATCTCATTGCGCCATTTTTCACTGATACACAGATACTTGGGAATCATTACCCTTACATCAAAATACTGTTTGTCAAAACACTTAGGAAGCGATCCCGCTACATCGGCCAATCCGCCCGTTTTAATAAAAGGTACAGCCTCAGATGCTACAAACAAAATATTTTTCATCTACAAACCCCTCCTATAATATCAGCCCGTCCCTGCAGACTCTCATTACTGTATAGTATACAATATTTAGGCAGATTTAGGAAGTATATTCTGAGAAAAATCAGAACCTTTCTAGATTCTTTTGTAATCCAGTCGTATTTTATCCGCAATCAGAGCAATAAATTCAGAATTTGTTGGTTTTCCCTTTCCATTGCTGACAGTATATCCGAAAATATCATGAATCGTATCCAATCTTCCACGGCTCCAGGCCACCTCAATCGCATGACGAATCGCCCGTTCCACACGACTGGATGTTGTATTGTGCCGCTTAGCTATTGCAGGATACAGAACCTTAGTTACAGAAATCAGCATCTCCTCTTCCTCTACTGATATTTCAATGGCGTCCCGCAGATACTGATAGCCTTTAATGTGAGCGGGAATTCCTATTTCGTGGAGCAGTCTGGTCACATCATGCTCTAAATTCTTCCTCATGTACTCTTCCTTATCCACATACGGATTTACCTGCTTTAATTCTCCTCCCAACAGAGAACCGCCCTCGCCGCATACCCTCCGAATCTTATCCATCACCACTTCTCTGTTAAAGGGCTTCATAATATAATAACTGGCTCCCATCTGGAAGGCATCCGATGCAACCTGCTCACTTCCAGCTGCTGTCACCATAATAAAAGACGGCATCGGTTTTCCGGCCCGTTCTTTTTTCACCCGTTCCATCACAGAAATCCCGTCCAGTTTCGGCATAATCACATCCATCAGCACCAGATCCGGATTGGTTTTCATAATCATTTCATAGGCATCCTCTCCATTGTCTGCTTTTGCTACCACACGAAATCCATTCTCCTGTTCCAGCATATCATTCAGCAGATTCATCATCTGCGGATTATCCTCTGCAATCGCCACATGTAATTCATTCAATGCAAAATCCTCCTGTTTCCTTGTTATAATTTGTATTATAGCCGCTTAGTTTGTCCCCTGGCAATGAATTTCCATCGCCAAGTTTCGTCAAGAACCGCAACTATATATAACGAAGAACAGGAGGATTTGTAACAGCCTCTTATTTTTTTATTTTATTTCACAATCCATGCAATGAATAACTGCAGGAATCAACGGTTTCTCACACCGTTCAGTCAGATACTTCTGAAGGTTTTCTGTATCCAGCTGATTCTTTCCGTATACATCCAGCGTCAGAACCATAGTATTTCCTGCGCCGTATGCCACATAGGCTTCCGCCCGCTCCACACCTGGATACTGACATGCTGTATCCTCCAGTCGATACAAATCCAGGAAGTGACGTCCAGTCAGGCTTTCTGTCATAATAATTCTTCCGCCCTGCTCCAGCATATGAATGGAACCGTCAGGCAGAATCCGGGCCGTACATGAGGTCTGGTAAAGAACACCCGGGCCGTAAGGATTGGTAATCTGATCCACACAGTCTGCCGGCTTATGATCCATAATATACAGAGTTCCCCATCCACCAAATGGTTTCTTTCTGCAGTTTTCATCCAGTACATAAGCCTTTACCATCGTTTCTGCGGATACATCCGTAATCAGACGGCTTCCTGCCTCCCAGTTGATGGTTCCCGCTTCTACAAAGTAGTGCTTGGGGAAGAGCTCTTCCGGCAGGTAGCGTTTCAAACGTCTTGCAAAATGCTCATCCATCATAGCCTCTGCCACACATTCTACAGCCGTCATAAATACCTGCAGCTGCTGTCTATCAAACCGGTTTTCCCAGTAGCGCAGCTCATAATAATATCCCTTGTCATCAGAAAATACCTGCAGATGGAAGGGCAGGGAATCCAGCTGGATTCTCTGGCGCTCTGCCGGATAACCGCCGATAGTATTGATATTTAAAATATCTCCCTGATACTGGAAGAACATCTCGTCTGCATGAAGATTGGACATATAGCACCGCATGGTCTCCATAATCTGACGGCCAGAGCGCTTAAGCATCTCTGCCACAGTTTCCTCTTTATTTTCCGTATACCGGAAATAATAGGTTCTGAACAGAGGACCTGCCAGACGGTTCCAGCGGCTGTCTGTTCTTCCGCTGTGAATGGATGTGCTGACCGTATCCTTTTCATTAGAGAATAAACTGATACAGTAGTTGTATGCCGTCAAAAATACTACATTTTCTGATACTCCATTCTCATGGCAGAACGCAGTCAGTTTTTTCCGGTTAATCTTCTCGAACCGATTCCGCAAAGCTGCATTGATACCAAAGTCAAGCCCTCTGTGTTCCTTCTTTGTCAGAATGCTTCTGCGGATTTTCAGATCCTTCATCTGTTCTGTGAAATACCGGATATTCTCTTCTCTTCCGCCTTCCTCATCCCGCTTTTTCTCATCCAGAATATACTCATAATAGGTGTACTCTGACGTAACTGCCGCTTTTCCTGCATAGAGTGCATTGATATCCTCAAACAGCACATTCATCGTCATACCGTCTCCCATAATATGGGCAATATCTAAAAACAGGTAATTGGCGGACTCTGTCATATAAATGCCCGCATGGTAAAGAGGCTCATTTTCTGTATACATATATGGGCGTAAAAGTCCCTTTCTGGTCTCTTCCCACTGGGCATCGCTTAAGGTGATCAGAGGAATATCTACCTTGCGGTCATCCTTTCTAAAATTCTTGTATGCCCCTTCATGAAGCTGGATCACGCATTTTAATTCCGGATGCACATCAAACATTCTCTCTACTGCTGTCTTTAACAGGTACACATTTACATGTGGATCCAGTTTAAATAAAAATGGCAGGTTGGCTGTTGTATTTCCCCGCATTACATAGGCAAAATACAGCTGTAAATTGGTCAGTGGATAAATGTCACGGACCTCAAACTCTTTCTTTCCCTCAGCAGCACGCTCTTTATAAAGAGCTTCCAGTTTTAAAACAGAACCATGCTCTAACAGGTCATTTAAGGTCATGGAAAGCTGCAGTTTTTCATACAGGTCTGTAAGAAGCAGCACACTTCCCAAAGAATCCAGTCCTGCGCTGTAAAGGTCGGTATCAATGCCAAAACGGCTGTGGCCTAACACGGCAGATACTGCATCATAGATCTTCTGCTGGAGATCATTTTCCGGTTTATGTACATTGACCTGCTCCTCTGCCTCCTGCTTCTTCTGGCTGAAATACTGGCTGCGGATAATCTTTTTGGAAGAAGTTTTCGCAAATGGAATGTCACGCAGATGGAAACGGGCAATCTTCTTATAGGAAGGAAGTCCTTCATTGTGCTTTTTAATGATCTGAGCCACTGTTTCCTCAATGTGGTCAATGCCTGCAGCGTCTGCATACTTAAAGTTTGGATAAATCTCCGCTGCGATCATGTCATCTTCCCCATATACCAGGATATCCTCAATCAGCCGGTCGTCCACAAACAGGTTCTCCAACTGCTCCGGTGCCACATTTTCACCATTGCTTAAGATGATCAGGTTTTTCTTTCTGCCGGTAAGATACAGGAAATTCTCCTCATCTACATAGCCCAGGTCACCTGTACAAAGCCAGCCGTCCTCTGTGATCGCCTCTGCTGTCTTATCCGGCTCCTTGTAATATCCCATCATAACAGACGGGCTCTTTACCTGGATCTCTTCGTCCACAATTCTCACCTGACAGCCCTCTACTAATTTTCCCACACTGGCCACCTTATCCGGGCGGTTCCAGTCAGGGGAAGAAATCTTTGGAGAGCACTCAGACATACCGTATCCCTGAGCAATGGAAATTCCCAGACGGCTGTAGTTTGCAGCCAGCTCCGGAGCCAGATATCCGCCTCCGCTGACTACCTTATGCAGACGTTTTCCCAACACCTCTTCTTTGATCTGGAAAAGAGATTTTCCAGGCTGCTGCCGACTCATAATCGCAATTCTGTTGTAAAGTCCCTTTGCCATCATGGGTACCATACGCATCACCGTTGGCTCAAACAGAAGAATATGAGCAGCCAGCTTTGTCATATCCCGATTCAGGCACAGGGTACTTCCATAACGAATCACAATAAGAACATCTCCGTTGATGCAAAATACATGATGCATGGGAAGGACATTCAGATAAATTTCATTTTCCGGATGCTCTGTATCAGTGGTGCAGAACACATTATCAATCAGGTTTCCGTGGGACAGCATAACACCCTTTCCTCTTCCAGTTGTTCCAGAAGTGAAAAGAATCATTGCACACTCCTCCGGCTTCGCCAGATTCTCCACCTGTCTTCCTGCATAATTTTTCAGAATGTTGTCAGAGCAGGCCACATGTCTTCCGTGCTGAAGGGAAATGCATTCCTCCAGAGCCGGACAGCGGCTGCCTGCCTCTTCTGCCAGGGTTCTGAAGTCCCAGTCATAGAACAGCACATCCTCATCTGATCTGCTGACACAGTCACAAAAAGTATCTGCGTCCATCTGGACATCCATTGGAACGATCACGCTGCCGCTGGCCATAACACCCAGCATCACTGCCAGATAGTGATGGCCGCTTCCACCTAAAAGGCCTACCCGCACCGGATGTCCCAGTTCACGGCTCTTCTCCTGGGCCCATGCGGCTACTGCCATACAGTCAGCCACAAACTGACGGTATGTTACTTCATAAATTACATCATTGTCTTCATAGCGTAAAAATACGTGGTCTCCATGGCTGTCTCCTGCGCTGCACACCAGATCATAAATAGTTTTGGTGTTCTCCCTGGTAATCATAGCTTCCCCCTCGTTTTTGAACATTTTTATGGTTTCTGTTCATAATATAACACTTTATGTTAATTGTGTAAATCATTGGAGTGACAATCTTTTGCTTTATTTTCCAGTTTTATTGGTCATGTTTCCTCAATCTATCGTTTCCTATCTCCTTCTGCTTCCCATTTAAAACAAATCCAGCATATTATCCAGATAAATGCTTTCCCGCACATGCAGCTGATACTCCGGCTTTGTCATGTAATAGAGCAAAAATTCCAAAATCAGAGCGCTTCCCAGTCCCCGTCCTTCAATTTTAAAATGAGAAAATCCCATAGGCAGATAGATCTCTTTTATGTCCTTAGTGCAGATAAATCCCGGATTGGCCATTGCTTTAGAAAAACGATATCCCTCCTTCGCATCAGGCGCTTTGCAGCGGTGTTCCCAAGCATTTTCTCCAAGGTTTCTCCGACTGACAGCTTCATAACAGAGTTTCCTGTCCTGGCACCCAAACCAGCAGCATTCATTGCACAGAAATTCCACCTTTTCTTTCTGATATTCTGAAAGAGTTCTCCACTTATCTAAAGCCTTATTTAACCGAAAATCCGGCACAACATAAAGAAACTCCTCCCGGTTTACTTCGTCCAGAAACTGTCTAAAATCAGTCAGAACCTTGGTTGTAGATGAAACAAAATAAAGACCGGGGTAATTGGCAGTTAAATAGGACAGCAGCAAATCTGAATGTACAATCACCCCGTTTTTCTTTCCCGTCTCAAAAAGAGCGCAGAGTGCATTACACCGGGGATCCGCAAGATGTTCTTTTCCAAGCAGTGAGTTGCTGAAGGTCAATCGGGCTGAAATCCCATATTCCTCCATCAGTTCCAGAACCTCCTCCGGCTTCCTCTCACCTCCTCCAACTCTTCCGCCGCCCCAGATACATTCCGCTGGGGCTCCATAGATAGAGCCAATCTCGCACCATTCGTAAAAGTATTCCCGATGCCTGCGAAACAATGGCAAAAACACCGAATACAGCTCATAAAATTCAAACAAACCGGGCAGATGGTAATACGCGGTATCTCTTTTCACTGAATTCATTCTATCTGTCCTTCTCCTCTACAAAATTCCGTTCTAAAAACACAAACATCTGTCCAAACATCCAAGCTATGCCGTTCATACATGGCTGAACTGTTACTATTTTCCCGCCATGCATCTATGTTACGGATTCTTCACACACGCTCTATAGTTCTCGGTATACCAGCCTGGCTTATTTAAAGCAAAATCATTATAATCTCTCCATATCCGGCGGCATCGCTCCTTCATTCTGTCTATATCCTGCTGGCCAAACTTTTCTGCCCATACAATCGAATGCAGCGATGCATGAGCTGTATACACCGCATGAGCTGCCCAAAATGCCTCTGGAATATGATCCTCAAAATACGCATCTATCTGACCGATGCAGTAGGGAATGCTAAGCTCTGTCCCGAAGCTCTCCAGCTTATAAAATTCCTCATAAGGATCCCCCACCTTCCAGCGGTTAAAATCAATCATACCAATCGAACCGTCACTGGTGTAGATGATATTTCCCGGATGGAAATCTCCATGAAGATATACCGGCTTTTCCTTCCATATCTGATCCATATTCTGTCTGACATAATCAATCACTGCCTGATCCTGTTCCATACGAACCTGTGACTGCTCATACCTGGAAAGCTGAGCTAATTTCTTTTCCTTTTTTGTATCCTGGGGAATATCCGCCTGTTCCACTGGAAGAGAATGGATTTTCTTTAAAATTGCTCCCGCTTTCCTCCCGAGCATATATTGCTTATCTGCGGACAATCGGGGCAATACCTGCTCCAGATCCTCTCCCTCCATCCATGTAAGCAGCATAAATACCGTTTTCCCTTGATTACAGATTCCAAAATCAACAGGAGCTGACATCAAAAATCCCAGCTGAGAACACCTTTTTATCATTTCGTATTCTTTTTTCTTTGCCTCATATTTTCCGATGTCAGAGCATCGAAGTAACAATGATTTCCCCTCTCTGGTGCGAATATAATATTTCTCATCCGCTGACCACCCTTTGGAAATTCTTTCTATGCTTTCCCATTCACTCTTCTGCCTGATATCGTCAAACATTCTGCTCCTCCGCAGGTCTGCATTCTTCAACGTCTTTCCCTAATCTATCTTTTAATTTCAGGATATTTGCCTCTATTTCGTCTATAATCTTTTCAAACTCAGCATCGCTCTTTCCTGTCGGATCCTCAAGTCCCCAGTTCTCGTCAAAGGGTCTTCCAATAAAAGGACATTCCACATTACAGCCCATGGATATCGCAATATCTGGCTCAGGAATCTGATTAATTAATTTAGAATACTGAGTCTCTTCCATATCGATTCCATATCTCTTTTTCATCAGACGAACGGCGTCCTGATTGATTTGCTCCTTTGTTTCTGTACCGGCGGAATAGCTTTCAAATACATCTGATGCAAAATGCTTTCCCAACGCTTCTGCTATCTGGCTTCTGCAGGAATTATGTACGCATATAAATGCTGCTTTCTTCTTTTCTTTTTTATGAAACGGGCATCTCTCTTTGATACACTGCTCATTCTGTTCACTGAAAATACACTGGATTTTCTCCTCTTTCCTGTCCATATCTTTCTCCATAACATAATTTGTAAGTAAAATCTCGTTCCGGTTCACCTGCTGTTCCCGCACTGTCCTGTATCCTCTATTTTCAAAAAATGGTTTTGCCGTTATGGATGCATGTGTCGTTATCCTGTCTGCAGAAACTGCTTTTTCTAATTGGTCACAGACTGCAGAAGCAATTCCTTCTCCCTGACCATACATCAAACAGTCACAAAACCATCATCAGGGTTCCGATCCCAATAAAAACACAGCCCAGCAAGGACTTTATCGTAAACTTTTCATGCAGAAAAACAAAAGCCAGCACCAGAGTAATTACCACGCTTAGCTTGTCAATCGGAACCACCTTGGAGGCTTCTCCCATTTGCAAAGCTTTATAATAGCATAGCCAGGAAGCTCCCGTTACCAGTCCTGACAAAATCAAAAAAATCCAACTTTTTCGGCTGATTTCTGATAATCCACTCTGTGTGTTTGTTAAAAAAACCATCCCCCACGCCATAACTAAAACCACAATGGTTCTGATGGCTGTTGCAAGATTCGAATTCACTCCGTCTATGCCGATCTTTGCCAGTATAGAAGTACACGCAGCAAATATCGCAGACAACAATGCAAATACAAACCACATATCATATGCCTCCCTTTTTTCTTGTGCTTCAATTAAGATACTTTTCTTCCTCTGTAACTTTATGATACAAAAGCATCCACTTCGTCCTGCCTTTCGTTTTAATTGTTTTCTATTTCAGGTAAAAAACAAAAGAGTTCGTCCTCTCCATTCAGCCATTTCACCTGATTTATCTGTCCCTTATCCTTTAAAAACTGGCACAACTTTGCCACCTGCTTTATTTTAGCCTCAGTTCCACTGGATACCCCCAAATAAATTGCTGTATCACCGTCTCTCAAAAGGAGCTTATGCTGCCGGAACATGGAGTCCTTCTTTGTCTCTTCATTTGTAAGAAAAGCCGGATTCTGGAGCATAAATTCCTCCATATAAGACATATTCTTCCCTAAAAGCGCTCTAAAGGTCTCAACAATAGCAGCATTTGCACTGGCTACAGCAATCTCTTTCTCATTGATGCGAATATGAGTGATCTTCGTTGCCGATTTTCTGCCTGAATTTGCAGCAGTATCCGCAGAAACCATGGTAATGGAAGTCACTGCCAGCAAACCAAACAGGGCTTCTAATACGACCTCCTCTTTGAATTTTTCAGAAACAGGATTCAGTACTTCCTCGTGAAACAGACGGATTCCCTTGATGATTTCATTAAATTCCTTATCGGTTTCCTCCATATCAATGAAATATTTTGTTACATAAGCTCTGATTTCCTCCGCAGCTTTCACCTCTAATAATTCCTTCAGCTGTTTTTTTGTAGAGGCCGTAACCATCAGCTCATATAATTTGGGCAGGCACATCTGAATACATAAGCTGCAAAACATTAAAACATCGTTTATTTCTTTCGTTTTAGATTCTGCTTCTTCCCCAATCTCATTTACACTGTTTATTAAGAAAAATGCATTCACCAGACGTTTAAAGGTTCTGGGGTTTGTTCCCATGACATCGCTGATAAATTCAGCCACAATATTAACGCCCTCATCGGTCATATGAGTCTGCTCCTGGACAGCTTTCCTGACCAGTTCTGTAAGGTTGTACCTCTCAACCGGCATTTTAAAAGGAAGCTGAATAATCTTATCAAAGAAATTCCGGCACTTCTCCTCTGAAAGGTTTTCTCCGTATTTTTTACGAACACCTTTTACCACTACTTCATAATCAATCGCCAGCACAAAAATACTGTTTTCCACATTCACAAAAAGCTTGATGATTTCCAACAGCTCCACAGCAACTTCCGGATTTAAACGATCCAAGTCATCTATAAAAATCACCAAACGCTTTCCGGTCTTTTTTACCAGCTCTGCAAAATCCTCCTGAAGCTTGCTGACACTTTCCATCTGATCCTTCTTGGCTTTTTCAAAACCGTCTAAAATTTCCGAAGCATTGGTTCCAAACTTCCAGTCAATGGCTTTAAAGAAAGCCAGCTTACCAAAGGCAGCCACTGTTTTCAAGATTTCATCATTTCCTCCGCACTGCTTTACCAGATTATGTACAAACGAAACATACAGGCTGTCTTCCATGTTGAACTGGGAATACTGCCATGTATTAAAAAAGACGCATTTAATGCCATTCGTATCCTTATCTGCTTCCAGATTTTTCTTTAGCAGATTTAATGTGGATGTTTTTCCGGTTCCCCAATCCCCCTGGATTGCAATAGACATCGGCGTCTGACATTCCCTGATAAATTTTCCCAGACCTTTCACATATTTTGAAATCTCCAGCAAATCCTCCTCTTCACTGGTACAAGGCATATCTGTAATTCCCATTCCTTTTGTATTTTCTTTTCCCACATTTTCTCCTTTTTCTTAATGATACCTTTGGTATCCAAAACCAAAGAATGTGTCCATCACTTGATAACTTTCTGTTCTAAGAAAGCAGTCCCATTTTACTTTACGAAATCCTTTTGAAATTCTACAGTCGCTTCTAAAAGCGTTAATTTACTCCGCCACTCCAAACTGATATGAACCATAAAATTCAGTTTTTCTAACTTCATTATAACACACCTCGTGAACTACCCATTGTCTAAAGCCAATGGGCTTCCTGCTTC
>OHAD01002997.1_pt1 | contig 11606 bp, 10 predicted proteins | sample 1577011 | NCBI WGS metagenome assembly OHAD01 (sample SAMEA3541510, study PRJEB24748) | human gut metagenome | biome: human gut; feature: human-associated habitat; material: faeces | place: China | collected 2012
AACATATGCAACGAAAACATCAGGGTCAGTGTCGCTGTTCACACAGTATGTTCTGTCCATTGACATATCGCCCTGTGAGTAAACATAGGAAAGATAGTTTCCTGAAATGCTGTTCTCGCCCTTTGAGATGCCCTGAGAAGCAAGCATATCCTGCACTGATTGTGCTGAGTAATCGTCTATGTTGTCATATATCTCATCGAGCTTTTTGGTGCTCAACACATCACTGCTCAATCTTGCAGGCATACCGGTCGGTATCCACGCAGGGGTGTAGATATCCTTTGACATAGGTTTTTCCTCAGCCCATACCACATAGCTGTCTGCCAGAGATACCTGACCGTCTGGGGCTGTTAGATTTGTCACATAGACAGTTATCTGGTCGCCCTTCGGCTCATTTTTTTGGATAAGAGTAAGGGAATATATATCCCACCACTCGCCAGTTAAAAGACCGTCTTTGCCCACAAAATAATTAAGCATCTCGTCCTTTTTCTCTTCGTATGTGCCGTCGCTGTACATAATGTCATATTCATCGGCATATTTTGCACAGAAGTCAGAGGTCTTTTCATATCCGCCAACCTGCATGATATCACCGTTGAGCTGAACAAGACCTGACGAAAGGCCGGCGTTTTTTATCTCGTCAGAAACAGTGTAAACAGCCATTTCAGGCTCTCCGTCAGAATCTACACCGCTTGCAGCATCGCCAGTAACATCATCTTTATTATCAGTATTTTCATCAAGTTCGTTTAGCTTGTCCTCTATTTCCTGCTCGTTCACTTCCCCCTGTGCGTCTGTCTGAACGGCTGTGTTTGGCTTATCAGTATCTGCCGTCCTATCTCTATTTGCAAGCACTGCCGCTGTGATACCTCCACCAACTACTGCCAATACAACTACTCCTGCTATCACTTTTACTTTTACTGTTGAAAACATACCTTTTCCTCCCGATCTTCTCATTGTTGGATTTTTCTCGGGAACAATATCCTCGGCGGCTGCCGTGTTGCTGAAAACGGATAATTCAGGCAGCTTCAAATGCTGACATTCCTGCATAAATATCTTTGACAGAACAGGTATAGGCATAACAGCATGAAGCCTGTCATTGTTTTTCTTTTCGTAAATAAGCACCGCCTCCCTTATCTTCTTTCTTGCAGCGCTAAGACGGGAAGTGACAGTGCCAACAGAACATTCCATTATCTCTGCTATCTCAGCCACGCTCATCATATCAAAATAGTAAAGTACTATGGTCTGACGCTGTTCGTCAGTGAGAGTGGTGTCGATAATGTTCATTATTATCCTGCGTTTTTCTTCGCTGTCGGCATAATCGTCAGGGATAAGCTCGCTGTCGGGCGTATCATCGATTATCTTTTCCGACTCCTCCTCCGCAATGCGGGGATTTTTCCTGAAATACATTTTGCAGTTGTTTATGGCAATGCGATTCACCCACGCTGAGAAATTCTCAGGCTCTTTAAGGCTGTCAAGCTTTTCAAGAGCTTTCATGAAAGTGTCCTGAGTTATATCCTCTGCCTGCTGAGCATTTCCAAGAAGTTTAAGACAGTTAAAATATACCGACCTGCCCGTTTCTTCGTAAAGCTCGCCGAAAGCTGCTCTGTCACCCTGTCCTGCCTGCAAAACAAGACGTCTTATCTTTTCCTTTTCCATTTTTTCTACCAAGCTTTCTTTTTATTATCGAACAAAAAAATCCGTTTTCAGCACTCGGTTATTGTTCCGACATCACTTAGATGTTTGCTGAAAACGGAATATTGAGCAAATATAAAACTTAATATATTGTTTACAAAATATTAATCAACATATTCTCTGACTCTGAGATGTATACCCACGCTGTCAGCAACCGCCTGAGATTTTTTTATCTCCTCTTCGCCGATTATATCCACAACAGTGAGCATTACTTCAGGCACGAACTCTTTCACTCTTTTTGCAAAAGAGAGCATTTCTTCAAAGCAGTTCACGCCCTTGAATGACGGCCTTGTTACCTCGTCATAAGCCTTTGCGTCAGAAGCGTTAAGGCTTATTGAGATTATATCCACAAGTCCCTTGAACTCAGCAGGAGTTTCACGCTTGTTGATAAGGTCGCTAAGACCATTTGTGTTTACCCTTACAGGTGTCTTTGTAACAGACTTTATATATTTTGCAGTTTCTTTGAGTATTTCAAGCTCACAGGTAGGCTCGCCATAGCCGCAGAAAATAATTTCCTTGTAGCTGTCAAGGTCACGCTTTTTGATGTTGTCTATTACCTCCTCGGCAGTAGGCTGATGTTCCAGCCACAGTGGGTCAGAGCCATAAGCACCGTCACCGTTGTGACGAATACAGAATGTACAGTTGCATGGGCACTTGTTTGTGATGTTGAGATAAAGCTTATCGCCTATCTCATAAGAAATATTCATAGCTTTTATCATTATAATTACCTCTTTTTTTTGTAATATATCAAAGTATAGAATAAACGGGCGAACACTGTTCGCCCCTACAGAGAAATCATCGCCGCAGGCGATACCTTCATTCCTCACTAATATCTATTCTCTTATCTGTCCGTTTCCAGAGATAAGATACTTTGTGGTGGTCATTTCTCTAAGACCCATAGGACCTCTTGCATGAAGCTTCTGAGTGGAAATGCCTATCTCAGCACCAAGACCGAACATTCCGCCGTCTGTAAATCTTGTTGAGCAGTTTACATATACTGCCGCTGAATCAACACGCCTTTGAAATTCCTGTGCGGCAAAAAGGCTTTCCGTAACGATACACTCAGAATGTCCTGTAGAAAATCTGTCGATATGTTCAAGGGCCTCTGCCATGTCGTCAACGACCTTGATAGAGATTATATAGTCAAGAAACTCTGTTGCATAATCGTCATCATCAGCAGGAGTAACGTTCTCAGGACCAAGTATCTGCCTTGTAAGCTCACAGCCTCTTATCTCAACGTGGTGCTTGTCAAGTCTTTCTTTAAGCTTCGGGAGAAAATCCTCTGCGATATCCCTGTGAACAAGACAGCTTTCAACTGCGTTGCATACAGACGGACGTGAGGTCTTGCCGTTATCAACAATGTTCACAGCCATTTTTATATCCGCACTTGCGTCAACATAAACGTGACAGTTGCCGGTGCCGGTCTCGATAACAGGCACAGTGGCAGACTGTACAACAGCCTTTATAAGCTGTGCGCCTCCCCTTGGGATAAGAACGTCGATATAATCATTGGCTTTCATCATATCAAGAGCAATACCTCTGTCAGTATCCTCCACAAGCTGAATGATATCAGGGCTGAACCCTGCCCTTTCAACAGCTTTTCTCATTAGGTCGGCAAGCATTTTGTTTGAGTTTATTGCTTCCTTTCCGCCCCTGAGTATAACAGCGTTTCCACTTTTAAGGCAAAGTATAGCACCGTCTACAGTAACGTTAGGTCTGGCTTCAAAAATAATGCCTATAACGCCCATTGGCACTCTTACCTTTTCGATTTTCATGCCGTTAGGTCTTGTTGAGCCTGAAACTACCTCGCCCACAGGGTCATCAAGCTGTGCAAGCTCCTCGCAAGCCTTTGCCATGCCCTCTATACGGCTGTCATTAAGTGCAAGTCTGTCAAGCATAGCCTCAGACATTTTCCTCATTTTGCCGTTTTCAAGGTCAACCTTGTTTGCTTCGATAATATCGTCCTTGCAAACTCTCAGGATATGTGCGATCTCAAGAAGTGCGTCATTTTTCTGTGTTGTTGAAGCGAAGGCGATATCCTTTTTGCAAGCTTTTGCTTTCTGTCCCAAAATATCGATGTAACTCATTTTTACTATACCTCCCCGTTAGCTGTAAAAAGTGTTCCTATAGGTTTATTTTCAAATACCTTATACAAATGTCTTGGATCTCTGCCATTCATTATAATAAGATCTATTCCGCCATTTTTGCATATCTCAGCGGCTTTTATCTTTGTCGCCATTCCGCCTGTGCCAAGTGAAGAACCTGCACCCCCTGCAATAGCCTTTATCTCCTCCGTTATCTCAGGCACAACAGGGATAAGCTCAGCGTCATCATACTTATGAGGGTCTTTGTCAAAAAGTCCCTCAATATCAGACATTATTATAAGCAGATCTGCATTAGCAAGCACCGCAACATTTGCCGCAAGAGAATCGTTCTCGCCCATTTCAAGCTCCAGCTCATCAATAGACACCGTATCGTTCTCGTTCACAATAGGGATAGAACCAAGCTCGATAATGCGGTTAAGGGCGTTCTGCACGTTTATGCGTCTGTCCTCAAGAAGAATATACTTTGTGAGCAGAAGCTGAGCCACATTAAGGCTGTATTCAGAGAAAAGATTATCGTAAAGATACATAAGCTCACACTGACCCACCGCCGCACAAGCCTGTCTTGTGGGAGTATCCTTTGGTCTTTCCTTTATGCCCAGCTTTGCTCTGCCAAGACCCACCGCACCGCTTGATACAAGGATTATCTCATGTCCTGCGTTTTGCAGATCGGCAAGAGTTTTAACGAGCTGTTCCACACGACGTATATTAAGAAGCCCCGTGCTGTGAGTAAGAGTAGAAGTTCCTACCTTTACCACAACTCTTTTCTTTTTTGTCATATCTATCATTTTCATCATGTCCTTATTGTTATTTTCCGTTGACAACGTTCTGCGGCGTACCCTCTATCCACATTTTCAAGTTCTGCGCAACAGTTTCAAGAAGCCTTTCTCTCGTCTGCTTTGGCGCCCACGCTATATGCGGGGTAACAGTGCAGTTCTTTGCGTTTCTGAGAGGGCAGTCTTCACCCATTGGCTCGTTTGTGAGAACATCAATTCCTGCCCCTGCAATATCGCCATTTTCAAGAGCCTCAGCAAGAGCCTTTTCGTCCACAAGACCGCCCCTTGCAGTGTTGACGAAAAATGCTGACTTTTTCATCATGCCAAGGCTTTCGGCATTTATCATTTTTCCATTATCCTTTGTAAGAGGACAATGGAGCGTCACTATGTCAGAGGTCTTTAGAAGTTCTTCAAGGCTTACCGCAGACGTGCCGTCAGTTATTTTCTGGGGTGAGCGTGTAAAGGTGATGACCTTCATGCCGAACGCTCTTGCTATCTCAGCAACTTTCTTTCCTATGTCGCCATAGCCTACTATACCAATGGTTTTTCCTGCAAGCTCATAGGTAGGGATACCAAAATATGAAAACAGCTTATAATTCACCCAGCCGCCCTCGTCAACTTTCTCGGCATATTCTCTTATCTTGCTGAAATAGTTGAGGATAAGTGCAAAAGTATGCTGTGCCACCGCATTTGTTGAATAGGAAGGCACATTGCAGACCACTGCGTCATGCCTGTCTGCGGCAGAGAGGTCAACATTATTATATCCCGTTGCAAAAAGACCGACGTATTTCAGGTTTTTGCACTTTGAGAATACCTCCTCTGTTATAAGGCACTTGTTACATATAACAGCGTCAGCGTCACCTATTTTATCTGCGACCTGTTCGTTTGGTGTAAAACCATAAACAATGCTTTCACCAAGTGCTGTTATTCCCTCCAGCGACACATCGTTTCTTGAAACTGTTTCAGAGTCAAGTATAACTATTTTCATTCTTCATCTTCCTTTTGAGCAGTTTCCGACTTTTCCTCGGCATTCTCCAAAGCTTTTTGCTTTTTAGCAAACCTATGGGAAATAAAAGCTGTTGCCGCAAGAAGCGCTGCCTCTGCGCCGAAAAGCACACCGATAACAAAGCTTTTTGTGGTAAACTGAGTAACTATAGTAAGGTCGATAGCTATCATTAATGTAAGATAATGATAAGAGCCTTTTCTTATGAACTGAGTTATATATAAAAGCGTAGCGATAACGCAGAATATCATATGCACCTTGAAAGGCAAGGGGGCATAAACGTTCTGCAAGGTCGCAGTTTCCGCAGCCAGTGTTTCTATCACACTATCATCTCCTAAAGCGTTATTTTATCATACTAAAATATTATACCACAGTTTTACGTCATTTGCAATAGATTTGAGCCTTTATAACGGCTTTATAAAACAAAAAGACAGAAGTATTTTTTCAAATACCTCCGCCTTTTTCGGGAAAAATTCGTCGTAATCTTTAATTTATACTATTTTAAGATAAATTACTTGTTAGCGAAATATCTGTCAAGCAGACCCTTGAAGCCGCAGCCATGTCTTGCTTCGTCCTTAGCCATTTCATGAACAGTGTCATGGATAGCGTCATAGCCAAGCTCCTTTGCTCTCTTAGCAAGCTTCATCTTGCCTTCACAAGCACCATTCTCAGCCATATATCTCATCTCGAGATTTTTCTTTGTAGAAGGTGTTACTACCTCGCCCAGAAGCTCTGCGAACTTAGCAGCGTGCTCAGCCTCTTCATAAGCAGCCTTCTCATAGTACATACCGACCTCAGGATAGCCTTCTCTGTAAGCTACTCTTGCCATTGCAAGATACATACCTACCTCAGAGCACTCGCCGTTGAAGTTCTCTCTAAGACCTGCAACAACTTCCTCATCAAGACCCTCTGCAACGCCTACCTTATGCTCGTCAGCCCATGTGATAGCTGTTTCTTCTACTTTATTGAACTTTTCTGCTGGTGCGTGGCAGATTGGACACTCCTTAGGAGCAGCCTCGCCCTCATAAACATAACCGCATACTGAACATACAAACTTTGACATAATTTTTGTCCTCCTTATTTAAATATCATTTTTTACTTTTCCACAGACCGGCGTTTTCGCTTTATCTGCGTTATTCTTTGCAGCTTTTCCCTTGCTGTGATTAAAGTATACCACATTAGTGTACATTTGTCAATAGGTTAGTCTTATCTAACAATATAAAAATATTGCAAAATTTTATGGCAATAATTTATGCAATTTGACGTAGACTATACTAACCAATAATACGTCTTGAAAAAAACTTAAAGCTGTGCTATAATGAAAATCAATATATGACAAAAAAGGAGTTTTTTTAAAATGAATAAGGAAAAAGCAGCGGCAGCAAAGGCTCTTTTCATGGAGGGCTACAACTGTTCACAGGCAGTAGTAGGCGCATGGGCTGAGGATATCGGACTTGACAGCGAAACTGCATACAAGATAGCTTCGGGCTTTGGCGGCGGAATAGGCAGAATGAGAGAGGTCTGCGGAGCATTTACAGGTGCAGTCATGGTGCTTGGATTGAAATTTGGCAACACCATAGGCAGTGACAGGGCGGCAAAGGGCAAGGATTATGAGCGTGTTCAGCTTTTTGCAAAGCGTTTCAAGGAAGAGCTTGGCTCTGACACTATCATCTGCCGTGAGCTTCTTGGTCTGAGCGGACCTAGTGACCCTGACCCTGCAAAGCGCACAAAAGAATACTATCAGAAGCGTCCATGTCCTGAAACTGTAGCAATTGCAAGTGGTCTTTTAGGAGAATTTATGGAGTAATTTTTTCAAAAGAAAAGCTGCGAAACTGTGGGCGATCACTGTTTTCCCCTACAAAATAACGCAAAAAAGAGCAGAGAAACGAGATCTCTGCTCTTTTTTTGTATATAAAATTCTATTAGATACCTGCGGAATAGTTTGGAGCTTCCTTTGTGATATAAATATCGTGTGGGTGTGACTCCTTAAGACCTGCGCCTGTTATTCTGATGAACTTAGCCTTTTCGCCAAGCTCTGCAATAGTATGACAACCGCAATAGCCCATACCTGAACGGATACCGCCAACGAGCTGGAAGATAGTATCTGAAACCGGACCCTTATAAGCCACACGACCCTCAACGCCCTCTGGAACGAGCTTCTTTGAGTTTGTCTGGAAATATCTGTCCTTTGAGCCTTTGTTCATAGCGGCAAGAGAACCCATGCCTCTGTATACCTTGAACTGTCTGCCCTGATAGATCTCAGTTTCGCCTGGAGCTTCGTCACAGCCTGCGAGGAGTGAACCAAGCATTACAACGTTTGCACCAGCGGCAAGAGCCTTAACGATATCGCCTGAATACTTGATACCGCCGTCAGCAATAACAGGAATGCCATACTCAGCAGCAGCGCAAGCAGCGTCATAAACTGCAGTGACCTGAGGAACACCTATACCAGCAACTACACGGGTAGTACAGATAGAACCAGGGCCGATACCAACCTTTATAGCGTCAGCACCTGCTTCGCAGAGCGCTCTGGCAGCTTCGGCAGTAGCGATATTACCTGCAATAACCGGTGTATCAGGGAAAGCGGCCTTAACTTTTTTAAGACAATTTATAACGTTCATAGAATGGCCGTGAGCAGAGTCAAGAACGAGGACGTCTACCTGAGCTTCAACGAGAGCGGCAACTCTTTCAAGAATATCGTTAGTCATGCCGATAGTAGCACCGCAAAGAAGTCTGCCCTTTTTATCTCTTGCGGAATTTGGATACTGAACAGCCTTTTCAATATCCTTGATAGTGATAAGACCCTTAAGAACGCCGTTTGCATCAACAAGAGGAAGCTTCTCGATCTTATGCTTCATAAGTATCTTCTGAGCGCCTTCAAGGTCCGTATCAACAGGAGCAGTAACGAGGTTTTCCTTAGTCATAACGTCACCGATCTTGATATTTTCAAAATCAGTGATAAATCTAAGATCTCTGTTAGTGAGGATACCCTCAAGCTTGCCATCCTTATCGACTATAGGCACGCCGGAGATCTTATACTTGCCCATGAGCTTATCAGCTTCAGCAACAGTTTTATCGGCTGTAAGAGAGAAAGGATTAACGATAACGCCGTTTTCAGAACGCTTTACCTTATCCACCTCTTCTGCCTGCTGAGCGATAGTCATATTCTTATGAATAATACCGATACCGCCCTCTCTTGCGATAGCGATAGCCATTTTTGACTCTGTGACTGTATCCATAGCAGATGTCATTATAGGTGTATTGAGGACTATATCCTTAGTAAGGTGTGTATGGATATCCACCATATCAGGTGTACAATCCGACTTGCCCGGGATAAGGAGAACGTCATCAAAGGTAAGACCTTCTTTACCAAACTTATTGTTTACATTAGTATCCAGCATAAATTAACCTCCCGCAAACATTTTGAATTCTTAATTTATTATTCTTATAATCATACAACATTTAATTAAACTTGTCAACATCATTATTGAGAACTTTTTTTTAATTTAGTCTTTGCTAATCGGAGTTACGTTGTTTTAGCCAAGGTTTACGCCATGGTTTGTTATGCCGCAAAATCGCTGCGCTCTTTGCGGATTTTACTTTGTATTGGTGCTTAGCTCAGTTTGGCTTTGCCATTTCTCATTTCTCACTCCTCATTCCTCATTCAATTCGTTTTTCATCACTTTCACTCTCGCAAACACCACTGACAGCACTGTTGACACAAGCCAACCTATCGGCCATGACAGCCATATTCCCGTTGACCCATATGGTCTTGCCAACACGAACGCAAGCACTACTCTGAGTATCAAGTCCGTAAAAGTTGATATCATAAAATACTGCATTGCACCTTTACCACGGAGTGCCCCGTCTGACATTATTTTTATGCCCACAAACACATAGAAAGGCGATATTATTCTCAAAAATGTTGTGCCTATCTCAACGGCTTTTGTTCCGCCGTCGTCAAGAAACAGATTTATCATAGTTTTTGGCATACAGAAAAAGCAGAGTATAAAAGGCACTGCCACGATAGCCGAGATAACAAGTCCTGCTTTATATCCGCTTTTTATCCTATCGTTCCTGCCTGCACCGTAATTCTGTGCAACAAAGCTTGAAAGCCCGTTAGAAAGCGTTGTAAAGCTTGTTATAGCAAAGGTATTTAGCTTTATTGCAGAAGAATATCCTGCGATACAAGACGAGCCGAAGCTGTTTACAAGATACTGTACAAAGATATTTCCCACTGAGATAAAGCTTTGCTGTAAAATACTAGGTATAGAATAGAGCGTTATCTTTTTAAGTATTTTCCCTGAAAACAGCGGTGGTTTATCCTCTGTTTTAATTTCTGCGGTTTTCTTCACCAAAATAAGCAGTGAGAACACGCAAGCCACTCCCTGAGCGATAAAAGTAGCCCATGCAACGCCTGCCACACCCCATTTAAAGAACTTCACGAACACATAGTCGAGAACAACGTTTCCAACTGATGAGCCGATAAGGAGATACAATGGTGTTTTCGAGTCGCCCATTGCATTATAAATACCTGTACCCACGTTATAAAGAAACAGGAAGATAAGACCTGCGATATAAATTTTCAGATAAAGCTCACCGTCACGGAAGATGTTATCGGGCGTGTTTATCATTCTCATAAGAGGGGTAGAGAACGCAAGTCCGAAAATCGTCAGCACTGTCGCAAGTACCGTACATGAAATTATAGTAGTAGTTGACGCAGTTTTTACCTTTGAGAACTCTTTTCCACCGAAAAATTGAGATATCACCACACAACAGCCAACATTGCTTCCCACTGCAAACGCCATAAATATCATTGTTATAGGATAAGACGCACCAACTGCCGCCAGAGCGTCCTCGCCTGCAAATTTTCCTGCTATGATACTGTCGAAAATGGAATACATCTGTTGAAATATCACGCTCACGAACATAGGCAGGGAAAATTTCCACAGCACTGTCCACGGTTTTCCCACCGTCAGGTCTGTCATAAAAACATCTCCATAATATAATAGTTACCATTTCATTATATCATAAAAAAACAACCTTTTTCAACGTCATTTCGCACAGACACTTTTGATATTTCTGAAGGTTTTTTTAGCATTTTACGCTATTTGTGATCTATTAATAAAATTTTCTAAATATTATTGGCTTACCCTCTTGCTGAAATTATCTGTAAAGAATAAAGTCACAATGGTTTTTTATTGACAAAAAAGTGCGGATATTTTATACTTGTATAAGAGGTGATAAAATGAGCAGTCAAGCAGACCACGGCGGTCACAGAGAGAGAATGAGAAAGCGTTTCAAAGAATCGGGAAATTTCAAGGGCTTTTCCGAGCATGAGATACTTGAAATGCTTTTATTTTACATTGTGCCGAGAAAGAACACCAATGATATTGCGCACGAGCTTATAAAAAAGTTCGGAAGCTTAAACAGCGTTCTTAACGCTTCTGTGGAGGAGCTTTCTTCGGTAAAGGACATGGGCGAAAGCTCTGCAAACTCACTTTTATTTTTCAGAGAGCTTATAAACTACTGCTCCACTGTCACAGACAGCAGGATAGACATTAGAAACATATCTGCGGCGCTGAGTTTTGTAAATAATTGTTTCAGAAACGAAAAGCAGGAGAAATTCAAGGTCATCTGCATTGACTCTGGCTTTCACATAAAGAGCGTAACAGACATATCCGCAGGCGGTGCGAGATTTACCCCTGTTGATTTTCGTGAGCTTACAAAAGCCGTTCTCAACAGCGGCACTGATATTGTTATCCTTGCCCACAATCACCCTGACTCACCCAACACCCCCTCTCAGGAGGACGTTACTCTCACCCGTGAGGTCATGAGATATATGAGATGTTTAGGTGTGACAGTTCTTGACCATTATATAACAGGCAATAACGGAACTATCTCCATGCGAAACTGCGGACTTATCCATGATATGGAGTGTTAAAAATAGAATATCACATAAAAAAAATGGACGATATGTTTAATGATATAATCCCCTTAGAGTAGACACATGAAATAATAAAATGGTGTAACTCTAAA
>OHAD01003008.1_pt1 | contig 11576 bp, 8 predicted proteins | sample 1577011 | NCBI WGS metagenome assembly OHAD01 (sample SAMEA3541510, study PRJEB24748) | human gut metagenome | biome: human gut; feature: human-associated habitat; material: faeces | place: China | collected 2012
CCGTTCCGGGATCGTCAGCTTGATGTTCATATTCGCGCCCCCTCTCGTTCTGCTTCCCATTATAGCACAGATTTCTATAAGCGTGGAAATATCCGCTTTTCACACCCGTTTTCCAACCTTTTGGATATACGGGAGCAGGCCCGATTTTTCGTTAAACTGTACTTGTCGAGAGACAACAGCACCTTGAAAATTCCATGACCGTCCGAATGGGATACCCCCGGCAGGGGAAGCAGCGCCATGACCCCATGTGCTTGAAAGCGCGGGAGAGCGTGCCAATGCCGGAATACGCCGCTGAAAAAGCAGGGGCAGGAACGGCACTCGGGGAGAACGGTAAAAATGCAGCGATATTTTCAAAGGAAGTGAAAACAGCGAAAAAACTGGTGCTTTTATGCTGATAACGCCATCAAAGCACGATACGCCGGATAGCGTAGCGGGCACGCTGTCCGGCGTGTGATTATCCTAACCCGCGAAAATCCACGCGAAACGGTGAAGCCGAACCTTGCCCTTTGTGAGCAGGGCTTCACAAGGAGCGGAGAAAACAGTTATTCGCAAACCATCATCCTTCGCCTGATGATGAACTCGGTACACGCACCAGCGCACCGGCTTCACCGCCAAGCGAACGAAAAAAGGAGGGCAAAAGCCATGAGAAACAAAGAGATTTACCGAAACGAAATCAAGTCCTATATCGTCCGCGCAGGCATGACCATGAGTGAGGCCGTGGAAATTCTGGCCGACGAATACGGTTGGAGCAGCAGCGTCCCCAATCTGTCGGACAAACTGAAACGCGGCAGTTTACGCTATGGCGAGGCGGTGGAGCTGGCCGATGTGCTGGGGTACGATATTGTTTGGCAGAAACGCGGGAAGGAGAAGAGATAAATAAAAAGCGGATTTACCAAACTTTTTCCGCTGGATGATCATACTGTGCTGCCAAAGAGATATTTTTATGTATCATATTCCTTTTAACGGACATTTTTGCTATAATTCAATCATCCAAAGGGAGGGGAGGAGACGCTGTGGATCAGTTTAATGTAATTCATGAAGCGGCGCAGCAAGGGCTGCCCGGCGAGATGCTGCTGGTATTCACTATGGTGCTCTGGTGCATCTTTACCCTGATCCTACTGGCGGATCTGCACAATAAACTTAACAACTGGTGCTTTATCAGCGGTATTCTGTTCAGCGTTGGGGCACTCAAGGAATATTTGTTCTATACACTGGGGCCGCAGCTGATCCAGGCCGGGATCTGGACGGATGCTTTTTCCGAAGGTCTGTATTCTGTACTCAGCGCGGTATTCTACTATCTTGCAATGCCGTCCGTTCTGGTGTTTGCCTTTTTCTTTCATAGATTAGAGCAGCGGGCGGGCAGGTGGTTCCTCTTCCTAAGTATTGCAGCCTATTTGCCCGCCGCAGCGCTAGCCTGTATTTTCCCCTTCACGCAGACGCTGTACTTCCAGCAGGACACGGTATTTTGCCTGAGCGTTGCGGGTTATAACTGGGGGATGGGCATTCTCTCCACCGTTGTTTTGCTGCATGAACTATGGGAGGAACGGTTGAGCATGCGCTTCCAGCAGCGCCGCCTCGCAGCCATGACCATGCTCGTACCGCTGTGGTTTTGGCTTGTTTCCGCGTTTCCATATCATGCGCTTGGTATCCCTAACCTAAGGAAATTATGGCAGTTTAACCTGATCATCGCGCTGTGTATTTTGATATTCTTCCTTTGCCGGGCGTTTCACGGCGGGATATGGGGGCTGCGGTTCCGGCGCGAGACATATGACTGGACGAGCGGTGGCCAAGTGATCCAGCGCAATGCGCATTATGTGGGGCATGCGTTAAAAAATGACTTGGCGAAGATTGAGTGGTGTACCGCGTTGATGCAGAGCCGCGGCTATCGGGATCATGAATTGGATATCATCAATGGAGCAGTGCTTCATCTTAAGCAATTTGTCAACCGTACGAAGCTCTATGCTCAGCAGATCACGCTGATGCCGGAGCTGTGTGCAGTAAAACCACTTTTTCAGAGTACGGTAGCGGAAACTGTGATTCCGGTGGACCGTGATATCATACTGTCAGTTGGAAGGTGCGACGCGCAACCGCTGTTCTGCGACCAGACGCACTTGCGCGAAATGCTTTCAAACCTGATTGACAATGCGGTGAACGCGATGCCGGATGGCGGTAGGATCGAACTATCCTATTGCTGTCAACGGTGGAAAGCGGTGATTTCAGTAACAGATACCGGATATGGTATGGAGCCCGGGACGCTTCAGAAAGTGTTTGACCCTTATTTTACCACCAGGCAAGGCGGCGGTAATATGGGACTGGGGCTCTATTACTGCTGGAATGTAATGAATGCGCATCACGGCAGCATTTCTGTGAAGAGCGCGCCGGGCCGCGGCAGCACGGTATCCCTTTGTTTCCCGATGCACCGCCGGAACGTCCATAAAGGAGGCGTGCAATGAATCCCATCCGTATTTTAGCAGTGGACGACGATTTGGATTTCCGCTATCTGCTTACACAGATGCTGCTGGGACAGCCAGATCTGGAACTTGCTGCGGTGTGTGCCACCGCGCAGGAGGGCTGCGCTGCGGCTGCCCGCCTGCAGCCCGATATTGTCCTGATGGATCTGGAATTGATTGGAAGTTATACGGACGGTGCAGATGCGGCCCGGTGCATCCGTATGCAGACGACCGCGCGGGTGCTCATCCTGACTGCGGATGATAATCCGGAAACCGTCATCCGGGCCAGTGTCCATGCCTTTGCCTCAGGTTATGTGCTCAAAAGCCAGACTTCCATGCTGCTGCCTACCATCCGCGAGACCGCGACTGGACCGACGCCGCAGTCACATCTGATCTGTGCAGCGCTGCTGCAGGCGCTGACTGTCGCGGAGCGGGCGGTGTTGCGGCAGATGCTGGGGCAGGAGGTGCAGCTGTATTCATCGGCCAAGACAATTGCCAACCAGCAAACCAGCGTACTGCACAAGCTGGGCCTTCCGGACCGAAATATGCTGCGGCACATATTTGCCGCCTATTTGTCCTGAAAAGATTTCACTGCGTTCGGCACAGGGGTGTGATCTTCCCCTGTGCCGAACGCTTTTTCAGAATTTAACGAATTCCCATATTTTTTGGGAACAAAACAGCTCAGCAGTATGCTATATTTTTTGTGTAACATGCTGTGAGGCAGTGGGATGCTCCGCGACCGTCGCGGGTGCGCTATGTAGAGCCGCACGATTCTTTGCCCTGGAACCGGCGTCAGATGGTACGGCAGTTCGGACCGCCGCATAGAAATCCGGGAGAAGGATCATAGAAGGGGCAGTTTTACAGCCCACACTGGAATTTTCCCCAAAAGGAGTTGGACAGACATGATGCATACGCGAATTCGTACACGAATCATCAGCACACTGCTGTCGGCAGCTATGTGCCTGAGCATGTTCCCGGCACAAGCCTTTGCGGCCACAATGGAGGCCAAACTGCAGGTAGAAGCGGAGACCCAGTCTCCTATCGTCGTTCTTGGCGGGGATGCGGAGACGGCGGAAGGCGCAAAGCTGACGCTGCGCGCGGCGGAAGGGCAGCATATTGCGCGGGACTATGACCAGACGCTCTATGTGCAGGTAACCAATCACAGCGCCGTCATGCAGAAGTACTACCTCAGCTGCAATAACGAGCATGACGATCTCTCCATGAACTTTGTCATGGCTGGGGCGGAAGAATCGCCGCTGGTGATTGAGCCAGGTGAGACGCAGACCGTGGAGCTGAGCGTTTTTGCCCAGAATGCGGCGGCCACGGCGTATACCGTTTCTGTGCAGAGTACCCTAGTTACCACGGGCGCAGAAGTTGAGGATGCGTCTATCGAACTGCCCTTTACCTGCGATCCGGGTGACGGCCAAGTGTCCATTGAGCCGCAGGGCGCGGCGGATCCTTCAACTCTGGTGCAGACCTACAAGATTATCAATACAGGCGACTCGGATATCGCAGACTTGGGTTTAACTCTGGCGGGGGAAGACGCCGATTACCTGCGTCTGGATCCGCTGGTGGAGAACTATCCGCTGGCGGCGGGCGAGTCGATCACAGTTCAGCTTGTGCCGGATCTGGCCCAAATGAAGGCGGACAACAAAGCGGAACTGACCGGAACGATCGTGCCAACGGGCGGCGTAGCGCCAACTGTGGCCCGTGCCGCATCGTCCTTCGTCGTGCAGGCGGATCTGGAGCAAGTCAAAACCATCTCTGCTTCCGATTTGGCGCTGTATCAGGAGGGGAACCCCTACTATAACAGCGAATACGCATGGGAAAAGACGAAGCTGACCAGCACGGTTGGGGACGAAACTACCGATCTTGTTGAACTCAGCCAGAAATATTACAATTCGGACGATATGAGCGGCGTCGATACATCTGAGGAACTCGGGGAAGTGCTGGACAAACTGATTGCCGGTGACGGTACATACGATCTTGCGATCCAAACCGTTCTGCAATATACGGACGAGGACGGTACCCAAAAGGATGTGGACATCAATGTGTCGTCGAAAACGGAGATTATCTCTTCGGAAAATGCAACTGCGTCCACAGAACCGGAATTCACATATTACTATTTTGAGGACACTGACACGCTGCGGGTCGAAATGGTGACCTACAGCACTGATGTGCAGGGCTACAATGAACAAATCGCTGCGGGTATTGCCGCAGCAGAGGAAGCTGTGTATGTCAGCCTACCAGATACAACCCTGCTCGCTCGTGCAGCCCGGGCAGCCGGGGATGTGGTGAAAGAAACCTGTGCCGTGGAATTCTCCAAAGCCGGGCTGGAGATTCTTGGCGACATAACCAGTAGTGACGGGCATGTTGACTTCACCAGTGTTGTACCTGAAGCGGCGCTGGATAAGGTCAAAAACCTGTGCAAAGCCACTGCACCGGTCCGCACCATGGCCAGCGTATTGGAGGGTGCGGCATCCGTCAGCGAGTTGGTGGTGGATATAGGAGAGACAGCGGATGTGTGGAACGATCCGGACATCCCCGCCGCAGATAAGGTCGGTTACACGGCGGTCGTCACGATGAAGCACACGTTCGGCAACGTCCTCAACACCGCGATTGTTACGACTTCGGCAGGCGTCGGCGGTCTATTCCTGGACGGCGTCGGCATGGTGCTGGGCGCAGCGTTGGGCTCGGTGGCTGCCGGGTACATCAGCGATTTGATTGATCAAGATTTGGAGCTGTACAAGCAGCTGTTTGCCCAGCTGCGTTTTCAGTCCATTGGCAGACAGTGCACCAACCGCGGCTTGGTGAGCAGTACCTTCAAAATGCCGGCGTACACGAGCAGCGGCGGCAGCGACGCGCTTTCCGCCGCGCTGGAAGTGCCCAGCATATACGTCTCCAGCCGTCTTTATGACGGCAGGCCGTATCGTGACTATTACGCAGACGAAGAATTCGGCGGCGACGAATATGAACACCATCGGGAAGGAGTCACTAATTACAGGCTCAATGGACAAACGCTCAAGACACAAGTAGAGCACGGCCTGTCAGAGGCGGCTTTTGCGGAACTGAAAGGGGAGGCCGTCGTCAACGCACTGAAGGATGGCGCGCAAAACACGCTGGTGCGCGATTATGCCACCAATGCGGGGCACTATTTGGTGGAAACTGACATGAATATCACAGTAGCGCCGGAGGCTGATTTTGAGCTGGGGTATGTAAGCAGCCCGGCTGAATTGCAGGACGTGCGTCAGCTGCCGGACTTCGCCGTCTTCCCGGAACATATTTGGCCGGAGAATGCCTTCGTCCTTGATACGGAGAACGAAGTGGGGGTGAGCGTGAGCAATCTGGGCAGCGCAGGCGGCTGGGTCAATGTAACGGCTGCGTGCAACGGGGAGCCGCTCGGCACGCGGGAAAACGTATACGTTGCGCCGTTCTCCTCTGAAAAAGTGATTTTTACCTACGCGCCGACTCAGGAAGAAAATACCTTCACGGTTACCCTGGCCCGGCCGGAGACCAGCGTGGACGGCTTCCAGCTGAGCACAGAGGAGACCCTTCTCACCAACAATGAGGCGTCCGAGGTCTTGTATGCCCGGGAGCGCATGGTGCCAAAAATTATCAGCTTGCCCGAACTCGTGCGTTTTGAGGAGATCCCGCAATATGTGGTGGAACTGGAGGACGCCCTGGACGTCGCCTCGGTAAACGTGGAGGTCAATGGACGGACGTACGCCGCCAGCCTCCAGCAGCTGTCCGGCGATTACGGCGGAAACACGCTGCGGGCGGTTGCCGCTCTGGACGGACAAAACGTAGGAACACATCGTGCGACAGTGACGGTGGCATACTACGCTACAGAAAACGGACAGACCGTCACCAAGGAGTTAACACAGTCCGCTGAGGTGATTTTGCAGCAGGATGAGCAAATCAGCTTTTATTTGGATTGCCCTTCGACATGTATTGAGGAATGTATCGTACTTCAACGCAACAGCGCCGGAGAACTGATAGCTATGGACGGTTCCAGCATTGCTTACAGCATGGCATCTGATCCCGTTCGGTTCACCGTTGATTACGGCCTGCGCACGCCGGATGAGCAGAAAAACTGCTATGTTGTCATCCAGTACGACGAAGACAGCGCCAGCGGTACGCCGGGCGGTATCGCCGTGGCGACACTGGACGGTTTGGCCGGGCGGACGCTGCCGACCAGCGGTGAAGAAGTCGTAACGGCGTCTATCACAGCTGCTGTCAATAAGCTCAACCTTTCGGAGCTGACCGCCATCAATGGCATGCCGCTTGCGTCCTCTGTTCCCTCCAGCCGTGTGCCGGAAGTGAAGTCTTACGACGGCAAGATCTATTTTTCCGGCGCGGATTCCATTCAGATGCAAGCATCGGTAGATCCGGGAGGGAATGATTGGTTTTATACCCGGATCACCCTCTCAAAGGACGGCCCGGATGTGAACCTGACTGATTTTTATACTGAGGTGGAACTGGGCTTCGATTATTCGACCCTCAGCAGTGCAGGCGTTATGCGGGATGCATACGCACGGCTGATCGATGCAGACGGAACGCCACATATTGTAAACGCCTATGCGCATGCATCTACCTCCAGCGCAAACGTATATCTGCCGGTTCAGCTGGACACCTACACAGACGCGCATGCAGCGATATTCCATAGGGGTAGTAAAGGGATTATCTATCTGTATGCAGACCTGAAGAATACCGCGGAGAAACTTTCCCGAGATACCTGCAAGCCGGTGACTTTCCTGCTGCCAGACGGCGGATCCCCGTTGGACTGCCAGCTTTCGATCACCCGGCAGGATATCGGCAGGATGCAGACGGTAGAAAACATAACGGAATTGGATTCGATCTATCTTGCCCCCGGCGTCTACGATGTGGAGCTGGACTATCGGGCCGAGGCGGACGGAACGCTTTATACCTATCAGGATCAGCTGAACATAACCGACGCCGCCGAAACGATGGTCATTTCGCTGCCCGGTTCCAGCGCCGGATTGGCACGGCGGGCCGCTCCAGAATCTGTTTCTGCCCTTAAAGTAAATTGGCCTGCAATTTTCACCGGCGCAGAGCTGTATACCCGGACATCCTCCGGCTGGGGCGAACAGCCCGTTGCGGTACAAAACGGCGGCATTGCTGCTCTGCCGCAGGGAACGAATCAGGTGCGGCTTGCTCTGACGGGCGCAGGCTGTATGGCAGAAGTGGTCAGCGGGGTGCCGGAGGATGGCGTCCTCCAGATTGGCGACACGTTTACCGGCACGGCAGCAGCCAAAACCCAGACCTGTACACCAGGCGGTACACTGACGCTGCGCCTCTCTGACCTGTCCAGCGGCAGCGCCTATTTGAACGGATACCAAGCGAGTGCCGAAGGGGCGGAATTGGCCGGGACTGTAACACTGCGCGGAAACGAAACATATACGCTCCCCGTGACAGTCTCTGATCTTTCGGAAGAGCTGAATATAACCTTGCCTCAGGAAATAACAGGGGGTTCTTATGAGTGCGCGGTCTCGCTGCTGACGGAGCAGACGATCGAGACTCCGGACGATCCGGATATCCCAGATATTCCCGAGGACCCGGACGATCCCGACACCCCAGATACTCCAGATGAGCCCGACAATCCAGATACCCCTGATGAGCCCGACACGCCGTCCAGCAGCGGGGGCGGCGGAAGTGCGGCAAACGGTAAGCCTAACGTTGAGGTTTCCGGCACAGGCGGTACAGCGGCAGCTTCAAACAACGGTACTGTGACCATCACCCCGGACGAAGGTTATAAGATCAGTACAATCACGGTCAACGGCGAGGAAATCGTTGTCCCATCGGACGGAAAACTGACCGGGCTTGACAGGAACGACAGGGTTGTCGTCACCTTCGAGAAAGCCGGTACAGAAGGACTGCCTGTTATCAGCACGTTTACTGATGTTGCGGCTGACGCCTGGTATGCGGATGCGGTGCAGTGGGCGGTGGAGCATGGAATCACCGGCGGAACCTCCGCCACGACATTCAGCCCTGACGCCTCCTGCACCCGCGCACAGATGGTGACCTTCCTCTGGCGGGCCGCTGGTTCCCCCAAACCCACAAAGAGCAGTACTCCCTTCACCGATGTGGATGCGACTGCCTACTACTATGAGGCCGTGCTCTGGGCTGTGGAGCAGAACATTACATCCGGCACCAGTGCTACGACCTTCAGCCCGGATGCTGTAGTAACCCGCGGACAGACTGTCACCTTCCTGTGGCGCAACGCCGGGTCTCCTCCGACGGCCTCCGGCAGTAGCTTCACGGATGTGACGGCGGGCGCTTACTATGCAGAGGCCGTGATTTGGGCGGCCAGCGAAGGAATTACCTCCGGTACCAGTGCCATCACCTTCAGCCCAGATGCCGACTGTACTCGCGCCCAGATTGTCACTTTCCTTTGGCGCTATTGTGTAGGGTAAGAAATGGATGACGGAGTTAGCGGGCTTAGCGGCTCTGCCATCAAGTCTCCAATATCCCAAGGGCGCACTTCTATACAGGGACAAGCCCTGTATGCGTGCGCTCTGCGAGGCGGACAGCCCGGACAACGAATGTCCGGGCTGTTTTGCGTCACTTCGTTCCGAACAAGGAGCTGCACCCCTTGCGCCGCTGTGCGGTTATCCCTGCGCACTTTGTAGGCGGTGCAATTTGCTAACGCAAACAGCACCGCCCGCAAAGTTTTGAATATGTACCCTCAGACCGTTTGCCGATTTTTCGGTAGGCGGTCTTTTTATTTCTACTCATCATTTTTAAGGAGGTCATGCACTATGCCAAAACAGAAAACCATCCCGGAGCTGGACACTGAAATTGCCGCCAAGGAACACCAGCTTGCCCAGCTCCAACACAAACAGCAACAATTGGAAAACCGCCGCATCTACTATGAGAAAGGCGACCGCCGCAAACGGGCGCACCGCCTCATTACCCGCGGCGCGGCCATCGAAAGCGTGGAGCCGCTGGTAAAGATTTTGAGCGAAACCGAGTTCTACGCCTTTGCAGAAAAAGCACTTGCGTTACAGGAGGTCAAGAGCTTGCTCATGTCCGCCGTCAATGCCCACAACGCCACCGGGCAGAAAGGAAAGGGATAATCTATCGCTCTGTTTCATTTTCATGTGACGCAAATCAAACGCAGCGCCGGGCAGTCGGTTGTGGCATCCGCCGCCTACCGCTCCGGCGAAAAGCTGCACAGCGAGTATTACGGAGAGGACAGCGACTACACCCGCAAGGGAGGCGTGATCTGTTCCGAAATCCTGTTACCGCCTCAGGCCCCGCTGGAATATGCAGACCGGGAGACCCTCTGGAACGCCGTAGAGAAAGCCGAGCGTGGGAAGAAAGCCCAGCTGGCATACAGCTTTGACATTGCCTTGCAGAACGAGTTTTCCATGCAGGGGAACATCGCCCTTGCAAGGCAGTTTTTGTTGGAGAACTTTGTGAGCCGGGGTATGGTGGTGGACTTCGCCGTACACCAGCCTGACAGAGAGGACAGCGGCATCCAGAACCCGCACTTCCATGTGCTGTGCCCCATCCGCCCCATCTTGCCGGACGGAAGCTGGGGCAGCAAGCAGCGCCGGGAATATCTGCTGGATGAACACGGCGAACGCATCCGGGACGAAGCCGGGAATTATGTGTTCAACGCTGTGCCCACCACCGACTGGGGCAGCCCCGACACTTTGGAGCACTGGCGGCAAACATGGGCGGAGCTGTGCAACGCCAAATTCGCGGAGAAGGGCTTGGATTGCTGCATTGACCACCGCAGCTACGAGCGGCAGGGCGTGGATCAGTTACCCACCGTCCATGAGGGTCCTACGGTCAAGGCGATGGAGCAAAGAGGCATCTGCACCGATAAGGGCAACCTCAACCGCTGGATCAGGAAAACCAACGCCATGCTGCGGGAGGCAAAGCAGAAAATCGCGTCCCTGCTCGGCTGGCTGAAAGAGGTCAAAGATGAGCTTTCCGCACCACAGCCGCCTACGCTAGTGGAGCTGCTGTCCGCCCACTATGACACCCGCAATCAGTGCGCATACAGCGGCAAGGCCAAAATCGGAAATTTGAAAAAGTTTTCGGAAACTGTCAGCTATCTGGAATCCAAGCAGCTCCGCACCACCGAGGATTTGGACGCGCTGCTGAACTCCATGCAGGGGCAAATTGATACGCTGAAAGAATCCGCAACCGGGAAGCAGGCCCGCATCAAGGAATTGGACGAGCTGCTCCGCATGGCGGACTATTACCAGCAGGGCAAGCCCGTTGCCGATAAGTTGAAAACCATCCGTTTTGATACTTTCCGCCAGAAGTATAAGGCAGAGCATGAGAATGTGCTGCGGACATTTTACATGGCCGAGCGCAAGCTGAAAAACCAATGGGTGGACGGGAAACTCCCCGTCCATGCGTGGCAGAAGGAGAAAACCAAGCTGGAAACCGAGTATCAGGCGTTACAGCAAAAGATTGCGCCGCTGTACGCCGACACAAAAAAGCTCTGGGCCATCCATTACAGCATCTATCAGGTACAGCATGAGCAGGAGCGCCAGAACGCCGTTACACGGCAGAAAAAACAGGAAATCGAACACTAAACTGCACACATTTTCAGGAGGTACCCCATGAATAGCAAAAAGAAAACTCAACCCGAAATCATAGACCGGCAGGATACGCCGGAGGAATACCGTTTTTCCAACCCCGGCCCCAGTGACCCGCCGAAGCGCAATTTCTGGATCGGAGAGGACGGGCACATCCATGTGAAAAATCTCTCCGCGTTCTGGCTGCCGGAGTTCACCTTACAGAAGGAGATCGGCGGCACCGTTTACACCGTCACCGGCAGCTATGACGGCACGGAGCCGCTGAACCGGAAGATGGAGCGCATCATGGCCGAAACGTTTACAGAAAAGATGGAGGATAGCGAATGACAAATGCCTGGAATCTTGGTACAATAGAAGCAGCCAATCCTGTACTGGCAGTTGCCCCTTTGAAGGAGGACGCAGAAATGCAGCGGGCAGCTGAAAAAATCACAGCACTCTATTGCCGACTCTCCCAAGAGGATGCAAATGAGGGCGAAAGCAATTCCATCCAGAATCATGATGTAATGTATAGAGGGTGGATTACACCAAAAAACATTACATCATGACT
>OHAD01003009.1_pt1 | contig 11571 bp, 10 predicted proteins | sample 1577011 | NCBI WGS metagenome assembly OHAD01 (sample SAMEA3541510, study PRJEB24748) | human gut metagenome | biome: human gut; feature: human-associated habitat; material: faeces | place: China | collected 2012
CCTGCCGCTACTTGTACCGGACTCCCACCATCCCCGGCTCGCTTTCCACAGACCGTTCACGCGCAGACTACTGTCTTCGTCATCGTTTTTCATGCCTTATTATAACTAGGGGCTGTAAGCGTTGTCAAGAGTGGAAAGCACATTTTATCGGTTCTTTTCCGCAATTTTACGGGATTTTCGGGGGTGTGCGTTGCTATTTGGATGGGGGAATGGTAAAATCGGGGTATAATCAAAAAACGGAAGGGAAGTGAAATCATGGGAAGATTTGTGAATCCGGACAACAGTGCATTTCAGGTTGCTCTCAATTCCGAAATCTATGTGGACAAAACAGGACTTTTATCGTATACCAACAAAGTTCTGGACACCATGCAGGGCTATATCTGCAACAGCCGCCCGCGGCGGTTTGGAAAATCATTTGCTGCAAATATGCTGGCGGCCTATTACAGCAAGGGCTGTGATTCCAGAAAGATGTTTTCTGGCCTTGCGATCAGCCAGACGGCAGACTTTGAGAAGCATCTGAACCAGTACGATGTGATTCATCTGGACATCCAGTGGTTTCTTTCGAATGTCAGCGATCCGGAACAGATTGTGGCCTACATTACAGAATGTACACTGGCCGAGCTGCGTACCATCTATGCAGATCAGCTTCCGCCGGAAGTTTCCACCGTTCCCGACGCTCTGTCCCGGATCAAAGAGGCGACCGGACAGAAATTTGTGATTATTATTGATGAATGGGATGTCCTGATTCGTGATGAGGCCTCCAACCAGAAAATTCAGGATGATTACATTAATTTTCTTCGTGGAATGTTCAAAGGGACGGAACCGACGAAATATATCCAGCTTGCGTTTCTCACGGGTATTCTTCCGATCAAAAAATTGAAAACGCAGTCTGCCTTAAATAATTTTCATCAGTATTCCATGCTGAATCCAGGCCCGCTGGCTTCCTATATTGGATTCACAGAAGATGAAGTTTCCGCTCTCTGTCAGAAATACGGACAAAATTTTGAGGAAGTCAGACGATGGTACGACGGCTATCTGCTTGGAAATTACCATGTATACAATCCAAACGCGGTAACAAGTCTGCTTCTGGATGGGACATTCCAAAGCTATTGGTCGGAGACGAGCACATACGACTCGATGGTTCCTTTTATCAATATGGATTTTGACGGATTGAAAACAGCAATTCTGGAGATGCTCTCCGGCGCCGCAGTTCCTGTCATGGTTACCTCTTTTAAAAATGACATGGTCAGCTTTGTAAATAAAGATGATGTTCTGACGCTGCTGATTCATTTGGGCTATCTTGCCTACAATCAGCAGACACAGATGGCATATATTCCCAACGAAGAAATCCGCCGGGAGTTTCTGACTGCGGTGACTTCCAATCATTGGAATGAACTTTTCGCTTTCCAGCAGGAATCTGCGGATCTTTTAGATGCTACGCTCGATATGGATGAAAATGCTGTCGCTGCCGGAATTGAAAAGGTCCATGAGGAATATACTTCCGTGATTCAGTATCATAATGAAAATTCGCTCAGTTGTGTCCTCACGATTGCTTATTTAAGTACGATGCAATATTACTTCAAACCCACTCGTGAACTTCCGACCGGGCGCGGTTTTTCCGATTTTGTCTTTCTGCCAAAGCCGGAATACCGATACGATTTTCCGGCGCTTGTAGTAGAACTGAAATGGAACAAGAATGCGAAAACGGCACTGGATCAGATTAAAAGACAGCATTACCCGGCTTCCATTGCATCTTATACAGGGGATATTCTGCTGGTTGGTGTTAATTATGATAAGAAGACGAAGGTGCATGAGTGTCGGATTGAAAAATATTTGAAATCAGGAGAAAAATGATGAAAGTTGTGATTGCAATTGATTCTTTTAAAGGAAGCCTTTCCTCTCTGCAGGCTGGAACAGCGGCCGCCACCGGGATTTATCGTGTCGATCCGAAGGTGGAGACGGTTGTGCGCCCGCTTGCCGATGGCGGTGAAGGTACCGTTCAGGCACTGACCGAAGGTCTTGGCGGACGGCTTGTCTCCGTTTCGGTGACCGGTCCTGCCGGAAAGCAGGTTATCTGCCCGTATGGCATCATCGACCGGACGCAGACCGCCATTATCGAGATGTCGGGGGCTGCCGGTATTACGCAGGTACACGGCGATGAGAAAAATCCGCTGTACACCACAACGTACGGTGTCGGTGAGGTTATCTGCGATGCCATCCGCAATGGCTGCCACCGCTTTATCATTGGAATCGGCGGAAGTGCCACAAATGACGGCGGTATTGGTATGCTACAGGCACTCGGTTTCGGACTGCTCGATGCAGAAGGAAAACAGGTTCCTTTTGGTGCTGTCGGACTGGAATCTCTTACCGCGATTACGGCAGATCACGTTCTGCCGGAACTTTCGGAATGCACCTTCCGTATTGCCTGCGATGTAACGAATCCGCTCTGCGGTTCCAACGGCTGCAGCGCCGTTTTCGGACCGCAGAAGGGCGCGGATGCTGTCATGATCAAACGTATGGACACATTGCTTGCCTCCTACGCCGCGCTCTGCCGGAAAACATTCCTGAACGTTGACGCGGAATTTCCCGGAACGGGTGCTGCGGGCGGACTTGGATTTGCTTTTCAGACGTTTCTTTCTGCTTCACTGGAACCCGGCATTCAGATCATACTGGATGAAACCCGACTTCGTGATGATGTGAGAGACGCTGATCTTGTCATCACCGGTGAGGGACAGCTCGATGGGCAAACCGTGATGGGAAAAGCGCCGATTGGAGTTGCAAAACTGTCAAAAGAATACGGCAAACCTGTCCTTGCGTTCTCAGGCTGTGTTACAAAAGATGCATCCACATGCAACGCCGCCGGAATTGATGCCTTTTTCCCTATTATGCGGAGCGTCGTTTCACTCGAAGAAGCTATGGATGTGAAAAATGCGGCAGAAAATATGGCCGATACGGTGGAACAGGCTTTTCGGCTATTTTTGCTTCAGTAAAGCGGATATTCGCAATCCGCTTCGCTACTTGCTTGATTCGGTTAAAACACAAGACCGTTTTCTCCTGCTTTAATTTTTGCAGGAAGGACAGAAAGCACGCCGCGCTCTCATCGTCTTAATTCCAGCAGATATTCTGTCGTTCCTGCTTCCAGCTGTTTCGTTCCTGCCCACCGAAATCCGTGGCGGTTGTAAAACGCAATGGCACGCGTATTTTTCTCCAATGCCCATAGATGGTCTGCGTCAAACTTTTCAATTACAAAGGTAATCAGCGCGTGGCCGACCCCGTTGTTCTGCAGACATGGATCTACGTATAGTTTACAGATTTCGGTTCCGATAATCGGACTCACTATGTGTTACTACATACAAATCCGACATCTCGACCCATCTTCATACAGAACATTTCGTATTATGCAATCCTGCCCATTTTTCAAAATTATGTTTTCTTTATATTTCATTTTACCGTCCCTCTATCCTCATGTTTTTTGCTATCTGCAGCGCCAGAAACAGCTTGTCCAGATCGTGGTTAGCGGCAGATAATCCATCCGTTTCATAGTTTCCTTCGATCAGCACATCTCCCGCAACAAGAAAATCATACAGTTCAAATCCATAAAAATCACTGATCGCCTGAACGCCTGCGAGTTCCATTTCCACGGCAATGCATCCTTCTTCTTTTCGTTTTCTTACAAGATTTACCGTTTCCCGAAGCATACTGTCTGTCGTCCATACGCGCCCCTGAACGTATGGCAGTTTCCTTTCTTTGAAAAATTCCGCCAGTTTGTCCGTGTTTTTTATTTTTATGTAGTCCTGCGGTTCTGCAAAATAATAGGACAGTCCTTCTCCCCGGTATGCCTCCGTTGGGAGAATAAACTTTCCATCGGTTGCTTCTTTGTCCAGACTGCCGCACGAGCCAAACATGATAAAGACGGATGCTCCTGTTAAATGATTGACTTCGGCAATCATTCCGGCTGCAAGAGCGGAACCAATTGGTGTCAGGTAGAAAGCAATCGTTTCTTCCTCATATGGCAGAGTCCAAACCGGTATATTTCCATTGCATGCTCTTACTTCTGCAATCTGTCGGCATGGGAATTTTTCAAGCATGTATTCATATATTACTTTTGAAAAAATTACCATACATTTTTTTACCAGATGCTGCTTCTCCCCATAAAAATTCTCCAGCTTTACAATCGGCTCGCTGTTGATATCATAAGAATCAATAATCATTCTGTTTCCTCCATAAATTTTATTTATCTTTACCAAAAAGTCCCATATCCACCACCCTTACTGCGCAGACATGAGACTTCCGTTTTTATTTTTGCATTACTTCAATAACACATTCATGTTTCTTCGTTTTTTTATTATAATTGATACCGGCAAGCATTCGAACCACAGAATCTTTCAGGCCATCCATATCCATTTGAATATAAATTTTTAAGGCCTCATACGTTTCCGTCTGGTTCCAATAGGTTCCGAATTTGTGGCGCAGCATGGCTTCTACCACAGATTTCGGGCTATACATGGAATAAATTTCGTCTCCAGTCTGCCGATGCGTAATCAACTGATAACCATCGTACCACGTTTTTGCTTCTTCAAAACTCATCTCATATTTTTCACAGAGGGCAGATATCTCCTGCTCTGTGAAGCCAAAATATTCCGCCAGATCACCGGGATCTGTCATGGAATACTCGGTAAATATATTTAGTGCAGAATAAGAACCATTTTTGTTTGTGAACTTTTCTTTTTTCAGACTTTTCAGCAATACCTTTCGATTATATACATGCGTATTCCACAGTATTTCCATGCTTCTGAATTATTTTCATTAAATCATCAGCCTGCATCCAAACGGTTGCTGTATTATCATTTGGATGAACACCAATTTTATTTCCGACAAATTCCACGTCCATGAAGACTTGAACTCTGTGTTCGGCATCGTTTAGAATACCAAGCGGCGTAACGGCACCGGGTATCAGTTTCATAATATCAAATAATTCCTCCGCAGATGCAAAAGAAAGTGCACGCAGACCACGTTGCCTGCGAAACGCTTTCAAATCTACTCGCTTGTTCCCTTTCATCGTTATCAAATAATAATTACGTTTTTTATCGTCGCGAACAAATAAATTTTTAGCGCCCCACTCTGGATATGGCAAATCAACAGCATCTGCTTCTTCCATATTGAAAACTGCCTTATGTTCCGTAATTTCATACGCTATATTTTGCCTTTTTAAATAATGATATATCTCTATCTTATCCATACTCTTTTATCTCTGTAAACTGAAATTGAAATATGCCCTTATTTTTCATACTTTTCAATCCGGCATTCATGTTCTTTTGTTTTTTCATTGTAGTTAATTCCCACCAGCAAAAGCTCCCCTGCATAGCATGCAACAGACTCCGGATATTTTCTGTCTCTGATCTGATCTAATGCTGCTCTGACGCTTTTGTCCCATTTCAGTTCCACAACAAGCGCCGGGTAATAATTCTGAAACTCCGGCTTTGGAATAAACACAAAGTCTGCAAATCCACGACCCGCGGGAAATTCGCGGATTGGTTTGAAATAGTATTGCATGGAACTCAAATAGGCAATGGACAGAACACTGCTGAGTGAGTTTTCATTGTTATACTGAATCACAGAAGTATATTCCCTGTGAATTTTTTCAATTTCTTTTGCTACTGCGTTTCCATTCATCTGAATTGTATCTTTCAGAAGCTGCTCTGATTCTTTTTGAAATACAATCAACTCATTCCATTTTTTCCTTTTCGTTGCCAGAATCAATTCCTGACGGATTTCCTCATTCGGAATAAAAGCAGTTCTAAATGTCCGGTCATAGGCCAGATATCCAAGGTGAATCAGATACGTCAGCACATCGTCTTTATTGGCGAAGCTAACGGTATCGTTCTGAAAAGAGGTAACATCAACCGGAACATGATCTCCTGAAAGCATTTCGATTACGGCACTTTTCAGGCCATCAAAATCCATATTGATCAGCGGAACAATCGCCTCATAGGATGCGGTTCCGGACCAGTAGCTCTGGAATTCGCCTTCGAGCATCAGGTTCACAACGGCATTTGGATTGTATACATGATATTTCCCAATCTGATAACCGTCGTACCATCGTTTGACTTCTTCAAACTTCTGACCATATACTTCACATAGTTTTTGAACTTCTGTTTCTGTAAAACCTACATATGGTGCAATCGGCCCGGCATGCAGCATCGAATAATCTTTGAAATTGTTCAGCGCCGACTGTGTCTTTTCTTTTTTTACAGGCAAAATACCTGTCAGATATGCCAGTTGAATATATTTTGTCGGCTCCGTCCCTTTGAACATCGCCCGCAGAAAATTGATATATTCTTCCTGTGTTTTGAGATCCGCCGCCTCGTCACGAATCAGAACATCCCATTCGTCTATAATCACAATAAATTTTGTCCCGGATGCCGCGTTGATCCGCGACAGCGCCTCCGGCAGTGACCGGATTTCTTCTGGAAGTATATGGGGATAATATTCTTTTAACTCCGAAATCGTTTTTTCTGAGATATAAGAAACAATCCGCTCCGGTCCGCCTGCCGGTTCCATACACCATTGGATATCCCAGTGGAGCACATCATACTGATTCAGATGTTTTTCAAAATCCTTTGCCCTGCTGATTTCCAGCCCGGAAAACATTTCTTTCGAACTGCAGCCCTTGCTGTAATACGCGGTGAGCATATTTGCCGTAATTGATTTTCCAAACCGCCGCGGGCGGCTGTTGCAGATATATCCCTGCAGAGTGTTCATGACTTTATTCGTATAAGTCAGCAGTCCTGTTTTATCAACATAAATCTCAGAATTTAATGCAACCGCAAATGCTTCATTTCCCGGATTCAGATAACTTCCCATGTAAATCCCTCCCGTCAACATTTTATATGACTCATTATACTTGATCCCTCTGACTATCACAAGGACAGGATTTTCCCACGCAGCTTCCGGTTTTTCACTTTCGTCCTCCTGTGAGAATCCCATACAATTCCGGTCTTCTGTTTTTCAGTCCGCATTTTTCCCGCTTTCTGCATTTCCTGCATTTCGTTGATACTAAAATCAGACATGTTATTATCCTTCATCCTCGTAAATAATGATTTGAAAATATTGTAACTATTCAGAGCCATGCGAAATGGAAGAAAAATCGCGAATCATGTTTACATGAATGAGCTATTTTTCTGGAATTTCATATGGCGAGATGGGACTCTGAATAGTTACAAAATATTATACCCTATAAATGCTTCAATGGTAAACTTTCATTTTGCCGCATAAAAAATACGCGCCGCATTTCTCATCAAAATCATGAGTATGCGGTGCGCAGTTTTTATTTTGCTTTTTTCTTCTCTCTTTTCACAAAAAGACAGACACATACAACAACAAAAACAGCCGTTGCAGCGATCAGTACCGGCCATACCGGCAGTGGACAGACGCCTGCGCTGATCAGTTTCAGTCCCTGGTAAAGTGTGTATACACCGAAAATTGAAAAGATGACAAACGCCAGTGTATTCAGCAGCCCATCCGGTGTCTTGCTCTTTAAGAGATAGCCGACCAGCATTCCGAGAATATCCGCTGCGAACAGTCCGAGAGAACATCCGATCCATACAACGAATGCGGATCCCATACCTTCATTTGCACCAAAGGTGATTGCGGTAAGCTGTGTTTTGTCTCCGAGCTATGCTACGAAGAACGTACAGAAAACGGCGAGCGGTGCGAACCGAATTTTGGATTTGCCGCCTTCTTCCTCTTCCTCGTCATCATCACCGGAAATGGTGGATGCTGCGAAGTAAAGAAATGCGAGTGCTGCAATCGTCTTAATCAGCCAGTCCGGAATGAATTCGCTGACGAGGCCGCCTGCGAGAACCGCCATTCCATTCAGTACCAGAATCGCGGCTGCGGTTCCCAGGATAATGTCTTTCAGCTTGTACTTCGAAGTAAGCGCAATCAGCATGAGCTGCGTCTTATCGCCCATCTCTGCGATGAACTCGGTAAGAAACACCTTTAGAAATAACACCATTTTCCATTCCCCTTATCTTATAATGATATAAATGGCATATGCGGCATAAAATGCGACCATACAGAAACCTTCGACTCTTCCGATTTTCTTTTTGGTTCCTGCAAAAATCCATACACATACCGTGAATACGATCAATACACACAAATCAATTATATTTTCCGTAATGATGGCCATCGGGCTGATTGCGGATGCAATGCCAAGTACCATAAGAATGTTGAAGATATTAGAACCGATCGCGTTGCCAAGTGCCATATCAACTTCATTCTTTCTCGCAGCAACGATAGAAGTTACGAGTTCCGGAAGGGAAGTTCCGATGGAAACAATGGTCAATCCGATCAGAGTCTGGCTCATTCCGAGATCGCCTGCGATTCTCGCTGCGGCATCTACGGTCACATCTCCGCCGACTGCAATGGCGACTGCTCCGCCGACGATGAACACGATACTCTTCGGAACGGAAAGCAGTTTGATATCCTCATCGGAACCGCCTTCAATTTCGACTTTTTTTCCTTCCCTGTTTGCCTTTAACGCAATCTGAACCATGTAGACAATATAGCCTGCGAAAAAACCAATTAAGATCACGCCGTCCAGGTGACCGAGCATCATACCGGATTTATCGCCGAGTCCGCTAATCCCCAAAACCATTAAAAGTCCGGCGCAGATCAGGGACAGCGGGATGTCTCTTTTGATGGTTTCCTTTGCAACTTCTACAGTAGTCAGTACGGCACAGACACCGATGACAACCATCAGGTTAAAGATATTGGAACCAATGACATTACTGACGGCAAGCTCGTTGTTGCCGGTAAGTGAAGCTGATACACTGACCGCGGTCTCCGGAAGTGATGTTCCCATGGCAACAATGGTCAGTCCGATGATGATCGACGGAACGTGCAGTCTCTTTGCTGCGCTTGAGCTTCCTTCTACGAAAAAGTCCGCACCTTTGATCAGCAGGACAAAACCGATGACGAGACAGACAAGCACAAGAGCAAACGGGGCGTTGTTGATGAAATTTTCCATGTTTTCCTCCTTTGTTTTCCAAGCATATATTCCAAAATAGTATCGTTAACAGAAGCAGGTTTTACTCATTATCCGCAAAAAAAGACTCATGTATATCAAGGAACATCCGATATGCGATACACCGGTGATTCATCGATATACATGAGTCTCATTATTTAAGATTTGCCAGATTATACTCTTTTCTTATAATCAGAATGTTGACAAATCACACATTCGTGCTAACTACTCCCTCATGGAATATTACATTACTTGATAAATACTATCAAATGTCTTCGGGGTTGTCAACAAAATTTGACTTTTTTATCCGAAAGATTTCAGCCCCGCTTACGAATGCATACCAGTCATGGGTGCAGAATACTTTACAAAATATAACAAACCGAATATCCTAAAACGAGAAAAACTTCATTTTCATGATAGTCCATTTTTAGACTGATCTATCTTTTCTATGGTACTCACCTCTCTATTCGTCCTGTGTTTCCATCTCTTCGAGTTCCAGTTCCGTTTCCATCATGCGTTCCAGCAGGGATTCCTGTGTCTGATTTTCTTCGTCTATTTTCGTCTGAAGCTCCATCAGCCGTTCGTAATCTGCGGAAAGTTCCGGGTCCATCATTTCCAGTTGAAGTTCTGACATTCTGCTCTCACTCTCCGCAAGCTGCTCCTCGTATTTTTCGAGCTGCCGTTTTAAGCGGGACAGAATTTTTCCCGGGTTATAATATTTCTTTTTGTCAAACACATCATCCAGCGTCGGAACGTCGGCCGGTTTTCGTACAGCTCCTCCCGCATTTCCCGTTTCTCTGCCCGGCGTCTGCCGTTTGATTTCTTCGAGATACTGTGCATAATTCATTTCGTAAAATTGTACGTCGCTCTCGCCGAACTCCAGAATACCGGTTGCCACCTGGTTGATGAAATAACGGTCGTGCGATACGAACAAAACGGTTCCCTCGTAGCTGGTCAGCATTTTTTCCAGCGCTTCTTTTCCCGCCAGATCCATGTGATTCGTCGGCTCGTCCAGGATCAGGAAATTCGGTTTCGTATAGAAAATCCGGCAGAGCTCCAGCCGCACTTTTTCACCGCCGGAGAGCTGCCCCATTTTCTTTTCGACATCCTCACCGGAAAACAGAAAGGCTCCCAGTGCGCTTCGGACATCGTTGCGAAGCAGGTTCGGATAAAGACTCCAGAAATAGTCGAGCACCGTCTGCTCCGGGTCGAATTTCTGGTTGACTGCTTTGTGCTGATCGAAGTAGGCAAAATCCACGCGGTTTCCAAATTGATAACTTCCGCCCAGTGGATTGATTTCGCCCACAACGGTTTTCAGAAGCGTCGATTTTCCTTTTCCGTTTTCTCCGATGATCACAATCCGTTCTGCTTTTTTGATGACGGCCGAAACCTCGCTCAGGACGGTATCGTATCCGATTTTCAGTTTCTTCATCGTGAGCACATCCGTATAGCTTTCGCGTACCGGATGGAATAAGGCGTGGAATGTCCTCGTGTCAAACCGCCGCGGTTTCTCAATTTTTACCATGTGCTCGATCGCCATTCGTTTCGAACGGGTGGCCGCAACTTTTGTCGGTGTGTTTTTCCATTTTTCAATCCACGCCGTCAGACGCTCGATTTCCTTCTGCTGCGCTTCATAGTCTTTTTCCTGTTTGATCTGTGCTTCTTCTTTTTGTTTCACAAATGCCGAATAATTTCCCGGATACCGTTTGATGTCACCGTATTCGATTTCATACGTCACATCAATCACGCGGTCCAGAAACATGCGGTCATGTGATACAATGATAACGGCATTTTCGTAGCTTTTCAGATAATTTTCCAACCACTCCACTGCAGCGATGTCGAGGTGGTTGGTCGGCTCGTCCAGAAGCAGGATGTCCGGGCGCTGTAAGAGGAGCTGAATTAGGGCAATTTTTGTCTGCTGTCCGCCCGAAAATTCACCGATCGGTTTTTCCAGATCTTCGAGCGCAAAACCAAATTTCTGGAACATCGTTTCCATATCTTTTTTCCAGCTGTACCCGTGCAGACTCTCGATTCTCCGCTCCAGAAAATCGTACTCCGCCAGCAGCTTTTTGTGATCTTCCGTCTCGGCGAGCAGCTTTTCGATTTCCTTTTTTCGTGCCTCGCACGCAAAGACTTCTGAGAAAGCCTTCTCCAGCTCCTCTTTTACCGGCACATCTCCATCGGTAAAATTAATCTGGCGCAGAAAACCGATGTTCTGTTTTCCGCTCATTGTAATCCCGCAGGTCTCGTCGCTGTCCAGATTACTCATCTCAATATCCCCGGCAATCAGCCGCAGCAGCGTCGTTTTTCCACAGCCGTTTCTACCGACAATTGCAATTTTTTCTGTATCGTGAATTTCGAAATTCACACTGTTTAAAATCGTATCCGCGCCAAACTGTACTTTTGCATTTCTGATCTGATATCTCATGTTTTATACCTTTTCTGTTGTGTGAACCTCACAGTCGGTATTTTCACGGAGTCTGACATGTCGAAAATAGTTCGACTGTGACTTGCCTCATGTCTGTGGAGGATACCGATTTCTC
>OHAD01003010.1_pt1 | contig 11563 bp, 14 predicted proteins | sample 1577011 | NCBI WGS metagenome assembly OHAD01 (sample SAMEA3541510, study PRJEB24748) | human gut metagenome | biome: human gut; feature: human-associated habitat; material: faeces | place: China | collected 2012
TCGGTGTTACGGCATCCTTCTGCATCGGGAAGAGAGAGGCCGGTGAGATTCTGGTACAAGGGCGCCGCTTCCTCCCGCAGCTGGGCGTAATCGGTCCGGGAGCTTTGGGAGGGCAGGAACCGGTCCTGGCCATAGCGGCCATAGCCCCAGGCGGCCAGGGGCAGCCGGGGGATGGGGTCCTGGGGGCTGATGATGTTGAAGATCCCTGGGTTTTTTTCGGTGATGGCCTCTTTTTGCACCGTAGCCGGGGTGGCAAAGGTATAGCAATACACCGGCTGGCCTTCTTCCGTCAGGCGCTGGGCGGCCAGATTGGCCACCGCGGCCCCACGGCTGTGTCCGGTGAGAAAGAACAGGGGCTCATCATCCGAAAGGGTGGCAAGATAGCTGTCCAGCTGCTCCATCATTTCGTCCCGGGCCAGGGCAAAGCCCTGGTGTTCCGTCCCTTCGCCGATGCGGAAATTGTTCCGCCATTGGGCGCTGCCGTCGGTGCCCTGGATGACGACGGCCACCAGGGTTTTGTCCGTGTCCGCCAGCTTTTTGCAGCCGAAGGCATAGGCCACCTGATCTTCCGCCTCTTCTTCCTCCGGGGCATAGTGGTAGAGCTCCACCTGCTCAAAGCCCAGGCCGGTCAGGGCATTGGCCAGCTCCTCCCCCTGGCCCTGGGAATAGGCGGCGGCAGAAAGGACCATAGACGCCTGGGCCAGGCCCTGCTGGTATTGGGAAGGCTCCTGGGCAAACCAGCTGTCCTCCCAGAAAAGGGAAACCTGGGCAGCTGTCCCCGTTCCGGTCTGGATGGTCACCTGGATTTCCTGCTTTTCGCCCTGGGCCCAGGCCGGGGCCGGGGCCAGGGACGCCGTCAGAAGCAGCGCCAGCAAAACACAAAGGATCTTTTTCCCTTTCATAGCCATGCCTCCTTGCTTTTTCTTACAGTATAGCACAAGGGGAATGACAAAAAAAGCGGCCCGAGGGGCCGCCTTTTTGCGATAACCGCTTATTCTTTTGTGGTGCTTGTGGCGCTGGTAGCAGAAGCATGGTCGATGGCGGCCAGAGGGTCGCCCACTTCGGTTTCCGCAGCCACTTCCATGGGAGCGGGGGATTCTTCCTCCGGGCCTTCCTCTTCCCAAAGGGAATCGTGCTCTTTCCGTTTGGTTCTGTCGGCGATGAGGGCCATGTTTTTTGCGGTGAGATACAGCTTGTCGCTGTATTCCATCAGCCGTTTTTCGTCCTGGGGCGGCACTTTATCCCCCTTGGAGATGCGCCGGAAGGTTTCCAGGATCTTCAGCAGATCTTCGGCGGCCTCGGTCAGCGCTTCGCTTTGCTGCCGGGCCACTTCGGCATTGGCGATGGCACCATACATCTGATCCATTTCGTCCATTACGCCCTGGGTTTGCTGGTATTCCTCATTGATCGACTTCAGTTCCCGGGAGATCTCCACCCGGTCAAAATTGCCGCTGGTGTCCTGTTTCAGCATATTTTCCAGCTGGTTTTTCTGCTGGGACAGGGATTGCAGGTGGACCGACGCGATTTTTCGCACTTCACCCAATTTCATCAGGGACCCTCCTTTCTGCTTCTTGCCTATATATGTAATATCGGCAAAGAAAGGAAAGGGATAAGGGGGGAGGACCGGTTGACAGATGGGGTGAGAAAAATTATAGTAATAAGTAAATCGGCTCAATGGCAGGTGAAAGGATGGACTACGATAATATAGAGATTATGCGTCGGTGGACCCTGTTGGATCAATATTCTTTTTTCAATGCTGTCTTTTTTTGCAGCCTGTTTTCGGTGGTGCTCTGGCTGCTTTGCCGGAAAACATCCTGGATGGTGCGTCTGGGGCTGAAGCCTTTGTGCCTGTTTGTCTTTCTGGCCGTGCTGCGCCTGGTGTTTCCCATTGAGCTTCCGTTCGTCCAGATCGTAGGCTCGCGAAAGATATTGGTCTGGGTGCAGCGGGGATTTCGCATCCGCCTTGCCCGGCTGGGAGGACATTCCATTGAAACAGGGGATGTGTTTTTGTTTGTGTGGCTATGGGGGGCGGCGCTGCTGCTGGGGCGCTTCCTTTGGCAATGGGCCCGCCATGGCCGTTTTATGGCCCAGTGCCCCTCCATTCCCCAGGAGATGATGGAGCAGGTGCAAAGCTGGATTCCCGGGTTCCGGGGCCAGGTGCGCCTGGCAGCAGGGCAAGGGACGCCCTATGTGGTCGGCTTTTTCCGCCCGGTGATCTTTCTGCCGGATGCAGACTATAAAGAACAGGATCTGCATCTGATCCTGCTCCATGAATGGCAGCATTTCCGCAACCGGGATCAGTGGAGCAAGCTGCTTTGCTACTTGCTGTGCTGCGTGTTCTGGTGGAACCCCTTTCTGTGGTTGCTCAAAAACAAGATGGATCAGCTGCTGGAACTGCGGTGCGATTTTTCCGTGCTGGAGAAGATCGACACGGTCCAGCAGGACGACTATTATGAAATGCTGCTGGGCACCTATCGGGCGGCCCAGGAAAAGCGCTCCATGCCGGAGGGGATCGCCGCCCTGGCTAGCTCCCACCGCCATGTCATTCTCCAGCGTTTTCAGATGGGGGGACATTTCTCCCGCATGGAAAAGCAGAGCAAAGTGGAGCGGCGCATCCTGATGGGCCTGATGACGGCGGCTTTCATTGGCTCCTATCTGGTGATATTCCAGCCCCAGGGATTCCCTCCGCCCGTGGAAGACGGACATAGGATTTACAGTGGCCCGCCGGAAGGGAGCTATCTCATCCACCATGCGGACGGAACATATTCCGTCTGTTGGGAAGAGGGGCAGATTGTTCCGATCGAGGATGCGACCGATGAATTTTTCGCCGATCTCCCGGTGCGGGAAGAAGGGGAAAAGTAAACAAACAAAAATGGCGCAGGTCCATGGGGCCTGCGCCATTTTGATTGCAAGACAGAGGATCATTCGTGGCGATAGATGTGCTTGTCCAAAGCGAAAATACGGCCGCTGAATTGGCCCGGCGAGAGCTGCTGGAAGGCCTCCCGGTAAATTTCCATCCGGCTGTCGATCAGATCGATGTAGGAGAGCAGTTCGCTTTCGGCACACACCGGCCGGACTGCAGCGCCGAATTCCGGTTCGCCATGGTGAGAAAGGATCATGTGCTGCAAGAGCAGGGATTTCTCCTGGGGAATCCCAAGTTCTTCGGCTGTCCGGGCCACTTCCTGGGCGCCCATGACCAGATGGCCCAGCAGTTCTCCCTGCACCGAATAGCCGGTGACCAATCCCAGTTGGGAAAAGGTGAACTCTGTTTCCTTGGAAAAATCATGAAGGAGGGTTCCGGCCAGCAACAGGCTGCGGTTCAGCGTGTCGGCATAAAGACCGGCCAGAAAATCCGCAATCCGGAGCATCTGTCCCGTGTGCATCAGAAGGCCGGAGAGAAAGCCGTGGTGCACGCTTTTGGCCGCAGGGATCTTTTGGAAAGCGGCAGTATGCTTGCGCAGCATGGCCTGGCAGATGGCACGGTAGTCCGGGTCCTGGATGGAGGCCACAAGGTTTTCCACCTGTTCCAGCTCCTGGGCTACATCGATGGGGGCCACTGGGACCAGAGCTTTCAGGTCATACACATCGTTTTCCGATGCAAGGCGGATCTGGGAGACGGTGATCTGAAGAGTGCCCCGGTATTCCGAGACCTCGCCCCGGATTTTTACCACTTTTCCTTCCTCTTTGCCGTCAATGGGGCCGGAATAGTCCCAGACCTTGGCATCAATGGAGCCGGTTTTGTCCGATAGGGAGGCGCTGAGAAAGGGCTTTCCGGCGGCCGTTGTTTTGGGGAATGCACTTTTTAGAATATAAAACCCCTGGACTTCATCGCCCACACCCATTTCTCCGATATATTTGTTGTATTCCATTTTGAAGTTCCTTTCCCGCATCGCTGCATTGTTTGCCGCTGTCTTTTGTGCCGCCTCCGGGCGGAGACCCTGGAAAAGAGGGGCCGGAGGGCAGACAGGGCCTCTTTCCTATAAGAGTAGCAGACAGCCTGCCAGATATCAAGGGCCCCTGCGGTTTGAAAACGGCCATTGGCTTTTGCCAATCACCGATAAGGAAGGTTTGAAAACACACTAACTTAACGGTCGGCAAGCAGGTTGTAACAAAAAGCGGGTAAGAGGTCAAGACTTCTTGCCCGCTTTTTCTGTATTGCGTGGAACGATAGAAAGGCATTTTTGCGCTTCCGAGGGATATGATACTACTTGCTCTGTTTCTGCCCTCTGCAAGCCGCATAAATCAAGGCTTTTTGCCCGTCTAAATATCCACGCTGGCAAGGCAAAATGTTACGCAGTAGACCACCATTTTTGAGGGTGGGAATAGAAACGCTCAATTACTGTGCTTTCAAGTCTGCAAAGCCGCATGGCGCAAGGATTTTTTCAAGCCTACTGCGTAACAACATACTCATAATATTTTGAGGGCGCAAGCGGTCTATCCGTTTGCGCCCTCTTGATTACCCAACAGCAAAGACGGGAAAAGCCGTCAAGGACGCGAGCGCAAAGTTTATCCTTGACGGCTTTTTCTACCTTTGCTACTTGTCATCTGTCAAAGCGGAACTTGGGCAGAGCTTCCATTAAGGACGCTTTGAGGTAATCTTGAATATCGTCGTTGATACTCCCTTGAAAGTAGGACAGATATTTGATATAGCCGGTATAAGTTTGAATGACGGTGTTCACCGCTTCCGGCTCCCCGGCGGCTGCCTTTACAATCGTTTCATAGGGCAGCAAGTTATATTTCCTATTCTTCATTTTCTAATGCCTCCATTTCTTTTCGCAGCAAGCGCAATGCCCTTTTCCGTCTATGGAAGATTGTACTTCTGCAAACTCCGAATAACTTTCCGATTTCTTCATCGCTATAACCAAGGTAGTACCGTAAAAATAGGACTTCCCGCCGCTTTTCCGGCAATCGCAAAAGCGCGGCTGCCAACTGCTCGCTTTCCACAATGACCGTTTTCCCGCGAACAGTAAAAGCGGTAGGCACATCCTATTTCACAAAATACTCGTCTGTTGTCGTAACAGGCTCAAAATCAAACTCCCTAAGATGGTCGAGGGACACTTCAAATTGCTGTTTCCTCCGTATTTTCTTGTAAGCGCCCAGCGCCGCATGGTAAAGCACAATCTTGCAAAAAGCGTTAAAAGTGCGCTCGATATGTTCACGATACTGCTCTGTATTCATCATCTTTCTCACCCCCTTTCTTCCCAAGCAGGGGGCAAAATAACAAACGCCCATGCAGCATCAAACCGCATGGGCGTTTGAAATAGGAATTATAAGAGGCAACTATATGACTTGTGTGTTCATACTCATAAGCGCAAAATCCCGTATAAGTGCAAAGGCTTTTTTTGACCGTAGGTTATGAGAAATGGCAATCAACATAGATACCTCCAAACAAAATAACAGAGCCGATAACCGCATTTCATCTTGCGTGTTATCGGCTCTGCGTCTGTGCGTCCGGCTCTTTGATAACGGATATATTGAGTTGCTTTACATTGATTAGCGTTTCCTGCTTACACTTTGGACAGAACAACGGGAAGTGTTCAAGCACCGTATCTTCCCGCAATCTTATCCGCGTCTTGCTCTTACAAACAGGGCATAACAGCCAATATTGATTGCTACCCATAGAACCATGCCCCTTTTATCAAATCTGCTAATGCTACAGGAGCGTCTATATTTACTTCATGTCCTGCGCTTTCAATAAAAGACAATTTCGCATTTGGAATGGTATTTGCCAATATTCTTGCGGCATTTTGGTTTGCTCTATCCTTTTGACCGCAGACAACGAAAGCCGGACAAGTAACCTCGTTCAGCAAAGATGTAAAGTCTATCTTCTTCATAGAAGTTGTCAATGCAATCGTATCTCTTTTAGAAAATCCCATTGAGCCAAACGCCACTTGGGGTAAAATGCGAAACACAATATTTTGAATGTCTAACAATAATCCCGGCATTTTATATTGCGGTGCGATCAACATGAGTGCTTTTACCTTTTGAGGATTGTTTAGTGTGTACTGTAATACAAGGATAGCGCCAAGTGAAATGCCGCACAAGCATAAAGGCATTTCCATACAGTTGCATTCGTTTTCAAATGCTTTATAGAGATTTTCGTATGTAATCTGCTTATCTTTTACAAGAGCAGATAGACAGGGACGATAAACTTGTATATCAGCGGGAAGATGTGCTATTACCTTGTCCCAACTTGATGAAGTCTGCCCGAGTCCATGTATAAAAACATAGGTCATAATTCCGTTTGTCCCTTTCTAATATTATCGCGGTGTAGCCTAACCAAATCTATCGTAAAACAAGTGCCGCTTAATACCAGTGTTGTTATGATGTGAAACAGGTCGGAAACAAAATCCATAGAAACACTCTCAATAAAATATGCCGTAATATGCGTAATCCCACACGCTAAAGGGATTACAATAAGCAGCGAAAGGGCAAAGGCTAAAAATATTCTCTTTTGACATTTTACAAAAGCCCCGTATATTCCCCATGCTGCCGCAATCGACAAACCGGCAATACTACTTCCCATTGATAAAATAAGCGGCAATTTCAAAATAACACTTAATCCCGCTAAAAAAGGAAGCGTGATTATACTAATAACTATCAATGATTTTCTAATCACTTTGCTTCTTGCTCTGAAAAAAGGTACAAATACAAGCCACCCAGCAATCAATGACAGCAAAACAATCAAAGACCAAGTCAAGTTTTTTGTTAGGACATAATCACAAATTACACATACCATGATTGCTATCAAGCACATCGAAGATAGAATATATAGTCCCCATTTCTTAATTTGCAGCATAATATCCTCCTTTTAATACCTACCGAATGAATGTATTTTGGAAAACTAAAACGCCTATTAAAAGGCACTTTAGTTTATCTTATAGATTTGAAATTTGATTGAGCCTTACCTTTACAATTTCTACTAACTCGTCATCAATAATAGGTACGCCCATTTTTTCAAGCATTTCCTTGAAGAATAAAAACTTATGGACGATCTCTTCTTCCGTTGCAGGAAAGATGTTCGGATAAAGCCATACATCACCCAGTAAAGGTATTAACTCTGCAATTTCTTTTGGGTAGTCTGTTTGAATAGAGCCGTCGGCAATCCCTTCTTCAATCAAATCCAACCATAGCGGCGTGAGATGTTGATGGTCGGATTTTATCATCTCTGCAAAAATACGCGGATTTTTCAGTAAGGGAAGTGCCTCGATTTTAAGTTGCTTTTCTTGTGTGTTTTGTTGGTTTAGTTTAACTGCTTCTCGCATTTTCTGCAATGCGTTCAAATCTTTTCTCTGCTTCACAATAGCAAATGGATTATTTTCAGCAAAGAGTTTATCACTTAAAGCGCATATAATATCTTCTTTGGACTTGAAGTGATGATATATCGCCCCTTTTGTTAATCCACCCAGTTCATCGACAATATCTTGTATAGTGGTATTTTCATATCCTTTTTCTAAAAAAAGCCGCTGCGCCACTTCCAATATTTTTTCAACGGTGAACTCTGGATATTTGTTTCGTGCCACAATGTGCCTCCTTGTCCCAATACATTCTTTTGGTATGTATCTATTATAAAAACTTTGCTTCCTCTTGTCAAGATACATACTGATGGTATTTTTGTTCCTTACCTTTGCTCTGCGGTAAAAATAGTTTTTTCAAAAAACTTTCTTAAATCTTTGGCAAAATCGAAAGTGTGGCGTTGTATATAGTGAAGGGCAAAGTGCAACAAAAGCCGTTTGTCGGACGGGATATTGAGTGAGAGGAAGTAAACAGGTTTGGGAAACTCCCAACAAGAGAAAATGCGGCGCATTTTACGGAAAGGGTACCCCTTTCCTATGCTTGCTGCGGAAGAAGCAAGCGGCAAATGGGTACTCATATGCTCCTCTGCCCCGAGGGGAGAAAGGCTCTCATTACACCGCATACAGCACCCGGATTTATGCCATCTCTGCTGCATCGGAGCAGGAGGACATGGCCTGGAGCCTGATCGAAACCGGCCTGAAGGCAGAAATGCAGATGAAAAATTCCTTGGATTGCTGTTCGGTCAATGGAAAAGCCCAGGAAAAACAAAAGGAGCGGCAGCGGGAGGACCTGGTGCGAAGCGGCCAGGAGGACTTTTCGCCCCGGCTGGAAGAATTGCTGGGGGAACTGGATGGGGTCTATCGCAGGGTGGACTGTCTTTATGATATGCACCATCTGAAAGAGGATCTGGCTTATCCGCTTTTGGACTATTTCCAGGGTGGGTCTTCTTTGAAGGAGGCCCTGGACAAGGCCGGGAGGAATTTGTGGATACGGATCAACGAATAAAAAAGGAGGGATGGGCTTGTGAAGCGGGGAGGAAATCGGGGACTGCTTTACATTCTGCCGGGCTTTGCCGGGCTGTGCGTCTTTTATATCATCCCCTTTGTCATCAGTCTGGGCTATGTCTTTGGCAGGGGAAACGGGGAGACGGGACGAGGGGGGACGGAAAACTTCAAAGACCTGCTGGGGAATCCGGCCTTTCAGCTGGCGGCAAAGAACACTTTGGTTTTTACACTGCTGGCCGTGCCGCTTCTCACCCTGGGAGCCCTTTTTCTGGCCATGTTTCTGGGACAGAAGCAAAGCCCCTTGGTGCAAAGCGCCCTGTTCACCCCTATGATCCTGCCGGTGGCCTCGGCCCTTCTGGGCTGGCAGGGGATCTTTGGGGCGGGAGGACTGCTGGGAAAGGGGGTGGAGGCCCTGGGCGGCACAGGGGAAAATTACCTGGAAGATCCTTGGGCCCGGTATGTGCTGCTGTTCCTTTTCCTTATCAAGAACCTGGGGTATATGACGCTGATTTTCACCGGCGCCATCGGCAATATGAAAAAGGAATACCGGGAGGCCTTTCTGCTGGATTCCGATTCCTTGGTGAAATACACCTTCCGGGTGGCCGTTCCCATTCTGGCGCCGGTACTCTTCTTTGTGATGGTGCTTTCCACCGTCAACTGCTTTCAGATCTTCCGGGAGGTCAGCGGGCTTTATGGCGATTATCCCCCGGAAAGCCTGTATATGCTGCAAAATTTCATGAACAACAACTTTGAAAAGCTGAATTATTCCCGGCTGTGCATTGCCTCCTTCCTCCTCACTATGGGGGTGGCCCTGCTGGTGTCTCTCTATCTCTGGGCTCAGCACCGAAGCGAAAAGGGAGAGAGCGGGTTATGAAACGAAAAATTCTGTTGGCGCTGCTGCTGTTTTTGTGTCTGATCCCCTTTGGCGTGACGGTGGTGGGATCGCTGCGGGTGGATGGCCGGTGGAGCCTGGCGCAATACGGCCAGCTGCTGTTGCAGACGCCCCGGTTTTTTGAAGGGTTCTGGAACTCCTTTTTCTACACGGCCCTGATCCTTCTGTTCAATGTGCCGCTGAGTTTGGCGGCGGCCTATGGCTTTTCCCGGTTCCGTTTCAAGGGCCGGTTCCCCTTGTTCTGGCTCTATATCCTGATGATCCTGCTGCCTTTCCAGGCCACAGTGGTGCCCCAGTACCTGACCCTCAAGGCCTTGGGGCTGTTGGGCGGGGCAGGGTCGGTAATCTGGCCCAATCTGTTTGCCACCTTCGGCACCTTTCTCATGGTGCAGTACATGAAAAACTTTGACAGGACCCTCTATGAGGCGGCGGAGATCGACGGCATGGGGAGCTTTTCCCTGTTTGTCCGTTTGGTGCTGCCGGTGTGCCGCCCCACGGCGGTGGCCATGGCGGCTTTGTCCTTTTTCAACTTCTGGTCCCTGGTGGAGCAGCCGCTGATGTTTCTGGACAGCCCTTCCCAGCAGCCTTTGTCGGTGATGCTGAGCACCGGGTCGTTGGAAGGCGTGGCCTATGCAGGGGGCGTGGTGTTCAGTCTGCTGCCCTTGCTGTGCTATCTGTCTCTCAGCCGGGAGATCCAGGCCGGGGTGGCCGGAGGCGAGGAGAAGCCCCGTGCCGGAAAAAGGCGAGGACGGGGAAAAGGGTGGTGCATCGGCTTTGTGGCGGCCATGGCCTTTTTTACCCTCATGACCCAGAAGGTCAGCGGCATGATGGAAAACCAGGTGGCGGTGTATACCCTGGGGCGGCCGGCGCCGGTGCTGCCGGGACGGGAGATCGTGGTGCCCCAAAGCTGCGTATACCAGGCCGGAGGGAAAGATGTGGTCTATGTGCTCATGCCCTCCCACTACGATCCGCAAAAGCTCCAGACGGTGGAAATCCCGGTGGAAGTCATAGAAGAGGAAAAAGGCTACTGCGCCCTGTCGGCTGCTCTGGAAAGGGGCCAGCAGCTGGTGTGTTATGCCTCCCGGCCGGTGACGGCCGGGGAGGAAGCGGTGATCCGGGGGGAGGCTTTCGATGATTAGAAAATGGGGATGGGGGATGCTTTGCATCCTTGTGCTTTTCTATTTGGTCCACGGCTTGTTGCTGTGGAGATTTTTCCGGCAGGAACCTCGGGTAGAGGTCTATCTGGAGGGGGAGCTGTCCCAGGCGGCTGTTTTGCTGGATGCTTACGAGCCCCGGCAGGAAGAAGGCTGCCTGGTGATCCAAGGGAAAGAACTGAGCCCTTTTACAAAAAACGAAGTGGAAGATCGGCTGGCCGCCGGGGGGCTCGACGGCTTTGCCATCAATGACCGCAGTCAGGCATGGCGTCTGGCTCTCCAGAGCTTGACCCTGTCCTTTTTTCTCTTGGCTCTGGGTTTGTTTTCCCTGGGCTGTGTGTATCTGGTCAAGGATATCCAAAGATTGGTTTCCGCTTTTCGTCGCTGGCTGGAGGAAGAATACTTCCTGGAAGTGGTGAAGCGGGAGGGGGAAAAGCTGCTGATCTGCCTGATCCGCTGGGCAGTTCTGGGCTTTTCCTTGGCTTTTTTAGGGATCTGGATGGGTAAAGTCTCCTTTTTCCTGCCTTTTGAATGGCTGCCGTCCCAGTGGATCTGGGATGTTTCCCATTATCTCAGCCTGGAAAGTCTCCATGTGGGGGAGTCCGGCTATGAGCTATTGTGCCGGACATGGCTTCCGGTGTTCTACTGTTTCACCCTGGGCGAGGGGCTTTGCGTTCTGGGGCTGGGGATCGGGCTGGGCCTGAGAAGGAAAAAAGGAAAGAAGGTGGCCTGATGGCAGGCGTGCGGATGGAAAAGCTGAACAAAGTCTATCCCAACGGGGTGCACGCAGTGCGGGACTTTACCCTGGAAGTGGGAGAGCGGGAGTTTGTGGTGCTGGTGGGGCCCTCCGGGTGTGGGAAATCCACCTTGCTGCGCATGGTGGCCGGGCTGGAGAGCATCACCCAAGGGGAGCTTTGGATGGGAGAGCGGAAGCTTTGGTATGGTAGAAGAATTAAATTCTAGTATTCTTGCTAAGATTGGTTCTGCTATTGCTTGGATATTTACTCCACTTGGTTGGACAAAGGCTGGCGAAGGTTGGAAGATGGCAGTTGCTGCTGTCAGCGGCCTGATCGCCAAGGAAAACGTCGTGGGTACCTTCGGTGTGCTGTTCGGCCTGGGTGACGCCGGCGAAGCGGATCCCGGCATGTGGACCGCTGTCGGCAATATGCTGCCCTTCGCCGGAGCCAGAGCAGCTTTTCTCGCCTTTAACCTGCTGT
>OHAD01003012.1_pt1 | contig 11559 bp, 10 predicted proteins | sample 1577011 | NCBI WGS metagenome assembly OHAD01 (sample SAMEA3541510, study PRJEB24748) | human gut metagenome | biome: human gut; feature: human-associated habitat; material: faeces | place: China | collected 2012
ATATCCTCTTTTCAGTTCCATAAACCAATTTGACTCCAATTCATCAAATCGAATAATTTTTCTGCCGCAGTTTTTAGATCATTTGCATTCTCGATTGCATTCAAATCTACTTCACTCTTTTTATAACTATCTGTCAGTACATACTCTCCATGCACGATCTCTGCCACTTTCTGACAGCTGAACATCACATTGCTTTTATTTGTGCCTGCTTTTCCATCGGTCAGCACCACCTCAACACTTCCGGTTCTTGCCTCTTCGACCTTTGCAAGCTCCGCACTGTCTGGCAACACCTGATCTCCAATGACCGTAACCGTTTTATCGATCACAAGATCATTCTCATTTAATGTTGTCTCTGCCGCAGCTACGTTTGATGCACCAAGAGCTGCAAATACACACGCTGCGGCCAGTATCTGCTTATATCTTACCATCTTCATATGTCTCCCTTCTGTTCCATAAATACAATCCGATTGCTATCGCAGCAAACAAAAATGGCAAGAGGAAAAAGATAAGTTCTCTCGCAGATGGAAGTTCCTGATTGATTGCATCATGCTGTGCCTTCTTATATTCCACACGCTTTCCGGTTACCAGTAACCGGTGGGTGTTGATTCCATATGGTGTGCACGTAACCAGTGTCACCAGATCCTCTCCTGCTTCGATCTGCAGACCGGAGACATCTTCCGGCTCTACGATCTGTATCTTATTCACCTTGTATGCAAGTGTTTCATTTCCAATCCTTAAGAAGAACAGATCTCCTTCCACCATCTCATCCAGGCGGATCAATAGTTTGGAGCTTGGAAGTCCTCTGTGTCCGGTCAGAACACAGTGGGTATTTGCTCCACCTACAGGAAGGCTCGTTCCCTGCAGATGTCCGATCCCGTTTGACAGTGCAGTATCATCCGTTCCATGATAGATCGGCAATTCCACATTGATCTTTGGGATATCCAGACTTCCCATTGTTCCATTCCCGGATATGTTCAGCTGCTTTTCATAGCTTTCGTCACTTAAGATCTCGGTATCAGAATTATCTACAACTGCACCGCCTGTCTGGTAAAGCATGTCATTGTATGCAGCTGCATTGTCCATGATCTCCTTAAGCTTTGTATCATCTTTTTTGCTTACTGCGTTTTGGTAGGTAGCAACGGCATCCGACTGATGCCGCTGCTCGATTACATTCCAGATGATTGGCAGACAGCAGAGTGCAAACCCGATTATGAATATGACTCTTGTGCCCCATTTATTTCTCATGTAATCTCCTTTCCTTTTTGCTTAGATTTCTTCGTCTTTCTTACGACCTTTTACAAGTGCAACGCTCATAAGGACAAGACCTGCTCCAAGCATGATTACTACTGTAGATGTACCAGTAATTGGAAGCTTCTTTCCGACCTGGTTGACGATTGTAATATTGGCTGAACCATCTTCTACGCTTGTTTCCAGTGTTTTGTCCTCTGACTTACTGATACCATTGTAGAAGGTTTTGATATTGGCTTTTGCATCAAATGCTGTAAGCGCCTTATCTGTTGCACCATTGCCTTTTACATAGCTGTCACGTTCTGTCGTAAATGTAGCTTTTAACTCTAATTTGATTGGATCTGTCAGCAAACGATATCCGTCCGGAGCGTCAGTCTCCTTCAGATAATATGTGCCACTATCGAGTCCATAGATATTAAATGTTCCATTTGCATTAGATACCATTTCTACCGCTGTATCTGGCTTTGTGCCACCTGTGTGGTCTGTACCGCCAATGGAATCACGGTTGATGACAATATATCCATCCTGTCCTTCTTTTACATATACTTCATTCTTGCAATCGGCATCTGAGTACAGACGGAATTTTGCTCCATCCAGTACCTTGTCATGATCGTTTGTCTTGATAGGATTTAATCTGTATGTGAAGCATACAACAGTATCCCATGCTGTATATCCAGTTTTTCCCTCTCCTGCTGAATCAGCGTCATTGGAAAACTCAAGACGGACATCATTTTCAAATCCCGGACGACCTGTTTTTTCTGCAGCTTTATCATTCAGTGTTGCATTATATGTAAGTGTTACAGTCTGTCCGTAGGTATTCTCTTTCCGGTTGTCGACTTCATCAAATTCACGATCCACAATTGCCTTGAGGTCAGCGACTGCGATCATAAAAGTATCGCCATTGTCCGGCTTCTCTGTCACAGTAAACTCATCATTATTCAACGTATAAGTTTTGGCTTTTCCGTCTACTGTTCCGGAAATTTCAATTTTTACACTCTTTGCATTGAATGTCAGCGCATCATCCATTACATCATGCCATGCATAGTAATAAGTATCATATCCATTAATATCCGGAACATTTGATGTATATTTGTATGGTACTGTCTGTCCGATCTCATAATCTCCAATATCATTCCATCTGTCTGCATCTTTGATATTTGCATCTGAATCATCTTCCTGGATCTTCTTTGTGATACTTGGATAATCTGACTTGATCATAACCTGTGCTGCAGGATTTGCAGTATTTACCATACAAAGAGAGCTTGCGGAATGTGTTCCTTCTACGTTGGACACTTCATCAATGACATAGTAACCATATTCAAGTCCGTCCAGGCGAATAGAATTATCAGAACGAACATTTTTTACGTTGACTACTTCTGGTACTTCATTTAATTTTGTCATCTCATCTCTCAACTCTTCAATGAAATAACGAAATGCACTGTAACGGCTTTCCAGTTTCTGCTCTGTAGTAGCTCCTTCAACCGGGTAATTATTTAAAGACTGGATGTAGTCGATCACCTGATATTCTGTCACATCTGCAGCTGCAATTGTTGTACCTGCCTTTGTCAGTGCTTTTGCTACGACATTCTTTAAAGCCTGCTCATAAGTTGGATTGAATGTATAATTGATGGACTCCCCACCTTTTGCATTTTCTGCCTCGAACAGCTTATATACATTAAACTTCTTTCCAACCAGTGTCTGTCCCTCATTTCCTGCAATATCAATGTGTGCCTGTCCAGTTCCCATTGTAGCAATACCCTTGACCGTACTATATTCTGTCCCATCTGCCGCATAAACAACCGCAGCCATTCCATTCTGGAACAATGGCATTGGAGTAGAACTAATTGCACCTGCTAAAGCGAGTGTTCCAGTTAACATCATTGCGACTTTTTTCTTATTAGATTTTTTCATGTTCATCCTCTTTCCCTCTTCCTTTCTTCATTTGACGAATGATCACTGCAAGCATACAGCCTGCACCAAGTAAAACAATGATCAGTGTTGCATGATTTCCTGTCTCCGGCATCTGTAATCCGATCCGGTTTTCAATCTTTAGATTTACAATTCTCTCATGTGGAGTTCCCTCAATCGCATAATCTCCGGAATCTTTTGTATGAAGTTCTCCATTTACATAGTATTCATACTGTCTCTTATCATTAATCTTGGTATAGATTTCATAAACATAATCATTCCCGTTGATATCTTTTGGGATTCGATATCCCTGCGGTGCTTTTGTTTCCTTCAGGTAATACTTTTTCTCAACTTCTAACGGATCTGTTGTCACAACACCAGTATTGTTTGTAACAATCTTGGATACCACTTTCGTACCTTCCGCATCTTCGTAGAGCGTAAACTCTGCACCTTCCAGTGTTTTTCCTTTCTCGTTGACTTTTGTTATTTTCAGCTGATATGGAGCTAAAGTATCTTCTACACATAATCGTGCGGTTCCTTCTTTTTCAACCTCAAACTGCATGGAATTATCCTTTGCTGTATTAGAATCTAAGGTAATTTTATTGTCCTTAGCAACGGTAAAGGTTACAACTCCGCTATTTACGGTATATTCCTCCGGTGCAGATACCTCTCGTACCTTATGCTGTCCATAGCCTAATGTCTTGAACTTACATACTCCGTTTGCATCTGTTGTCACTGTCTCTGTTGTTCCGTCCGGTTTTGTATGCTCAAACACAGCTCCTTCAATCGCATAATCCTTACCTTTTTCCTTTTTGACAATGTTTAGATCTAGGGACTGCTCTGGAATCGTTGGGGCATTGTAGGTATAAACAAACTCAGATCCATTATTATTACTAGTAATCTTGATAGTATATATGTCTGGATTGATTAAATAGCCTTCTGGTGCTTGAGTTTCCTGGATAGTTAATGTACCGATTGGTAATCCTGGATTTCCATCCAAAGACATATATATTTCATCCCCAGACACTAGATACTTCTTTCCATAACTAGTAAATCCGTTTTCATTGGTTCGAAATACCCACGTTCGAGTAGCCTGCTGTCCATCAATCGCTGGATCTGTATCCGATTGTACTCCTTCGTAGAATTTAACCGTAAATAAAGCCCCTTTCAAAGGGAGTGATCCTTCCGGTTTATTCAAATTTGTTTCTTTATCAACCTTGCCAAGTAGTACTCCAACCGGGTCCATCGTTGGATTATCCGATACTTTTAATGTATATGTTTCTCCTGGTTTAATTGTGATTGGATAAACCTTTTTATCCAATGCATAACCCTTAGGAGCTGTTGTTTCTTTCACATAATAATCCCCGACGTTCAAATTTAATGTGTTAGAATTTCCATTTTCATCGGTAATCAATGTTCCAACTTTTGATGCTGCTGAAAGTGATGAATTGTTATATACGCTATATTCAGCTCCTTTTAACGAATAACAAGAACTATTTTTCGTTACATCTGGCATAGCTGATGTCTTTTGTAAATTTGCTGAACCTGTCTGAAGCGTATTTGTAAGTTTTCCTACCCAACCTTTTTCATACGAACCTTCCCATGACATTTTTCCTGTATAACCTGGAACTGCTTCCTCTTGCGCCGTGTAATCATAGATCGTATCCCCATCTGTACGAATCAGATTATTCCATGTCACTTTCCAGTTCCATTCATTATTACTTGGAGCAATATTGGCACTACCAATAAGAACTCTTGTTGAATCTTTATTACTCCACCGATACAAATTAATTTTCACACTAGATGGACGAAGATTATATTTATTGTTCTGATCATTCCATGTCTTTTGTACTGTCAAACTTGTATAAGTTTTAGGATTATAAATTGAGAACATTAATCTTTGTGTTGATCCACCATTTGTTGTAACACGATACACTTTGAATCCACTTGGAACAGATGCTTTTTGTTCAGCCTTATAGATCAGCTGCGACATTCCAACTCTTTCTGCTCCAGCTGAATGCGGACCTCCCATACCAGTTGAGGACAGACCACGGACATAATAGCTAAGTGCTAAAGATGTACCTACGCAGCCTTTATTATAGTCACTGAAAATATTGCCTGGACCGGTGTAGCCATAGTACATAACTGTTCGTAAATTCGCGTCTGTAATTTCTTCCCAAGATCCGGTTGAGGCACCGGCTTCTGGTGTACGTCGATCATGTTCGCAACATAGTGACGGATAACCATCAACTTCAAAATATCCAACAACTGTATTTCCATATGAAACTTTCTGGTATTTCGTTACAGATAATGTCATGACTTCGCTATTAAGGTCGATTGTATGTATCAAGGGAGCAACACCCATTTCAGAAAGTTCCAGATCTGTCTTATCCTTATAATAATCTTCTGAAAGATATCCATCCGAATCAATCCACTTTTCCAGACCTAATGTCTGAGCTAATTGTATTCTTTCTTGTTTATCAACACTTGAATTATCTGAAAGGTTGCGTTCCTTGGCATCTACCAAATTAGAAAAAAATGCTGTAGTCAAAAACATCATGGCTAAGATAAATGAAAATATCCGACTAGCCTTTTTCTTTTTTCTTTTCATTTTCTCTTCCCTTCTTATAGTTATGTCAAACTATTATTTTTTCCTTCCTGCCATTCATCTTTAATGGAGATATTCTCCACCGGGCGGTGCTCTGGAACATCTTTTCATTTACATTTTTCTTCCTTTCCTTTAAATTTGAGCACAAAAAAGAGAACCACTTTTTGTGATTCTCTTCTTTGTACCGAATTTCGGTACATTTTTATTTTCTTGCTCCACAGGAACAAACATATCCATCTACTACTGTTTCATCATATGCTGCTGTATCCTGCACCCAGCGTGTTCCATAGACCGCATCATGATGTACTGTTTTTGTTACCGGACGTACATCGTACTCCGTATGCCATCCACCGCCTTTATACTTAATTGCATGTTGATACATATGTTCCTCTGGATCAGCTGTACAGTCTGCTCGGCATACATTACAACAACTCCATGCATAATCCTCATAAGTAGTCACCTGTTCATCCCATGCATCCTGGATTACATACTGCTCATTATGTCCAGTTGCTTCATGATGGACAACATGCGTCTGTGCTACATAGTTATGCTGATGAACTGGTTTTGTTTCTGTCTTATTGGAATTATCTTTGTTACTTCCACTATTTGTTGCCGGTTTTGTAGTAGTAGACGTTGATGGGGTAGGCTTTGTTGTTTCCTGTTTTTTATTAGAAGTAGATGTATTTGATTTCTCATTCTTCTTAGAATCATTCTTTGCAGTTTTCTCCTGCTTAGAAGGTTCTTTCTTTGTGTCATTCTTCTTCGTGTCTTCCTTCTTTGACTCTTCTTTCTTGGAATCGGTCTTATTAGACACTTCCTGCTTAGAAGAATCTTCTGTTTTCTTTTCCTCTTCCTTTCCATCATTGGAAGCATTCTTCTTATCTTCTTTTACTTCTACTTTACTGTCATCACCAATGACAGCTGATCCTTTATTCAGAAGATCCTCTGCATCCTTCTTTTCAGCTACAATTACATCTACGGTATCTTTCACTGTATCCTTGGCTGCATCTTTATCTGCTTCAGTGTCAGGTTCTTTTTCAGATGTTGATGTATCCATACTTTCTGCACTATTATCTGTTGTTGCGGATACTATATTCTGTTCTGTAGTTTCAGCTTTCAATTTCACTGTAATTGTAAGAGGATAGGTTCCTGCCTTTGTAGAGTCAACCTTGCTATCGTCTACAGTAACAGATTCTACCTTTGCTTTCTGTTCCTCGGATACCAGACTGTTCACCGCTTTTTCAAGATCCAGGTTCTTAGCATCTTTTACAATTACAATTTCATCTGCATTTTTAATATATTTCTTGATTTCATCATGGTCTGATGTTTCTGTTGATGTTTGTACTTTTTTGCTTTCTGTCTCAGTTGTTTTATTATCTCCACAACCAATTACTGCTGTAGAAACTGTCATTACTGCTAACATAATTGCTACTATTTTTCTTCTCATACCTTTTCTCCTTCTCATGCTGCTTTCGTACCGAATTTCGGTACATCTATTTCCCTTTGATTTTTAATGTAAACAGTCAATTTTTATTCGTAATTTTCTATTTTCTGACCATATTGCTCTAGTATCATACATGTAATTTCAGTATCTCCACATTCACTGTCCGGATGGAAAATACTAATCAATGCTTTTTTTCTTTTTGCCAATTCTCCAGGAGAATTACAATTTTTAAAGAAATCAAAACTTTCACTCATTTGTCTTTGCTTTTCTTCTTTCAGTTCGTACTCCGTCCATTGTAATAACAAGCGAAAATGATCTCTTTCTGCTTCAAGTTTCTTTAATCTCTCTTGGTAAATTCTTATATCAAAATCACTCTGCTGTTCTTTCAATACTTCAATCGTTTTTTTCGCTTTTAAAAGATTCTGCCGCAGATTTATATTTTCTCCCATTAAATTTATATGCTCTGTCGCTCTTTTCACTTGATCATCTTCCAATCAATGCGTTTCTTTAATTCTGTAATGAGTTCATCCTTTGATAAAACCCATTCATAAGCCACATAATTTCGACTATAATTTGGTCTTCCATACATTGTACTTCTTCCCCTCCTTTGAATCCAACATTAACCCTCAAATATTTTTACTATTTTCCAAAAAAACGTAAGTTTTATACACTTTAATTGTTTACTTTATGTAGGAAGTACCTAGCACGTCTCACCCGGAGCATATGCGACCGGATATGGTAGGGCGGCAGCTACTTTAATTTCATTTCTTAAGGGGACAATCATTGAAAAATAGATTTCCCTTTTTTAATTGAAAATGATCTCACTTTTTACATATTCCTCTGCCTGATGTCTGATCTGATTCATATGTCTTGTCCATGCCATACCATCTTTGGCTTTATCCGGTGCCGGATCACGTTCCAGCAATTGTTTTTCCAACACATCCATTCTTTCATCTGCTGTCTTCTGAATATCAATCAGATGTTGATTTAATTCATCCATCAAAAGCATCGAAGAATAGACAGCTGGTTTGTGTTTTTGTAGGTACTCTTTTCTCATGATTCCCCATCTTCCTATATATCCATCCACCTTTTCCAGTGACAGATTCGGCAGTAGGAATTCGCCCACTTGAATATATTCCAATTTTGGAATTCCATCCTCGTCCAAATCTAATTCTGTATTATTCTTTTTTTTCTCCATCCTGCTCTCCTTCCACTTGCTTCTCTAAATTTCGTTTATAATTCTCCACCAGTTCACTTGTTTTTATGACATATGCCAGTAATCGTTTTGAAAAATCTGACATTTCTCTCTCTCCAAGTTCCCAGGACTGTAAGGTGCGATACGGAATTTCAAAACTATTGCAGAAATCCTTACGGCTCATCCCCGCTTGTTTTCGTAAGTCTTTTACCGTTACTTCATCCAGATTTCCAACGACACTATCTATGTCAATATATTTCTTTTTTTCATTCATCATTACCACCAACTTTTATACACTTTGTACGTGTTTCTAGTTTTAATATAACACACAGTGTGTGTTTTTTCAATCCTTTTTACGCACATTGTGCACCTTTTTCCACTCAATGACGTTATCAAAGAAATCAGAATCATCTCCCGGCATATCTCTTTTTTTCAATAAAAAAAGATTCAATCCAAATTTCTGATCAAATCTTTTTTGTAATAGATATATTTCCCAGAACACTTAACATTTTTCTGTGCAACATTTTCTTTTATTTCCATTTCGCTAATTATATTATAGCAAAGGCTTTTTTACTTATCTAGGTTACTTTAGGTACACTTTTTTGATTTTCTTTTCTAATCACCTATTATTATTTTCCAACTCTTCTATTCTTTTTTTTAGTTCATCTAATTCTTTTCTTATTTTATTTTCATTTGATTCTTTGAATTCATGATATAAATTTGCAAGTGTTGATATCAAATCCATAATTGCCAGTATTCCTACCAAAAAGGTTGTAACTAACATATCATCTTTTATTGAAAAATCCATTGTCCTACTTTTATAATTCCATCCGAAAACAAAAAATATAATTATTACATTTATTAATATTCTCGGTACGAATTTTATAAATATTATATTAAGATGAAATGCATCTACTAATTCCTTTTTTGCATAACGGCAAATAATATATAATATAAGTACAACTATATATATTCCAAACACTATATCTAAAATATACGAATAAAACACTTTTCCCAGTACTAAATTTTCAAAATTCATAATTTATCACTCCCTTGTAATTCTTATTATCTAGCCAGTCAAATAATCTGGAAATATTTTATCTTTTGTACTAGTTTCTGTTGTATATCTATACATCTTTCTTATAACATATCTATTTTAAAATCTAAAGACTTTTTATGTTTTATTAATCTTTTATTTATACAATGTATGAAATTATTTCGTAACAGATTGAATATATGGTACATAAAAATAAGAATGTATACAGAATTAATATACTTCAACCGAATATGCTCCATAAACAGCTCTATTAATGGATTATCATCTTTTTCCGATATGCACAAAAATGGACTTTCAAACACAAACTTCTACTTGTTTTTTAGACTTACCACCATCTATTTTTTCAAAAAACACGTTCATATTAGACTGCTCTATATTTTTCTACATATTTTTTAGACCACACAAAACAGCAAAAAAATAAGGCTTCTATCAGAATCACCAAAACATTATTATAATGCTACTGGTTTTCTTCTGATCACCCTTTGTTTTCTCCATAAATTTCATTTATCCCTTTTTCTTTATGGACTATTCCCTATTTTTTGCACCATAAAGAAACCATGAGCAAAATGTTCACAGTGAATTTTCCAGTTCTAGGGCTTTTCTAAGCATCTTATGGAAATGTTTGACATCAAATATAATACTTTCCTCTGCATAACGATGTAATACTGCAGATATGATCGATATCGTGTCCTCTCCTCTTTCCTTAATGATCGTACTATACTGATGTATCAATTTCCCAAGATCTGACGCATCCTGCTCTCGTTTTTTTGCAAGCTGTTCTCGACGCAGCAATACACTTCCTACATACTCTCTCTGCTGATCAGCGGCTGTATTATCAACTACATAGATCGTTCTTTTCCCTTTGATTGATTTTTTCGGCTTTTCAAATAATTTACCACCTAAAAATTTGATATAATACTTTCCACATTTTATCTGGATTGAGAAATATTTTCGCAAAGTATGTAAATATGTTTGAATTACTCTTTTAGACACATGTAACGCTTTACAGTATTTATTATAGAATTCGTGTACATTAATTACTCGGATTCCCCTGTTAAGTGCTGTAGAACGCATTAAATCAAGCAACATATATTTTTCATGAGCTTTCATTTTCATAAATTCAGTACTTTGAAAAATCTTCTTATTCAAATCAATATAATCTGGCTTCACCTGCTGTGAATACGTTTGATTTTCGATTTTAATATCATAATCACCTTTTACATTTTTCGTATAGGTCAGTAATTTTTTTTCACGTAAAGAGCGCAGAACATTATAAAATGTCTGCTTACTCTTAAATCCTAATAACTTCATGAAATATTTGTAGTATGCCCCAATAATCTTTCCCTGTGCATCCTGATAGCGTACGCATTGGAGAAAAATATTCATTTCTGTCTTACTGAGATTATTGAGTTTTAATAATGTTTCGTAAGCAAGCTGCATTGTTTTTCTCCTTCCGTACTTATTTGTACCGAATTTCGGTACATTAACAATCTTATTTGTAATTTATTGCCTATAAATTTTTCTTTTGTTGTCTTTTTACAATTTCTTGAAACTCATAATCATGTTGTCCCAAACGCCAATTTATAGACTTTTTGCATAAGCAAAATAATACAAACGCTATGTAAACAAAGATTATGACAAATACAAAAAATATTATTTCTATATTGCACATACCTGTCTCCTCATACCATGTACCGAAATTCGGTACAAACTATTTAGTGAAACGGTAGTTCTTCGTCAATTCCATCCGGAATACTCATAAAACCGTCTCCTGTGTCATTCGTTGCTGTTGAAACATCCTGGTTAGGAGCAGACTGATGATACACACCTCTGTTCGTTGCATTTTCTGCCCGGCTTTCTGCAAACTCCTGTTCCTCTACAACTACTGTTGTCGTGTATACTTTCACTCCATCTTTGTTCATGTAGCTTCCTGTCTGGATATGTCCTGAGATAGAGACACGCATTCCCTGACGGAAATACTTCTCAGCAAATTCAGCAGAACGTCCAAATACAACACACGAAATGAAATCCGCTGTCGGCTCGTCGTCTCTTCTGAATCTGCGATCTACAGCAAGTGTATATCTTGCAACCGCTGTAGC
>OHAD01003016.1_pt1 | contig 11534 bp, 8 predicted proteins | sample 1577011 | NCBI WGS metagenome assembly OHAD01 (sample SAMEA3541510, study PRJEB24748) | human gut metagenome | biome: human gut; feature: human-associated habitat; material: faeces | place: China | collected 2012
GCATGTACGGGATCTTCTTCATCTGTGCTTCACGGATCTTGTATCCGATCTTCTCTGCACGTGTATCAATCTCTGCACGAACACCTGAATTGTTCAGTTCATCCAGAACCTTCTGTGCATAATCCATATATTTGTCTGAAATCGGAAGTACCTTAACCTGTACCGGTGCAAGCCATGTCGGGAATGCTCCCGCAAAATGCTCGATCAGGATACCGATAAATCTTTCGATTGATCCGAAGATTACACGGTGGATCATGATCGGACGATGCTTCTCACCATCTGCTCCTGTGTATTCAAGGTTAAATCTGAGCGGAAGCTGGAAATCAAGCTGGATGGTTCCACACTGCCATGTTCTTCCGATAGAGTCTTCCAGATGGAAGTCGATCTTCGGTCCGTAGAACGCTCCATCTCCTTCATTTACTACATATGGAAGTCCCAGATCGTCCAATGCGCCGCGAAGGGCTTTTGTAGCCATATCCCAATCTTCATCGCTTCCCATGCTGTCTTCCGGTCTTGTAGAAAGTTCTACATGGTATTTAAATCCAAACAGGCTGTAAACTTCATTGATCAGTTTTACAACGCCTTTGATCTCATCACGTACCTGCTCTGGTGTCATGAAGATATGTGCATCATCCTGCGTAAAGCATCTTACACGCATCAGTCCATGAAGCTGTCCTGATTTTTCATGACGGTGGACCAGTCCAAGTTCTCCCATACGAAGCGGAAGGTCACGGTATGAACGTGGTTCAGATTCATATACAAGAATTCCTCCCGGGCAGTTCATCGGTTTGATGGCGAAATCTTCATCATCGATCACAGTTGTATACATGTTGTCTTTGTAGTGATCCCAGTGTCCTGATGTTTCCCAGAGATGGCGGCTTAACATGATTGGTGTTGAAATTTCAACATATCCGGCTTTTTTGTGGATCTCTCTCCAGTAATCAAGCAGCTGGTTCTTCAGTTCCATTCCTTTTGGAAGGAAGAATGGGAATCCTGGTCCTTCTTCTCTCATCATGAAAAGTCCAAGTTCTTTTCCAAGTTTTCTATGATCACGCTTCTTTGCTTCTTCCATCATATGCAGATATTCTTCAAGTTCTGCTTTCTTCGGATAAGAAGTACCATAAACTCTCTGAAGCATCTTATTTTTTTCACTTCCGCGCCAGTAAGCTCCTGCAAGGCTTGTAAGTTTGAATGCTTTTACCGGTTTTGTGCTCATCAGGTGAGGTCCTGCACAAAGATCTGTAAATTCTCCCTGTGAATAGAAGCTGATTACGGAATCTTCCGGAAGGTCTTCGATCAGTTCCACTTTATATGGTTCATCTTTTTCTTTAAAATATGCGATTGCTTCCGCTCTTGGCATTGTATATTGTTTAATTGGAAGATCTTCTTTAACGATTTTCTTCATCTCAGCTTCGATCTTTTCCAGGTCTTCTGTTACAAGCGGAGTCTCACGGTCAATATCATAATAGAATCCGTCTTCAATTGAAGGTCCGATCGCAAGTTTTGTATCCGGATACAGTCTCTTGATTGCCTGTGCCATAATGTGAGATGTTGTGTGACGGAATGCACCTTTTCCTTTTTCATCATTGAATGTAAGAATGTTCAGCTCACAGTCTTTGTCGATCACAGTTCTTAAATCAACAACTTCTCCGTCAACTTCTCCTGCTGTTGCAACCCTTGCAAGTCCTTCACTGATATCTTTTGCAATATCAATTACAGACATGCTCTGTGCATATTCTTTGCTTGATCCATCTTTTAATGTGATTTTCATAGTCTTTTTGTTCCTCTCTTTATTTTATAATTTCTGATTATACAACATTTTTCTGTGCAAGCTCCGGATCCGGATGTTCTCCTGACCATCCTGCCTGTGGCATAGTTGCCAGTCTCGATACATCCTCTTCGCTGATCTCAAAATGGAACAGATCCATATTCTGTTTCATCCGCTCCATCGAAGATGATTTCGGAAGCGGAATGATATCATTCTGAAGCAGGAATCTCAGACACAGCTGCGCCGGTGAAACCTGATACTTTCCGGCAAGTTCAAGGATCAGTCCATCTTCCAGAATCCGCCGTCTTCCGATCGGGCTCCATGCCTGCATCTGAATACCATGCTCTTTACAATACTGCACAGCAGCCTGCTGCATATAACCCGGATGCAGTTCCAGCTGGTTGACAACTGGTTTTACAGTTCCATTCTCCAGAATGTTCTTAATATGGTGCGGAAGGAAGTTGCTGAGTCCAAGTCCCCGGATCTTCCCTTCTTTCTGAAGTTCTTCCATCGCCCTCCAGGTCTCAAGATCCAGTTCTTTCCAGTTCTCACAGTCAGCCGACGGTCTTGGCCAGTGGATCAGATAGATGTCCAGATAATCGGTACCAAGTCTTTTCAGACTCTTTTCTAATGCATCCTTTGTCTGCTGATATCCCATTTCATCTTTCCACATTTTGGATACAAGGAAGAAATCCTCTCTTGGAAGATTGCTTTCACGGATTGCCTGACCTACAAACTCTTCGGTCTGATAAAAGGATGCGGTATCAAAATAGCGATATCCTGCTTCTATGGCAGTCTTTAAAATCTCCACGTTATTCCCTTCTGCCGCTTTGTAGGTTCCAAAACCAACGCATGGGATTTTCATATCATTGTTCAGCTTGAAACAATCGTAAATACTTTCCATCAGATCATCCTTTCTGTAAACTAAAAAACCTCTGCAACAGAAATATCTGCTGCAGAGGACGAGTTACTTTGTATACCCGCGGTTCCACCCCGCTTGTCCTGATTTCCAGGACCTCTTTGTGGATGATAACGGTATCCAGCCGGACTGTTTTACAGCCGCTCGGAGGTGGTCTTCAAACGCTTCTGTAATAAGAGGCTCTCAGCCTAAGACCTCTCTCTCTGGGATTCTTCCTGCGTTCTACTCTTCTCTTCATCGCATTTGCTAACATTATACCATGGGATTTTCATTTGTCAACACGTTCAAAAAATGTATTGAAAATTTCTATCAGAACCTATTTGTTCTTACCACAGCATTTTTTATATTTTTTACCACTTCCGCACGGACATGGATCGTTTGGATAAACTTTCTTTTCCACGTGGATTGTACGTGCGTTTTTCTGTTCTTTGTAAAGGACTTTTTTCTTTTCTTCTGTAAAGATCTTATCCCACTGTGGCAGTTCATACAGCCAGTCAGCTTTTGCATCTACCATGTTCTTGTAAAGCAGTTCTTTATCAAAAGCAAGACTTACCTCAGTGTCCTCATCCATTGTCTCAATTGGATTAGCCACTTTCAGGCTGTCGTTGATTCCATCAAGGAATCCTGTCATTGTAAATACATTAATGCCATATTTTTCAGCAAGTTCCTTTACAGTTCCTTTTACTTCTTCGTCTGGATTCTCAAGCAGCTTTTCATAGATCTCTTTTTCAGTCTGGAAATAGGTTCCCCAGAACTTCTGCAGAGAAGCTTTATCCATCTCTTTCGAGTAAGCGGTATCTCTCCACTGTTCTAATAATGTACTCATACTGTAAATTCTCCTTTTTATTCTTTATCACTCCATATATCATACAGCATTTTTCGACTGTTTGCAAAACATTTTCTTGTAGAAATTGTTTTTTATCTATATAATAGAGATAAAGTATAGTACGAAGGTGGTTGTTATGAAAAAATTCAAGCGTTTTGCAGCTCTTATCTGTGCAATTCTTCTGTTCCTGATGTACGTCAGCACTCTGGTATTTGCATTTATCGACAAATCCAGATCATTAGGACTTCTGAAAGCATCTGTTGCCTGCACGATTCTTGTGCCGGTTATGAGTTACGCCTATATCCTGGTTTATCGTCTGATCCACAGGAATGATGACGACTTTCACAGTGAATATTAATGTCTCATACATAAAGCTCTGCCATCATCCAGGCAGGGCTTTTTTCTTCGCCGAATCTGCCACCGAATCGTTTTTTCTCCTGTTCTCTGATCTTCTGTCTCTTATTTAGATATTCTTCCATGGAAATGACTTCCTGTGTGCTGATATTCTTCTCTTTCTGCATATCTTGTTACCTCCTGTCTACAGTTTTTTCGTCTGTCTGCCTTCTGGTATAAGCCTCATCCGGCATTTCCCCGACATCTTTAATATATGTTCTTATTTTCTGATTTATGACTTTTTCTTTTTTATTTTAAGAGTATAGCCGTGTTCTGTGACCTTACTATGGAGATTCTCTAAAAAAATCATAAGTTGTTTCTTAAGAAAATATGATTGACAACACCACGTCAATTCACTAAACTAGACATAGTGAGTAGTAAGAAAGGAAGAACATCATGAACAATTTGCAGATACCGGAGAATTACCATTCTCCACTTACGATCCGCGAGACTGAAGTGGCTATCAAAGAAGTAAAAGACCACTTTGAACGCGCACTTGCCAAATCTCTGCATCTGACGCGTGTATCCGCTCCTCTTTTCGTCCGCCCGGAATCCGGACTGAACGATAACCTGAACGGAGTAGAACGCCCGGTTGCATTTGGCATCAAAGAACAGGAAGACCGCGAAGTTGAGATCGTCCACTCTCTTGCAAAATGGAAACGTTACGCCTTAAAGCGCTACGGCTTTCATTCAGGAGAAGGACTTTATACTGATATGAGCGCTATCCGCCGAGATGAAGATACTGACAACATCCATTCCATCTATGTTGACCAGTGGGACTGGGAAAAAGTAATTTCCAAAGAAGAACGCAACATGGAGACACTGGAATACACCGTAGGAAAAGTATACAGTGCACTCAAAGAAACCGAAGCCTACATGGCACGCCGTTACAATTATATTGAAGAATTCCTTCCGGATGAAATCAGCTTCATCACATCCCAGGAACTGGAAACCATGTATCCTGACAAGACACCAAAGGAACGTGAATACCACTTTGCCAAAGCCAAAGGTGCCGTATTCATCAAACAGATCGGTAAGACCCTTGCCTCCGGACAGCGTCATGACGGACGTGCACCGGACTACGATGACTGGGAACTGAACGGTGATATCATCGTCTACTATCCGGTACTCGATATCGCACTGGAGCTTTCTTCCATGGGTATCCGTGTCGATGAAGATGCACTCCGCCGTCAGTTAAAGGAAGCCGGCTGCGAAGAACGCGCCGAGATGGATTTCCAGAAAGCATTACTGAACGGAAAACTTCCGTACACAGTCGGAGGCGGAATCGGACAGTCCCGAATCTGTATGTTCTATCTCCGCAAAGCCCACATCGGAGAAGTCCAGTCCTCCATCTGGCCGGACGACGTCCTCGAAGAAGCCGCATCCCGCGGAGTGTACTTACTGTAATACATAACCAACCATTATCACAATTTGATAATTTACCACAAAAATGAGGCAGGACTTAAAAAAGCCCTGCCCCTTTTTTATATTCCTATTTATTTCTGAAGATGATATCATGTCTTCCCGGTCCATTAGAAACCATTGTGATCGGATATCCGATCTCTTTCTCGATAAATTCGATGTAGTTTCTGCAGTTCTCCGGAAGATCTTCGTATTTCTTGATTCCTCTGATGTCGCATTTCCATCCCGGAAGTGTCTTGAGTACTGGTTTTGCTTTCTCAAGAAGATGTGTTGTCGGGAATTCTGTTGTAACTTCTCCGTCAATTTCGTATCCTACACATACCGGAATTTCATCCAGGTATCCAAGTACGTCGACAACAGTAAATGCTACATCTGTAGTTCCCTGCATACGGCATCCATATTTGGATGCTACACAGTCAAACCATCCCATACGTCTCGGACGACCTGTTGTTGCGCCGAATTCTCCGCCGTCTCCACCACGTCTTCTAAGTTCATCTGCTTCTTCGCCAAAGATCTCACTTACAAAGGCACCTGCTCCTACTGCACTTGAGTAGGCTTTACATACTGTAACGATCTGTTTGATCTCATACGGCGGGATTCCGGCACCGATTGCACCGTAAGCTGCCAGTGTAGAAGAAGAAGTTACCATTGGGTAAATTCCATGATCCGGATCCTTTAATGTTCCAAGCTGTCCTTCAAGAAGAATTTCTTTACCTTCCTTGAGTGCTTCGTTAAGATACAGAGAAACGTTACATACATACGGTGCTACCATTTCTTTGTATTCCATCAGTTCCTTATATAAATCATCAGGATTGATTAACGGTTTGTGATACAGATGTTCCAGCATAACATTCTTCTGCTCTGCTACACGGTTTACCTTTTCTCTAAGTTCAGCTTCGTCTTCAAAAAGCTCGCTGATCTGGAAACCGATCTTTGCATACTTGTCTGAATAGAACGGTGCAATACCAGACTTTGTAGATCCGAACGACTTTCCGCCCAGTCTCTCTTCCTCATATGCATCAAAATTCTTGTGATAAGACATCACCATCTGTGCACGGTCTGACACCAGAATCTTCGGCATCGGAACATCTCTGTCAATGATTGACTGGATTTCCTTGAAAAGAACCGGGATATCTACAGCGACACCATTGCCGATGATACTGGTTGTATGTCCGTAGAAAACTCCTGACGGTAATGTATGAAGAGCGAATTTGCCATAATCATTGATAATTGTATGTCCGGCATTTGCTCCACCCTGGAAACGAATGATAATATCTGCTTTTTCGGCAAGCATATCTGTGATCTTACCTTTTCCTTCGTCTCCCCAGTTCGCACCTACTACTGCTTTAACCATAATAAATCCTCCTGCGTGTTCTTGGCTATCTGTGAAATATCTCCACAGTGTCATCCCTCTTTTCATCGGGATAACTCCTACTTATAAATATAATCAATGTCCCTTATAAAGACACCGATTGAATTATACTACATTTCAAATAAAAAGTACACTCTTATTTTCAGCTACTTCCCGAAAATTCCGCATTTTTCTTGATTTTACTGCTCTCTGAGTGTTTTCCTACATCAGCGGTGCCACAATTCTTAAAACCTGACCATATATTTTCACAAAAGTGCTCCGGTTTCTGACCTCTGTCATCGTTATTTTCTGACATTTTGCAAGGGTCTCCTGGAAATCTTTTTCAATATCACGCACCACCGGATTGCGGTAAATGAAAACACCGCATTCAAAATGCAGATAAAGACTGCGGTAATCCAGATTGATACTGCCTACTGTCGCCGTATCATCGTCTGAAGTAAATACTTTTGCATGAACAAATCCAGGCGTATATTCATAGATCTCTACCCCGCCTGCGATCAGTTCCTCATAATAAGTCTTCGCAAGATAAAATGCATACGGCTTATCCGGAATATGTGGCATAATAATCTGCACTTCTATTCCACCTTTTGCAGCTCTTGTCAGCGCATCAATCATCTCATTGTCCAGGATCAGATACGGTGTCATAATATGCACATACTTCTTCGCATGATTCAGGATGTGGAAATACACTTCTTCTCCTACATTCTCATGGTCAAACGGACTGTCTCCATATGGGATGATGTAACCGTCTTTGCGGCTGAACCCCGGCTGCTTTTCTGTCAGATACTTTGCATAATCCTCCGGCTGTCTCTCCGTAATATTCCACATCTGCAGGAACATCATGGTAAAACTCTGCACGGCATCGCCTTCGATTTTGATCGCTGTATCTTTCCAGTGTCCGAACCGGACTTTCTTGTTGATATATTCATCTGCCAGATTGACACCTCCGGTAAATGCAACCTTTCCGTCAACCACACAGATTTTCCGGTGATCCCGGTTATTCTGGCTGGTAGAAAGGATGGGTACGATCGGTCCAAATTCCTTGCACTGGATTCCATATTCCCTGAGCTGCTTCGGATACTCATACGGCAAAAGGCTGATACTGCAGGTTCCGTCATACATCAGGCGTACTTCCACGCCCTCTTTCACCTTTTTACGCAGGACCTCCAGGACAGTGTCCCACACATATCCTTCTCCGATAATAAAATATTCCATGAAAATAAATTTTTCTGCCTTATTCAATTCCTCGATCAGAACCGGAAATTTGTCATCTCCCAGTGGAAAATACTGTGCCTGTGAGTTCCCATAAGTCGGAAATCCCACCTGGTTATAAAGAAAATGTGACAGATTGGCATTCGCAACCCTTCCACCTTTCATCGCATGGACGACATATTCATTCTGCTGCATATAAGGTTCAGTCTCCACTCGAAGCTTCTCCAGTCTGGCACCCAGATATTTGGTTCCGATTCCTGCTTTTGTAAACAGATAAAATCCAACTCCGACCACCGGGACAAGGAACACAAACAGGATCCACGTCATCTTAAACGCCGGATTCCCTTTTTCATTGAAAATATAAATCGCTGTGATAAAAGAAAGAAGCGATATCACTCCGTTCATATAGGTACTGTAATTTCCCAGATATGTAAAAGTGAGAACCATAATACCAATCTGAAGAAGAATCAGCAGAAGAATAATCGCGGTATGGCTGTACACTGCACCAAATACTTTTGTCTTGGCACGTTCTTTGACTGTCTTACTGGTATCATGGTATTTTGTAATTTCTCTCATGCGCGGTCTTCCTCTCTTTAGATACTATTTTATATCGTAACACAATTTTTATTCTTTCACAACATTCCAGCTGCTTATAATCGTACAACACTTCCTTATTTTTGTTGTTTTTCTGGTTCTTTTATAAATATTTTACTTTCCCTTTTCAAATAAAAGTATTACAATAAAATTATTCATGTATACTATATTTCATGACGAACTATCTCATCTGCCATATCTGACAGGACGAGATCAAGAAAGGAGCAGCAACATGGCTAAAAATTTTGGTAAAATCCTGCTCGGACTGACTGCCGCAGGCGCAGCTGGTGCCGGTGCATATTACTGGTTAAAGAACCGACATAATGAAGAACCGGAAGACGAGTTCGATGACTCTTTTGAAGAGGATGATTTTGAACTGGATGATGATCTTGGCGAAGTGCCTGAGCGTGGTTACACAACTCTTACTCCATCTTCTGCAAAGGAAGAAACCTCTGAAGAGTCTAAAGAAAAAACTGACGATGCAGAAGCCGGACCAGAAGCCGCTTCCCAGACACCGGAAACTGATTCCGAAGAATCCGATCCGGCTTCAGAAGAAGTTTAAGAAAGAACTTTTCTTACAGCTTATCATTTTCTGCATAAAACCAAAACCCGGAAGAATTTTTCATTCTTACCGGGTTTTTCATTGCCATTTCTTTTCAAAAACTGTCGACTAACACATTATTTACAATTAAATTCTGAGCAAGACTGCTTTCTTTATTTTGGCAGCTTGAATGAACTCTTCAGCGAAACGATTCTGTTAAATACCAGATGTTCTTTAGACGAATCATGAGAATCCACGCAAAAATATCCCTGACGTACAAACTGGAAGCTATCATATGCTTTTGCATCTGCAAAATTTGATTCTACAAAGATTTCTTTCTCTGCAAGAGAATTCGGATTCAGGTTCAGGGAACCGTCTTCTTTATTGTAGACACCCTTTTCTTCGTCGATCAGGTTCTCATACAGTCTTACGGTTGCCGGAAGTGCTGTACTTGCCTCTACCCAGTGGATCGTTCCTTTTACTTTTCTTCCTGTGAATCCGGAACCACTCTTTGTCTCTGGATCATAAGTACAATGTACAACAGTTACATTACCGTCTTCATCCTTTTCAAATCCTGTACAGGTTACAAAGTAAGCATTCATCAGACGTACTTCGTTGCCTGGGAACAGACGGAAATATTTCTTCGGAGGCTCTTCCATAAAGTCTTCTCTCTCAATATAAAGCTCTCTTCCAAATGGAAGCTGACGGCTTCCAAGTTCTTCATTCTCAAGATTATTCGGTGCATCCAGATATTCAATCTGTCCTTCTGGATAATTGTCGATCACAAGCTTGATCGGATCAAGAACTGCCATCATACGTGCTCTCTTAAGCTTCAGATCCTCACGGATACAGTATTCGAGCATTGCATAATCTACAGAGCTCTGCGCTTTGGAAACTCCGCACAGGTCAACGAACATCTTGATAGATTCCGGTGTGAATCCACGGCGACGAAGTGCTGCGATGGAAACCAGTCTCGGATCATCCCAGCCGTCCACAATCTTATCTTCTACAAGTTTCTTGATGTAACGCTTTCCTGTAACTACGTTCGTCAGGTATAATTTTGCAAATTCGATCTGACGCGGTGGATTTGCAAATTCACATTCTCTTACTACCCAGTCATAAAGTGGTCTGTGATCTTCAAATTCCAGTGTACAGATAGAATGTGTAATTCCTTCGATTGCATCCTCGATCGGATGTGCAAAATCGTACATCGGGTAGATGCACCACTTATCACCCGTATTGTGATGTGTCATACGGGCTACACGGTAGAGGATCGGATCTCTCATATTGATATTCGGTGATGCCATATCAATCTTCGCACGGAGAACCTTCTCTCCGTCTGCATACTTGCCTGCACGCATATTTTCAAAAAGCTCCAGGTTCTCTTCCACACTTCTGTCACGGTACGGACTGTCCTTTCCCGGCTCTGTCAGAGTTCCTCTGTACTCTCGGATCTGATCCGCTGTCAGGTCACAGACATAAGCTTTTCCTTTCTTGATCAGTTTGATCGCATACTCATACATCTGATCAAAATAATCAGATGCAAAGTAAAGGTGATCTCCCCAGTCAGCACCCAGCCACTTGATATCCGCTTTGATAGACTCAACGAACTCTGTCTTTTCCTTTGTCGGGTTGGTATCGTCAAAACGCATATGGAAAGTTCCGTTATACTTCTGTGCAAGTCCGTAGTTTAAAAGGATAGACTTTGCATGTCCGATGTGAAGGTATCCGTTCGGTTCCGGTGGGAAACGGGTACAAATTTCATCGTATACACCTTCTGCTAAATCTTTTTCTATAATCTGTTCAATAAAGTTTTTTCCAACTGTTTCTTCTTTGTTTTCTTCTCTGCTTTCGATTTCTTTTTCCACTCTTTATTCCTCCAGTCTCTTTGGTCTATGAATTATACTACCATAAAAACGGTATTTTTCAAAGGTTTTCTGTATATTTTTTATTTTTCCGGTATCAGCATAAAGTTTACCATCGCAGTTGCCAAAAGCTTTCCGCTTTTTTCTGAATAACACTCTGTATGAATATTTGCCAGATGCTTTCCAACCCTGTCTGCTTTTGCCCTTACTAAAAGTGCATCTGCTTTTTCTCCTGGGCGCAGATAATTAATGTTCATATTCGTAGTCGGCGTGATACGACATTTGCTTAAACTGCGTACCAGTGCACCACTTGTCGTATCAATTGCTGCTGCAATCAAACCTCCATGCATCGTAAACATGTGGTTTAATTCCCAGTCCTGTATCGGCCAGCGAAAAGTCAGTTCTTTTTTTTCAAAATCACACGAATAAAACTCCAGTGCCATTTTTCGGTACAAATGATCCGGATCACTTGGATACATTTTTTTGATGCTTTCTCTTACTTCCTCTTCCATTTCTATTTGTTCCTGCAAGGTATTTGTCATTGTTTTCCTCTTTTCTGTTCTTTCTTTTTCCGATTTATTTTCAATAACGAACTTCTGATAAAGTAAGACCTCTTGCCGGT
>OHAD01003018.1_pt1 | contig 11524 bp, 12 predicted proteins | sample 1577011 | NCBI WGS metagenome assembly OHAD01 (sample SAMEA3541510, study PRJEB24748) | human gut metagenome | biome: human gut; feature: human-associated habitat; material: faeces | place: China | collected 2012
GGAGATCAGATCCTGTTCCATGCCGCTCATGCGAACGACGCCGGTGTAATTCTTTTCTCCATCCACAACAATGGAGCCGCCGGTGAGATTCATCATGTTTTTCAGGCTGGTGCCGCCAAAGCCCAGAGAGAAGCTGGTGCACTGGATAGCGCCGCTGCTCATGGTCAGACCCCAGCAGGAGAAAGAGGAGGTCTTCAAAGTGGCGTCCTTCAGGATGGTTTTGTCCAGGCCCACTCGTTCACAGTTCAGGGTGCCGTTGCCCTGGATGGTGACCACTTTCCGCTGGGAGTCCTTGATGGAGCTGCCCGAGGTGATGCCGTAGATCAGCTCCAGAAGGCCTACCTGGCTTTCTGTGCCATCTTTCGCCACGATGGTAATGTCCTTCAGGGGGTTGATCAGCTGGAGCATTTTGGTGGTCTGCACGCCGCTGAGGGTCAGAGTGTAGTTGCCGTCATAGCTCCAGCCGCTGCCCGAGGAGGGCTGGTCGAAGGAATAGTTCTGGCCGTTCAGAGAAAAGGCGCTTTCCTGGGGGCCGTAGGGATCGCTGGCAAAGGCCGGCAGAGCCAGACAGCTCATGCACAGCACAAAGGCCAGGAGCAGGGATAGGAACCGTTTACTCATATTGTCTCTCTCCTTCCAAAATAGGGCCGCAGCCCATTTGAATATAAATCCAGTATAATCCTCCCAGAGAAAAAAATACCAGAGAAAAGAAGGAAATTATCAAAAATAGAAAAAAGCAGGGAGAGGGTATCCCTCTCCCTGTGCGGCCAAATCGGCAGTTTACAGTTCTTTGAGGCAGTAGGCCACGAGAACTTCGATCATTTTTCGCTGACTTTCTTCCAGTTGAGAAATCTGATTGGCCAGAGTCACTAAGTCGTCTGCTGTTTGTTTCCCCGTCAAAATATAATCTGTGCTGATGTTCAGTGTTTGACTTAAGCGAATCAGGTTGTCGATCCGGATGGCTTTGACGCCCCGTTCCAGATTGGAAATCATTTGAATGGAAACATCCATTTGCTCGGCCAGTTGTTCTTGGGTCAGTCGCATCAATTTTCGCCGTTCACTGATTCGCTTTCCGATTTCCTCCAAAATATAATTATCCATGGGTGGTCCTCCAAGACTAGTCCATAGGATAATTATATTTTCTTTTAGATGAAATTATAAACGCCTTTAGATTGATAGTATAGTTCTATAGATGTATAATCTGACAAAATGAAAATGGGAGGAAAAGCAGGATTATGATTGTGAAAAGAATGGTTTCTATGTTGCTGGCCCTGTCCCTTATCCTTTCTTTGGGGGCATGCAGCAAGAGCAGCGACGACAATAGCAAAGGCGAAAACCAAGACAAAAGCGCATCTCAGGAGACGCCGGATCATACAGAAGATACAGGCGCAGACCAGAGAAAACAAGAAATTATGGAACGGTTGACCAGCGATGGCGGTCAGTGGGGATATTTTTATGTTGAAAGCAGTCCGGAGGAAGCGAATTACACATATTACGAATTCAATGGGGATGGATTTTTCCATTCGTTCACCTATGAACCGTCCACATTGGATGGGGTAGAATATGTCCATGGCCGGGAAGGCACCTATGAAATCACAGATGACAAGATCGTCTATACATACGAATTCACCAGCCAAAGCGGCACGGAAACAAAGGAAGATTCGTTCGATTATACCTATGAGGACGGTGCGTTTGTGTTAAGTGTTCCCAACGGAAATCTTCACAAATCCAACTGGGAAGAGCTTACGGAAAAAATGAGAACAGACGGCTTTTTTGTCATTGACGATTTTGTGTTGGGAGAGTAAAGAAACAGCCCTTTTCCGTGGAAGGAAAAGGGCTGTTAGATCATCAAAGAGCTTATATGGCGAAAAAGAGACTATTCGTCCTACCCTTTATCAATTTGTAAAAGCCGACGACCTGTGCGTCGGCTTTTACACTTCTCAAGGGGCAAGTGTGCGCCGAAGGCGTGCACGCAGACCCTTGCAAAAACTCGAAAAAGTGGCAAAAGCCACTTTTTCGACATAAAAACTTATTTCAGAGTGTCACGGATCAGGCGCAGCATATTACCGTTGCAGATCTTGTCGATCTCGTCGTCGGTGAAATGGGGCTTGAGGGCATCCACGATCAGGGGAAGGCCGGTGTAATCCTTGAACTCCAGCGTGGAAGTGATGCCGTCAAAGTCCGAGCCAAAGCCCAGAGCATCCAGGCCGGCTTTGTCACGGATGTGGAGCATATGCCGCACCACCGACTGAATGTCGGTATACTCCGCGCCCTCGTTGAGGAACTGGGAGGCAAAGTTGATGCCCACGACGCCGCCCTTTTCGCCCAGAGCATGAAGCATCTCATCGGTCAGGTTGCGGGTGTGATTGCACAGAGCCCGGCAGCAGGAATGAGAGGCCATGAAGGGCTTTTTGCTGTGCTTCACCACATCCCAGAAGCCACCGTCAGACAGATGGGACACATCCACCAGCATCCCCAGCTCGTTCATTCGTGCAATGCAGTCCAGGCCGAACTGCTTCAGGCCACGGTTCATGATCTCCGGATCTTTGGAGTTGGGGAAGCCCAGGCTGTTTTCATAGTTCCAGGTGAAGGAGATCAGGCGCACGCCTTTCTGGTAAAACTCCTCCAGACGCTCCATTTTGCCCTCCAGAGGCACGCCGTCTTCCACGGTGAGCACGCTGGAAACTTTGCCGGCCGCTTTGTTTGCCATGATGTCATCGTAATTGCAGGCCGGAGCCAGCACATCCTTGTTGGCTTCCAGCTCTTTCCGATAAGCCTTGTAGACAAACTGGAAATAGTCATAGGGAGGCAGGGTGACACCTTTGCCGGCGCCGCTGTCGTGGGTGGGGATGAAGATGGCGAAGAATTCCGCCATGGCGCCGCCCTTTATCAGCTTTTCCATGTTGATGTGGCCCGGGTTATTTTGCAGGGTCACTTTTCCTTCCGAGCGGGCGATGCACTCGCCCATGGTGTCGCAATGGGTGTCGATGAAACGCATTTCCATAATCTTGTTCACCTTTCTATAATAAATAATATGGAACACCGCAATAAGAATTACAGGGGATAGAGATCGGCCAGAAGGTATCGCTCCCCGCCGTCGGGGAGGATGGTCACCACGGTTTTCCCCGCCGCTTCTTCCCGGCAGGCCACCGATACCGCGGCGGCCAGAGCGGCGCCGGAAGAAATGCCGCACAAAAGACCTTCGGTGCGCCCCAGTTCCCGGCAAAGCTCCAAAGCGTCCGGGGTGCGCACCCTTATGATCTCGTCGATGAGGGGCACATTGAGGATGGGCGGCACAAACCCAGCTCCCAATCCACGGATGGCGTGGGAAGAGGGGAGACCACCGGAGAGCACCGGAGAGTCGTTGGGCTCCACCGCCACCAGACGGCAGTCCATACACCGGCTTTTGATGAATTCTCCGCAGCCGGTGAAAGTGGCTCCGGTACCGATGCCACAGACAAAATAGTCCACCTGAGGCACATCCTGCAAGATCTCCGGGCCGGTGCACCGGCGGTGGATCTCGCAGCCCTGGTCGTTTTCAAAGGGGGAGGGCATAAAGGCATTCAGTTCCTTTTGCAGTTGCCGGGCTTTTTCCAAAGCTCCCGGCAGACCCTCCCCACCTGGAGTGAGCACCACTTTGGCGCCATAGGCTTTCAGAAGCTGGGTCAGGGGAGGCTCCACCCCTTCCGGCATGACGATGTAGGCCCGCAGGCTCAAAGCGGCGCAGGCCATAGCCAGGGAAATGGCGGTGTTGCCGCCGGTGGTTTCGATGACGGCGCCACCTGGTGGGAGCTGTCCCTCCTCCATGGCGGCCAGCAGCATGGAAAACACCGCCCGGTCTTTCACCGAGCCGGTGGGGTTAAAGCACTCCAGCTTGGCCAGGATGGGGGTGCGGCAGCCGTAAAGGGCGCTGAGTTTTGTGAGACGCAGAAGGGGTGTACGACCGGTCAGCTGAGCCACAGAATCGTAAATTGCCATAAAAATCCCCCTCCTTCTTGTGTAATTCTACTATTATTCTGAAATACTGGCAACTGCGGAAAAATATATTTAGAAAAAATGTAGAAAATCCAATTTCCAACTTGTTTAAAGTTATCAAGAATGTTAGAATACAGGTGTAAGAAAGAAAAGTAATTGGAGCCAGGGGGGTTTCAATTCTTTTTTCTATGTCGTCAAAGCAGGAGAAAGCTGAAAACGACGATTTTATTGCAGGAGGAATCGTTATGCACAAGAAGCTCTTTATCCCCGGTCCGGTGGATGTGCGTCCGGAAGTTCTGGCCAAGATGTCCACCCCCATGATCTCCCACCGCGGCAAGGCTGCCACGGAGCTGGGCAAGGATGTCTGCACCAAGCTGCAGAAGGTCTTCCAGACCAACAATGTGATCGTGCTGTCCACCACTTCCGGCTCCGGCCTGATGGAAAGTGCCATCAAGTGCTGTACCGCCAAGCGTGCCGCCGTTTTCTCCATCGGCGCCTTTGGCGACAGATGGTATAAGATGGCTGTGGCCAACGGTGTTCCCGCCGACAAGTTCCGCGCTGAAGACGGACAGGCCACCGATCCCAAGCAGGTGGACGAGGCTCTGGCCACCGGCAAGTATGACCTGGTCACCGTTACCCACAACGAGACTTCTGTGGGCATCATGAACCCCATCAAGGAAATCGCTGAAGTTGTGAAGAAGTATCCCGATGTGGTCTTCTGCGTGGACACCGTCTCCTCCATGGGCGGCACCAGCATCCCTGTGGACGAGCTGGGCATCGACTTCTGCATCACTTCCACCCAGAAGTGCCTGGGCTGCCCTCCGGGAATGAGCGCAGCTTCCGTTTCCAAGAAGGCCTATGAGCGCGCCAAGACCGTTCCCAACCGCGGCCTGTATCTGGACATCGTGGAGATCTATGACAAGGTTGTCAAGGACGACAAGTATCAGTATCCCTCCACCCCCAGCGAGTCCCATATGTTCGCTCTGCAGGAAGAGCTGACCTACATGCTGGAAGTGGAAGGCCTGGAGAAGCGCTATGCCCGTCATCTGGAGATGGCCGAGTTCATCCGCGCCTGGGCTAAGAAGTACTTCGCCCTCTTCTCCGATGAGAGATACCTGAGCCCCACACTGACCACCATCAAGAATACCCGTGGCATCAGCGTGGCCGACCTGAACAAGAAGCTGGGCGAGAAGGGCATCGAGATCTCCAACGGCTACGGCGATCTGAAGGAAAAGACCTTCCGTATTTCCCATATGGCTGACATGACCATGGACGACATGAAGCTGGTCACCTCCGCTATCGAAGAGGTTCTGGGCCTCTAAGCCACAGGGCACCACAATAAAAAACAATATGCGGAAAGCAAGTGGCGAATGTTCTGCGTTCGCCACTTGCTCCATCCGCCCCGATGAAAAAGGAGAATGCAATTATGATCCGTGTACTCGCTTCCGATGGGATGAACAAAGCGGCTGCTGCCGATCTGCGCGCCAAGGGTTATGAAGTTGTAGAGCAGTTCTATGAGCCCGAAGACCTGAAGCGCGAACTGGCCAACTATGATGTGCTGGTCGTTCGTTCTGCCACCAAGGTTCGTGAGCCCATCATCGATGCTGCTGTGGAAGCCGGCCGTCTGAAGCTGGTCATCCGCGGTGGTGTTGGCGTGGACAACATCGATGTGAAGTACGCCGAGAGCAAGGGCCTGAAGGTCACCAACACCCCCAAGGCTTCTTCCGACTCTGTGGCCGAGCTGGCTCTGGGCCATATGCTGGCCATGGCTCGCTATATCAGCATTGCCAATGTGACCATGCGGGAAGGCAAGTGGGAAAAGAAAAAGTATGAAGGTGTGGAGCTGGCTGGCAAGACCCTGGGCCTCATCGGCATGGGCCGTATCTCCCAGTCCATCGCCCGCAAGGCTACCGCTCTGGGCATGAAGGTCATGTACACCGACATCTTCGAGATCAAGGGCCTGCCCGAAGAGTATGTGTGCGCCACTCAGGAAGAAGTGCTGAAGAACGCTGACTTCGTCTCCCTGCACATCCCCGCTGCCAAGGACGGCAAGCCTGTGATCACTGCCGAGCATCTGGCTATGATGAAGCCCACCGCTTTCATCGTCAACACCGCTCGCGGCGGCCTGATCGACGAGGATGCTCTGGTGGATGCTCTGGAGCAGGACAAGCTGGCCGGCGCCGCTCTGGATGTGTTTGCTAAGGAGCCCCTGCAGAACGAGCGCGTCATGAACTGCCCCAAGATCTCCCTGACCCCCCATATCGGCGGTTCCACCAAGGAAGCCCAGGGCCGCATTGGCCAGGAGATCGTTGAGATCATCGAGAATTTCTTTAACAAATAAGGAGAGTACAAAATGGCAGTCGTAAGACCCTTCCGGGCGATCCGTCCCACCAGCGAACTGGCTGACAAAGTGGCGGCCCTGCCCTATGATGTAATGAACAGCGAGGAAGCCCGCCAGATGGTGGTGGGGAACCCCTATTCCTTCCTCCATGTGGACAAGGCGGAGATCGACCTTCCTCCCTCCATCGACCACTATGACAAAAAGGTCTATGAAAAGGCCCGTGACAATCTGAACAAGATGATCACCGACGGCGTCTATATCCAGGACGAGAAGCCCTGCTTCTACCTGTACAAGCAGGTGATGAACGGCCGTCCTCAGGTGGGCATCGTGGGCTGCGCTTCCATCGACGATTACATGAACAATGTGATCAAAAAGCATGAGCTCACCCGTGCCGACAAGGAAGAGGATCGGGTCAACCATGTGGATTACTGCAATGCCAACACCGGCCCCATTTTCCTGACCTACAAGGCCAGAGGCGCCATCAATGCCATTGTGGAAAAGACCATGGCTCAGGCTCCTGTGTATGACTTCGTCTCCGACGGCGTGCAGAACACCGTTTGGGTCATCACCGATGAAGCCGACATCGAGACCATCGGCAAGGAGTTCGTGGCAGCCGGCGACCTGTATATCGCTGACGGCCATCACCGCTGCGCTTCTGCGGCCCGCGTGGGCAAGATGCGCCGGGAGCAGAACCCTGGCTACACCGGCGAGGAAGAGTTCAACTACTTCCTGGCTGTGCTCTTCCCCGATGAGCAGCTGTATATCATGGACTACAACCGGGTTGTCAAGGATCTGAACGGTCTGAGCGACGAAGAGTTTATGGAGAAGATGAAGGGCATGTTCCACATCAAGGAGTATTGCGGCGAAGGCCAGTACCGGCCCGAGAGCAAGCACACCTTTGGCATGTACCTGAACGACAAGTGGTATATCCTCACCGCTCATGGCGACATCTATGATCCCAACGATCCTGTGGATCAGCTGGATGTTTCCATCCTCCAGAAGAATGTTCTCGATCCCCTGCTGGGCATCAAGGATCCTCGTACCGACAGCCGCATCGACTTCATCGGCGGCATCCGCGGTCTGGGCGAGCTGGAGAAGAGAGTCCACGAGGGCATGAAGGTGGCTTTCGCTATGTATCCCACCTCCATCGAGGAGCTGATCAACATTGCCGACGCTGGCAAGATCATGCCTCCCAAGTCCACTTGGTTTGAGCCCAAGCTGATGAGCGGCCTGTTCGTCCACCAGCTGTAAAAAGAAATTATTTCCCTCAAGGGAAATCAAAACTCCCGCCTGTTTCCAGGCGGGAGTTTTTTCGTTTCGTTGACAAGATGATTTTTCTTGTGATAGGATGAAGAAAAAAGAGAGGGGGGAGGGCGCGAAAATACTGCAAACAACGAAAGAGGATTTTTATGATTATAGAAATGAACGAAGCATACCGCTCCCTGGTGGTGCGGGATGTGGAAGAGGAATGGGCCGGCCCCTTGGTGGTGACCAGAGGACAGGTTTATGATACCCGGCATTGTCCCGGGCTGATCGCGGTAGAAGAGGGAAAGCTGACAGGCTATCTGCTCTATCTGCCTAAAAACGAAGAATGGGAGATCCTGGTACTCCACGCCTTGGAGAAGAATCGAGGCATCGGCACCTCTTTGATTGACGCATTGGCCGAAAAAATGAAGGCAGCCGGAGGGAAGAAACTTTCGGTGGTGACCACCAATGACAACATTCCGGCCATTCGCTTTTATCAGCGACGGGGATTTTCTCTGGGTGAAGTGGGATTCAACGCTTTGGAAGAGACACGAAAGATCAAGCCCGGTGTGCCTGAAATCGGATGGGAAGGGATTCGCCTTTCCCATGAGCTGGTGTTTTTCCGATCTTTGTAAGTATACAAAAAAAGGACGCCTCAGGCGTCCTTTTTTTGTCGTTTTCTGGCATACAGACGGCAAAGAAGATACCGGGCCAGGAAGGCAGCCGCTGTGCCAAGAAGGATGCCGCCCAGAACATCGGAAGGATAATGGACATAAAGGTAAAGGCGGGAGAAGGCCATCAGAGCGGTAAAGATGCAGGCAACGATTCCTGCCTTTTTGTGATAAAACAGCAAACTTACCGCTACCGCTGTGGCGCCGAAGGTATGACCGGAAGGGAAGGAAAAATCCCCCAGCCGGGGCACCAGAAGCTGTGTAAATCCGTTGGCTTCATAGGGCCGGATCCGGCCGATCAATGGCTTTAAGGTCAAATTGCCTGCCAGAAGGCAGAAAATCAAGGCCAGAGCGGCGTTGCGTCCTGCGCGACGGGTTTGGGGAAAGCAGAGAAGCAGAGCGGCCACCAGAATATAGAACCAGCCGCCATTTCCCAAAATGGTGAACCGAGGGAAAAACCAGTCCAGAAAATCACAGCGGAGATGCTGTATGGCATTCAAAATGCCGTTATCCAGAGAAAGAAGAAAATCCATGTCCGCTCCTTAAAACAGTTGGATGGCGCCCAGCAGACCATAGGAAGCCACTGTCATAATGACTCCGGCGGCAAAGACGCCGGCAATAATGGCAGGCAGGGCATACCGCATTTTTATGTCCAGAAGAGCGGCGATCAAAGAGCCGGACCAGGCCCCGGTGCCGGGCAGGGGAACGGCTACAAACAGAAACAGGCCCACGGCAGAATATTTCTGCACGGTCACCTTGTCGGCTTTTTTCATCAGCCGATCCTCCACTTTTTGTGTGAAGCCGGCAAGCAGACGAGTGGTTTTCAGCCAGGTGAAAATGGGCCGGGCCAGCAGAATCAGGAAGGGCACCGGAAAAATGTTCCCCAGGAAGGAGACCAAAAAGGCATGCTGCCAGGGGATCCCCATGGCGGCGCCAAAGATGATAGAGCCGCGCAATTCGATGAAGGGGATCATGGAAATGATGAAAAGTGCAAAGTCCTTGCCGCCAAACAGGAAAAAGTCAAAAATCCGCTGAATGATCTGATCCACAGTGTCTCTCCTTTAAAAGTCGTGATGCCGCCCCGTTCAAGGGGTCGAATGTAACCATTATATAGGATAGATGGTGTCGATTCAACTGGGAATAAAAAATTTACAATCTTTTGATCCTGGGATTTCTTTCGAAGATTGCAAGAGCAGTGGAAGAATGTTATACTAATGTATTATGATAAAATTATGATTAAGCCTCAGCGGCTGTTTCGGAAAGGAATCTTGTTTATGAGTGATTTTGTGTTGAGTTGCTGCTCCACAGTGGATCTTTCTATGGAGCACCTGAAGAGCCGGGATATTCAGTATATCTGCTTTCACTATTCCCTGAATGGACAAAGCTATCCCGATGATCTGGGGCAGACCATTCCTTTTGACCGTTTCTATCAGGCCATGGCCGATGGGGCGGAGACCAAAACATCCCAGATCAATGCCGAGGAATATGTGGCCTATTTCACTCCTTTCCTGGAAGCGGGAAAGGATATCCTTCATGTGACGCTGTCTTCGGGAATTTCGGGCACCATCAATTCCGCCCATGTGGCGCAGCAGGAGCTGGCGGAAGAATTTCCGGAGCGGAAGATCTTTATTGTGGATTCCCTGGGAGCCTCTTCTGGCTACGGCCTTTTGATGGATAGATTGGCCGATTTGCGGGATCAGGGCATGGGAGTGGAAGCACTGGCCCAGTGGGCCGAGGAAAACCGTCTGCATGTGCACCATTGGTTTTTCTCCACAGACCTCAGTTTTTATGTCAAGGGCGGCCGGATCTCCAAGGCTTCCGGCTGGTTCGGTACACTGCTCAACATTTGTCCGCTGCTGAATATGGACAATCAGGGACGCTTGGTCCCCCGCTTCAAGATCCGGGGAAAAAATGCCGTTATCCGTGAAATTGAAAAGAAGATGGAAGAATTTGCCCAGAATGGGAAGAATTATGATGGCAAATGCTATATCTCCCAATCGGCTTGCTATGAGGATGCTCGGGCGGTAGCCGATCTGGTGGAGCAGAATTTCCCCCATCTCAATGGCAAAGTGGAGATCAACAGCATCGGCACGACCATCGGCAGCCATACTGGCCCCGGCACGGTGGCCCTCTTTTTCTGGGGGAGCAAAAGGGAAAATTAGTATGTTTATTTGGAAAGCCCGCCTGGCTCTGGCGGGCTTTTACTGTTTATTGATTTTTTGTGCTGTGCTATGCTATACTTTATAATTGAGGAAATATAGGGCGAAGCCCTTTTTGCATGACGCATCTCCTTCCGGGTTGGAGGTGCTGTGGATCATTTTTGCCCGGGAAAGAGGAAAGGAAATGACAGAACAAAGTAAAATTCGCAATTTTTCCATTGTGGCCCATATTGACCATGGCAAATCCATCCCCAGGAAGCAGAGTTCCCTGGGGACCCCTGTGGATTGGATATTCCAGCCGAAAGTGAATTCCGGCTGGAAGGGTTCGGCCCGATGGGCCGTCCCATCTTCGATGGGGCCCAGCGTGGATTTGCTGTAAGGAGGAGCCTTGGATGACAGAACAAAGTAAAATTCGCAATTTTTCCATTGTGGCCCATATCGATCATGGCAAATCCACGCTGGCCGACCGGCTGATGGAGGCCTGTGACGCTGTTTCCGACCGGGAAATGGAAGACCAGCTGCTGGACAACATGGATCTGGAGCGGGAGCGGGGTATTACCATCAAAGCTCGGGCCGTGCGGCTCAATTATAAGGCCCAGGATGGAGAGACCTATGCCCTCAATCTGATCGATACCCCGGGCCATGTGGACTTCAACTACGAGGTGTCCCGCTCTTTGGCCGCTTGTGAAGGGGCCATTCTGGTGGTGGATGCTGCCCAGGGCATCGAAGCCCAGACCCTGGCCAATACCTATCTGGCGTTGGAACACGATCTGGAGATCCTGCCGGTGCTGAATAAAATCGATCTCCCCGCCGCTGATCCTCAGCGGGTCAAGGGGGAGATCGAGGATATTATCGGTATCCCTGCTTTGGATGCACCGGAGATCTCGGCCAAGATGGGGCTGAATATTCCGGCGGTGCTGGAGGATATTGTGCAGAATGTGCCTGCTCCCCAGGGGGATTCCCAGGCGCCTTTGCGGGCCTTGATCTTTGACAGCCAATATGACCCCTACCGGGGCGTCATTGTCTATTTCCGGATCATGGAGGGTACACTCTCCACCGGTATGAAGGTGAAGATGATGGCCACCGGCGGAGAATATGAAGTGCTGGAATGTGGTTATCTGCTGCCCATGGGC
>OHAD01003021.1_pt1 | contig 11521 bp, 10 predicted proteins | sample 1577011 | NCBI WGS metagenome assembly OHAD01 (sample SAMEA3541510, study PRJEB24748) | human gut metagenome | biome: human gut; feature: human-associated habitat; material: faeces | place: China | collected 2012
AGAAGCAGGCTATATAGAGGATTGTCTGTGGATTTCTCTTGAAGCCATGATCAAACTGATCGCCTCCACCGCTTCCCTTTTCTGCGGTCACCAGACTGCTGAGTTTGCAGATGCACTGGCTTCCTGCGCATTTGAGTACGGCCGGCTGATGCTCTACCGCAAAGAACAGATGCTGATTGATGGGTTTATTCAGTCTCAATATTGTCTGGATGCAGAGCTGGAAAAACAATATGCCGCGTATCTGTCCGAACTGGAAACGCAAAGTAAGCAGTTCTATGCATTGATCGATCATGCTTTTGCCCCCGACTTCCGCACGGCCTTTCTCCATTCCATCCTTCTTGCCAATGCCGCTGGTGTGAAAGAAGCAGAGATCCTTTCATCTGTGGAAGACATCTATTCGTTTTTCTCAACTGAAATTTTATCTCCCCTCATCAAACAGCAGAGCTGCCGATATGGAATCTATCCATATCGGCAACTCTTTTTATCCTTGATGGAGTTTTCTTTCACTTTCAGCCCATTCAACTCCTGTTTTCCTTTGCTTCCACAAACCACTTGTTTCCTTCCTGAAACAGATAGGACTCCTTTCCACAGATCAGCACAGTGTATGGGCGGCGAATACCCAAGCACTCCCATGGCACCATCCCGCTGGGACGCTTCACTTTCTCTTCCAAACGGATCATGGACGCCGCTGGAGAGCTGTTCGACCGGATCGCAGACAAAAACCTTCTGATCCGGCGGCTGAACATCACCGTAAGCCATGTGATCCAGGAATCCTCTGCCCCCTCCCCCCACGGGGAGTTCCAGCAGCTTGACCTTTTCACCGACTATTCCGCTCTGGAAGCCAAACACGAGCAGGAAGAAGAGGAGCTGGAGAGGGAAAAAAGAATACAGCAAGCCATGCTGCATATCAAAAAGCGATATGGAAAAAACGCCATCCTCAAGGGAATGAGCCTGGAGGATGGCGCAACGGCAAAGGAGCGGAACAGGCAGATCGGAGGGCACAAGGCATGAGCACAACTGAGAAATACAGCGACATTCTCCATCTTCCCCGCCCGGTCTCGGAAAAACATCCCCGGATGCCAATGCTGGACAGGGCCGCCCAGTTTTCCCCATTTGCCGCCCTCACCGGTTATGAGGAAGCCATTTATGAGACCGGGCGTCTGACAGAGGAAAAAACAGAGCTGGGCGAAGAGGAAAAAGCAATACTGGACAGAAAGCAGCGGCTCCTTCTGGAAAAACTGGATGAGTTCCCCGCTCTCACCGTTACCTACTTTGTTCCCGATGAAAAAAAGTCCGGCGGCAGATATGTTACAAAAACCGGAAACCTGAAAAAGCTCCATCCGCTGGAGAAATGGATGCTGCTGACAGACGGCACAAAGATCCCCCTGGAGGATGTGAAAAATATAGAAAGCCCCCTTTTCTGCCATGGGGTTTGAGGACATCCTCCCCATTGCACAAGGATCTCACTGCATATCCGTTTCCTCCAGCAAACGGAAAATTATCATCTCATCCACTGGTATCTCACTCAGCTTACAGGGGATTCCCCCTCGAAGATAGGGCTGCAAATGATAAAACACCATACACTGCTCCAAGTGCTCCAGCAGCTTAGCAGAGCGGCGGCGATATCCATATTGTTTCAGCAGAGTACGCAGCTTGATGCGCACATAGCCGCAATCCGAGAAAAACCGCAGGCGGAATCGCACTTCTTTGAAGTACAAATCCAGATCCGAGAAATCGCTGAGAAAGGCTTCTTGACTGAGACAGGCGCCGCAATCGGCAGCATCCCGCTGAATCACAGGGAATTCCTGATCAATATATGGTTTTTCCCGAAGATACAGCGACCAGTATGCCACATCCAGCAGAAAGTTTCGTTTGCTTTTCTTCAGATCCGGCGAAAGAAAAGCCTGCTCTTCTTCCCACATTTTGTCCAAAAGAGCTGCCTCTTCTTTGACTCCCAGATCCCGAAGGCGCAGAAGATCTGCCAGGTCCAAGGCCGTATACGGAAGACTCACTGCCGATCCCCCTTGCGCCCATTGCAGCTGCGGCACAGGATCTGCAGATTTTCCGGTACGCTGTTTCCGCCTTTATTCATAGGAAGAATATGATCCACCTGGAAGAGCACCCGGCTGGCCGATTCCATGCCGCAGCAGGCGCAGCGGTATGTCCCATGGGGTGTTCGGGCCTTGGCAAAAGCACCATCTCTTAGTTCCTTTTCCCTCTGAGGGTCCAGCTTGCCGATCTCATAAAGAGGAAGCTCCGAGAGCTCCTTGGTGTCATAGGTGATGTGCCCGTCATAAATTTCCGGATGGGCCAGCTTATTCTTTTCGATCTCCACCTGATGCAGAAAATACAGTTTTCGCCCGAAAAATAGCCGCAGCAGATTGTCGTCTCCCTGCTCCCAGAGAGAATCCAGATATTCTGCGGCTTTTCGCTGTCCCATATCCTCGTCCCAGATGTGCCTGGCAATGGCTCCCACATCCAGGCGGCTGCGGTCAATATGGTCAAAGGTATAGAAGACCGGGGCCGCTTCATACTGGGCATAGTACTTCAAAATGCGCACCACATCATCCGATGCATATGGCGGGATCATCTCGCCGCAGAAATAAGTATTCCGGCACTGGCGTTCCATCTGTCTCAGAATATCTGCGGGCAGATATTCTTCCGTAGCATCAAAATCGGAAAAGAGAGCGGGCAAATCCTCCATCATCTGACGGTACGCCTCTGCCGTGCTGTCATACACCATGACCTGACAGGAAAGATCCATTCCGTTTTCTTCCAGATAGGAGAAGGCGTACATCCCCACAGGGATCCTCTGGGTAAAAGGTACTTTTTCCAGGGCAGAGGTGTCGATGGAGTTGTCCAGCATGGTGGCAAATTCTTCGATTTTGGAGAGGGCTATCATACGGAGCTCCCGCCGGATACGGTCTGCCATTTCATCCGAGAACTCGTTATTCCCTTCAAACAGACTCTCCGGATTGACCCAGGCGATATGTTCATCCCAATCGTCCACAAAAGACACGATGTAGGCAGTATCTGTTCCTCCGGCCGCAGGTCCGCGCAAAGCCCGGCCCACCATCTGGGTCATCAGGATCGTGGAGACCGTGGGACGAGCCAGAAAAACCGTGCCGGTTTTGGGCAGGTCCACACCTTCTGTCAGAATGTTGACATTGATGAGAACCTGAAGCTTTCCCTCCCGGTAGGCTTGCAATTTCCGCTCATTCTCCTCCCGGCTCACGCTCACACCGGTAACACTATCCCGAACGGAGGAAACCACATAGTCTGAGGCAATTCCTTCTTTCCGGAACAGTGCATTCAGTGCGATTGCATGGTCTATATTGACCACAAAAACGATAGTTTGACCATACTTCTTCTGCCCTTGCCGGTAAGTATTCACGATGAGCCGATTGCGGAATGCGCTGTCGGCAATCTGTCGGGCCACATCCTCCGGCAGAGTGTCCAGATGCTGGATATTTTCCCAGGCCTCCAGCCCCAGGCCTTGTCCATACTGTTCCTCCGTCTGGTAGCTCTCAAACACCGGTTTGGCCAGGATTCTCCGACCGATCAAATCTTTCAGGCTGATCTGATAGGTGATGCCCACATCATTGTGCACCACTGCGTTGTTCCTGATGCCGTCTGTGTAGATTTTACCCAGCAGCCCCTGCTCCTCCTCCGCTGTGCGGAAAGGCGTGGCCGTCAGACCGATGAGCTTCACATGAGGAACTTTGGAACGAACATAGTCGATCACTCTCCGGTAGGTCTTTGCAGTGGAATGGTGGGCCTCATCCACCACCAGGAAAAGTTCCTTCTCTCCCGCAAGCCAATCATCCAAAGCAGGCAGATTGCGGCCAATGCTGTCCTTACTGACGATCAGCAAATCATCGTCCGGGCGGATGTCAATGGTCCTGCCGTGGCTTCCGGAACCGGAAATGATCCGGTATCGGAAACCGGAAATATGGGGGATCGTCTCGGTATATGCGTACTTTTGAAAGGCCTCCGCTGCCTGATCCAACAGCATCTGCCGGTGAGCGATCCATAGAATTTTTTTATGCCGGTCAATGGCATTGTGCAGCAGCCATAGCGCAGCAGTGTAAGTCTTTCCGCCCCCAGTCGGCAGTACCACCAATGTACTGAACTCCGCATCGTGATTGATCCGGTCCATACACTCCATGGCCTTTTTTTGATGCTCATAGGGTACTCGGTCATTAAGACCGCTCCTAGGCGTGATCCTCCCGCTGGATGTGATTTCTTTTTTCTCTCCCATGCCAAACTTCCTTTTCTCTGTTTTATCGTAGCTTTCCAATTCCTATAAATCGATCCTATTATTCAGTATACCGCTTCTTTCCATATTCAGCAAGCAACCGGCCTCCGCTTCAATAAACACCCTGACCTCAATCATCAATTCAATCGATATTAAATTCAATCGATATTATTTTATCGTCTTATTTCATTCATCCTTGAGTCTAACATTCCTTGCCATATTGTCAGCATGAACATGATGGTTTCCGCATATCTCTCCCAAAGAGCAGAAACATCCAATCTTCCTTTTATCTCCACCCTTTATCGTGTTTTAGTTTTCTAGATTTTTTAAGTACAGATATAAATTCTTCATCCATTTCTTCTTTCAAACTGAATAATCAAATAAAAACATTTGACGAAGTTTACCCCAAATATACATAGAAGCATTTTAGAACTTGCTCGAATTTATCTTCTGTCGCCAATCATAATAATATTTTTATTCGTAACCGTAAAATCTCCCAGCGTATAAAAAAGCCGCCATCTCAGTGCGCAGATATTGAGATGGCGGTCGGCATTTTCATTATGGTTTAAGAATCCTGCATTCCTTGGGCGCATTCACCGGGAGGAAAGATTCTGCCCAAGCCTCATTCGTTCGGTTCAGACCTGGTGCGTTGTTTAGGAGCCAAACCAAGCAGCGGTAGAAGGACAGATCATTCTCCTTTGTGGTTTCAATCAAACTGTAGATCACAGCACTGGACTGGGCACCAGCCGGGGTGTTGGAAAGAAGCCAGTTCTTCTGGCCTATCATAAAAGGCCTTATGATACGCTCGGCGCGGTTGTTGGAGAGCTCCAGCCTGCCGTCCTCCAGATATCGCACCAGGTAGGGCCGCTGCTCCCGCAGATAGTGCAGTGCTTTGCCCAAGGCGGACTTAGACGCCGTTTTGGTGCTGGCCCCATTTGCCGATACCAACAGAGCGTCCAGAACTGGTTTCTCCAGTTCCAGCCGCTTGTTATATCGCTCTTCCGGCGTCAGGTCTGTGAGAGACTACTCCAACTAAAACAACCTGGTGCAATAACACTCGCCGGTTACCGCCAAAGAGTCTTGCCGTTTCTCTTTGGGCAACATTTGCAGCTCCGCATCAATTTTTCACCTGGCGTATGCCCGCAGCCCTCCACCCGGATATTTTCCGGCAGCTTGTGGTAGCCCTGGTAGCCGTCCACATGCAGCCAGCCAGAGAAGTCCTTGAGGAAAGCCCGGGCGTGTTCCGCCTTCCGGCTGGGCTGGATCTTGATCCACGCCCAGATGGCCATCTACTTTGCCGAGCGTATGTCCGAGTAACGCCCACTGGGGACGGATGCCAAGGGCAAGATAAACGGCTCCACCGCCTTTGACATCCGCCCCCACCGGCGTTATGTTGTTGAAAAGGCGGTAGCCGGATTTCCTCGGCTGCTACCACAAATAAATTATGCTCTATTTGCACCTCAAATAGCGTTTGCATGGAATTTGGGATTGACCCGATTTTAGCTAAAGAACTTGATGACTATATTAACTTGGTACAACTATAAATATATCAAGATGTCATTAGGCCCACTCCGCCCTATAGAATATAGACAGCGTCTTGGATGTGTCGTATAACTTGTCTAACTTTTTGTCCGCTCCCCCATATTTTTTAATGTAACCATCAAACCTGGCGACGGCTTTCCAGAATGTAGATGGCGAAGAAAAATATCTCCATAACAGCGGATCGCATCATAGAGTCTCAGAGACTGAAAGACACGATCCGAGACTAGGGAGACAGATATGGAGAAAAGGTTTAAAGACACTAAATCGTCAGGAAAAATTGCTGTTTGGAGCGAGCGAATTGCGACCTGTCGCAGCAGCGGCATCAGTACCATCAGCTACTACAAGTGGCAAAAGAAACTGTTTTGTCTCGCAGCGCAATACACACCGCAGTTTGCTGAGATGTGTTGTGCTAGTAGTCCAAATTTCGGCCACCGTGCATCTAGGAAATGTTTCAAGCGATATTCATTCGGGTGCGGATACTTAAACAATAGCCATGCTGCTGCGAATCCTGCAGTCATGCTGAATGATTTTACCAGAGTCAACAAGGTCTATATTGCCTACAGCTACACCGAAATTTTCTCAATCTGACTAGGTTCACTTAGTAGAACGAACACTATATTTTCCATATATTTTGCAGATTGGTTATTTTAATACTTATTTCTATTTATTTCAAAATTCCCCTGTTCTTTTTGCAAAAATAGTTGCGCTTCATATAAAACGGTGTTAAAATATGTTAAAGAATCCTACATTTGTAGGATCTAAGCAAACGAAAAGGGAGGATTTTTGCTATGTCTTTTTGTGAAAAATGTGGCAGTCGAATTCCTGATGGTGCTACCAACTGCCCTGCCTGTGGTGCTGCTGTGGCCGTGCCTCAGCAGAATCAGGCCAGCTATAACCAGCAGAATGGAAGTAGTCGTGCGCATCAGAACATCCCATCCGGACAGCCCGCCGCTGCCTCTCGGACTGACAGCCTGGTGTTGGCTGAGAATGAACAGGTGGTACGTCAGTACCAGTGCAGCAATGTGAAGCATCCGCGATGTGTAGGCTATTTGACTGTCACCAATAAGCGTATCCTCTTCCAGGGAAGAGCAGCAACCAGCCGCATTAGCAAGGAGGTGGCACTGGATTCCGTCTCTGGCCTGGATTGCTACTATGGCTTGAATATCAAGATATGGGGTATCATCCTGGGTGCCCTCGTAGCTTTGTTTGGCCTATTTATGATGACGAGCGGTGAAAATATGGGGCTGAAAGGATTGATCGGCATTGTTTTGGGTGTACTAATCATTATCGGTTCACTTCAAAAAAGCTTCTTCTTGTCCATCTTTTCTTCCAAAGCTTCCGGCGCCCCTATCAGCTTAGGCGCAGGTGCCCGTTCTTTAATAGGGAATGGTGCTCTCTATTCCCTTGTAAGTGAACCCACCAACGATACGGACCGTATGCTCAACGAACTAGGGGCTTTGGTGCAAGATCTGCAGGCACTGGGGGACCACGCCATTGAGAAATGGAAAAAATAACGCCCCATCGTTATCCGTATTTCAAAGGCGGCTATGCCAGTGCATAGCTGCCTTTTTGATTTACTTTTCTCACCTAATCCAATGTTGGAGGTATTGCTATGTTTGATTTTCACAATGGGATTTTAGAGTTAGACAGAGTTTCATTTGGCCCTCAGGTCACTTTAAACGACTTGAAATCTTCTGGCCTTCCCATACAAGTAACTGAAACACCATCTAGCAGCTCGGCATTAGCTCGGGGTACCAAAATTGTTCATCTAGACGGTGCGCCCTTTCTACCGGAGTTTTACTTTCTCAATGATTTTCCCTCCCTCGTACTGCTCCGGCCAGCAATTCAATATCCGCCTCGCATGATTGACCCTGCAGAACGTCAGCAATTTCGTTATATGGCCTGTGTCCGATGGCTGTTCACTCGTCTTGGGAAACCTCATGAGGAGCATCCTGGCGAGACCAAGTATATTTTCCCTTGGGGCAGCATCAGTGCTATAGCCCATCTGTTGCCAAAAGATTCCTGTGATGCCGGCTACCTAGCTCTACGCTATAGGAGGCTGCTGAAAGATGTCTAGAAGATATTCACCCAAAAAAGATTATGCTGACCTGAATGCTTCTTTCCAGGGAGTAGATCTATCTTCTAACAGCTTCCAGATGTATTCAGGCATTGATGACCTGAAAAATATGTCTATTCAAGACGACCATATCTATGTATCTGTCAGCACATTACAGCAGAAAATAATCTCCTCAGGTCAGCAGCTCCCTACCGATAAATATCCAGCTCTGAGCGGCTATTTCACTGATGAGGCCACTGCCAGCCGTCATTTCAATGGCGATAGCTGGTATAGCGCGGTAAAACTTGCTGACGATTTGCAGCAAGCTCCTTACTATGATCCCGATGCTGCTGTACAGGCTGCCATAAATGGAGAAGAATATTTTCCTAAATTTAATAGTGAGTTAGTCTGTTTTACGATTGATAGGGACCAGCTGGAGAAAATTTATGGCACTCGCGATCTAAATGCCGCTGTGGGAAAGTGCATGGCAAACGATCATTTGGGCCGTGGAGGCGGCAACCAAGGCTTTAACAGCGATTTGACTGAGTTCTACAACAACGGATGTCTGAAGTACGATCCAAGTCGTTCTCGTACATCCAATGATGTGCTTTGTCGTAACTATGATGCCATGCAGAGTCGCGCTGAAGCTCGTACTCAAGACTGTCTGAACCGTCATGAACGAACCCCTAGCATAGCGATATGTACCCAGACCAGCGTTGGCTCTGCCAGCATAGTCCCGTCTCCTCCCTTCCATAGTACAGAAATACGGGAATCCACCCATTATACGGGACTACATGGGCAACTTCATGATCCTGACTTATTTCGGAACAACGCCCCGGCAGACTATCAGTATGTCCAAACCGCCTATGGTAAGTTTGCCCAAGGCGTTTTGGGATACACCCCTGGCCAGCGCAACCCCACCTCCCAGCGCACTGTTGGTGGAGAGGATCGCCTCCCTACAGATGATGGCGGACATTTGATTGGCGCACGCTTTCAAGGTTCAGGAAACATAGAAAACCTGGAAGCACAGGATCGTAATCTAAACCGAGGAAGCTATAAAAAAATGGAAAATCGGTGGGCTGCCGCTCAAGATGCCGGAGACAAAATCTTCGCTCACTCGGAGAGTTTTCATTCTAATCAGTCACAGCGTCCAGATGCATTTATGGGGTATGCCATTTATGAACATCCTGATGGCACCAGGGAGTGGGAGGCATTCTCCTATCAGAATGAGAGTTCTTCTACCCAACAGGAATGGAACGATGCCCTTAATCAATTTGACCCTAACGGGCTCTACATGGACGATTATATCAACCCCCGTAATTATGATCCAAAAGATTATGAAGCAGAGCTCAATGATATGGACTTTTTAGAACAGGGCAAGTCATCTACTAAGAAAGTATCAAACCAAAATCAAAATGAGCACCAAGGTAAAGATCAAGAAAAAACTCCCAATGAGAATCACGAGCAGTTTAGGGGTAAGAACCAAAAACAGGGTCTGAGTAATGACCAGTCCATGACGCAAATAACTCAACAGGAACAGGAGCACAACGCTGACCTATCCATGGAGCAAATCGCTCACAAGGATCAAAATCATAATCAGAACCTAGATCAAAATCAGGATCTGAACGAAGAACAAAATGCTGACCTATCCGTGAAGAAAAACGCTCAGAAGGATCAAAATCATAATCAGAACCTAAATGATGATCTCTCTATGGATCAAATCACAAATCAGGATGTATCCGGTATTCAAGAGCAAGATAATTCAAACGAAAAAGATCGTGGTTCTAGCCAGGATGAGAACCAGTCTCTGGGGTATTCTTACTAATTTTCAAAAAGGAGGCTTTCAGTTATGCAGACTTATTCTCAGGAGGTATTTTTTGGAAATAGACTGTTTGACACATGCCAGTACCAGGAAAACGATCCTCATTTTTTCCTTGTAGGTAATAACGCCTACATGCAACCTATGCGCATTCCGGTGGGAGAGCACATGCTTTCCCGGCACATGCTTCTACTGGGAGGCATTGGTACAGGTAAGTCAAATGCATTCAACTTTCTCATCCGCAATGTACGCAGCAGTCTGACTGACCAAGATGTAATCATTATCTTTGATACAAAAGGAGATTTTTATCGGGAATTCTACCGACCTGGCGATGTGGTCATCAGCAACGATGATCGAGCTAGCGGCGGAGATGGCCCAGATTATTGGAACCTCTTTGGAGAGGTAAGTATCGATGATCGAGTAGAGGAGAATATTCTGGAGATATCAAAAAACTTTTTCTCAGAAAAACTAGCCCACACTACCCAGCCCTTCTTCCCCAATGCAGCCAAGGACCTGTTCTCCGCTGTACTTCTTCACATGATTCGATCGGATCAATTGCAGGATTTCCGTAATAACCAATCTCTCCGCTCTCTCTTTGATACTTTCTCTGTACCTTCCATGAAGAACATTCTCCAATCTCATAAAGATCTAAAGGCCATGACCTCTTACATTGAAGATGAGAAGTCAGGTCAAACTCTGGGGGTAGTAGCTGAATTACAACAGATGGTACGGGAAATTTTCGTTGGAAACTTTCGCAAAAAAGGGAATTTATCCATGCGGCATCTGGTACGGCAAAAGGGTGGACGAGTCATCTTCGTGGAGTATGATCTGGGAATTGGCGCCATGTTAACACCGGTATACCGGTTACTTATCGATCTAGCAGTGAAAGAGGCCCTATGTCGTACCTCCAATGAAGGTAGTGTCTACTTCTTTATTGATGAATTCCGCCTTCTGCCCCTTCTCGAACACATTGACGACGGTGTCAATTTTGGTCGCAGTTTGGGAGCTAAGTTTTTTGTAGGCATCCAGAATATTGACCAAATCGCCGCTGCCTATGGTCAAAACCTGGCTCGCAGTATTCTCTCTGGTTTTGGTACTACCCTGGCTTTTCGTGTAAACGATGCTGGCTCCAGAGAATATATCCAGAGCTTATTTGGTCGAAACATCAAATTGCAGACTTATCTGTCCGCTGTGCAAAATCGAGGTGTATCCGAACAGATTCGGGAGGGCTTTGTCGTTGAGGACGAGGATATCACCAACCTACCTATAGGCCAGGCTATCATTGGTGCTCCAGGCTGTCAACCTTTTCGTTTTCAATTTAATCGATATGACTAATCTTTGACTAAAATCCACTTCATGGCTAGCCTTTCTAGCCTAGAAAAGGCAGAATAAGTTTCGCAAATTGAAAAGTAGATAAAAAGAGGCATGGTTTGCAGATCTCTGGTAGAATGAAGTTGCGACACACCATTCTAAAAGGAGATCGCAAACCATGTCTTCTTTTATTTTTGCGAAACTTATTCTACCTGACCAGAAGATGCTCCGCCTTGGTGTTGAGGGTCAACGGACGCTGTCCCCTGAGGATGTACCGGCAGCGGATATGAAAATCGGCCCACGACAAGGTTATGAGCTCACATTACCGCAAGCCGCGGGATAGTCCTGTGCAGATGAGAGGTAGTGCGCCCCGTTGTTCCGCCGCATTCAGATACCGCTGGAGCTGCCCCAGGCGCAAAGGGGCTGTTTTTTATATGCCTTTACTTGCAGCTCCCGTCTCGGCAGAGTCGTAGCGGATTGTAGGGAATGCGCTGGTCATCGGCCGCTTCATCCATACAGCGTCACAGGAACAGAT
>OHAD01003023.1_pt1 | contig 11514 bp, 11 predicted proteins | sample 1577011 | NCBI WGS metagenome assembly OHAD01 (sample SAMEA3541510, study PRJEB24748) | human gut metagenome | biome: human gut; feature: human-associated habitat; material: faeces | place: China | collected 2012
AAGTTTATACCGATGACCGGTGTGACGCTGCCGCTTGTGAGCTACGGTGGCAGCTCGCTTCTATCTACGATGATTATTTTTGGAATGATACAGGGCATGTATATTATGCAGGCAGCCCCTGAAAAAAGGAGAAATATAGATGACAAGAGACGAAAGGACCATAAGACAAAAAACAGACAAAAGCAGACAGCTAAAGAGCCGGGGGCGCAGGGAAGTCAACAGAGAAGGAGAAAACCGGCAGCAGGCGGCAAAAACAGCACGAAGACACAGAAATAGAGAGTATGCGGTTGTTACATATTTTTTCCTTATAGTTTTTGTTGGATTGATAGGTTATTTCTTGTATTTCCAGTTTGTAAAAAGCGACGAATTCATTAACAGTCCATATAATTCGCTGCAGGATCTTTTCTCTAAGAACGTGGTGAGAGGCGAGATACAGACTAAGGATGGACATGTCATAGCACGGACAAAGGTCAGTTCAGATGCATCTGAGACAAGAGAATACCCTGACGGCAGGATGTTTGCGCATGTAGCGGGCTTTGCCGTAAACGGTAAGGCAGGGCTTGAAAAGCAGGAAAATTTCTCATTGCTTCGCTCACATGAGTTTTTCCTTGACCAGATAGTAAATGATATAAGCGGCAAGAAAAATACCGGTGATAATGTCGTAACCACGCTGGATTACGAAGCACAGGCGGCTGCATACAATGCACTTGACGACTATGAAGGTGCTGTCATTGCAATTGAGCCGAAGACAGGAAAGATTGCAGTTATGGTGTCAAAGCCTGATTATGACCCAAACACCATAGCAAGTGACTGGGAGAGCGTAAACGGTGAGGGCAGCACTTCTCTTTACAACAGGGCAACACAGGGACAATATGCTCCGGGCTCAGTGTTTAAGATTTTTACAGCACTCGAGTATTATAACGAAAATCCGTCTACATACAACGACTACAGCTTTGATTGTGATGGAAGCATTACTGAGGATGGCTTTACAATCCACTGTGCAGGCAATAAATCACACGGACAGGAGGACTTAACAAAGTCGTTTGCAAAGTCATGCAACTCGTCCTTTTCCAATATAGGTCTTTTGGTGGATAACAATAAGCTTAGTACCTTGTGTGACGATATGCTTTTCAACAAGAATCTGCCTATAGCCTTTGATTCAAAAAAGAGTAAATTTGCACTGGATAACAATGCTTTGTCAGCTCTGACCATGCAGACTGCGATAGGTCAGGGAAACACGCTTGTTTCACCGCTTCACATGTGCATGATTGCCGGTGCAATCTGCAATGATGGCAATCTGATGAGGCCATATCTGGTAGACCATACGGAGAATGCAGCAGGGGCGCTTGTGGAGCAGAATAAACCGGCTTCATACAAGCAGATTATGTCAAAGGATCAGGCAGCTTTTCTTCAGAATCTTATGGCAGCAGTGGTGTCTGATGGAACAGGCACAAAGCTCAGAGACCAGAGCTATGAGGCCTTTGGAAAGACCGGAACTGCCCAGGTATCAGATTCTACAGACCAGACCAATGCCTGGTTTGTGGGCTATGGAAAAAAGGATGGCTACAATGATCTGGCTATCGCAGTAGTTGTGGAGGATTCGGGTGCCGGTAGCACCTATGCGGTGCCGGTGGCAAAAAAGGTATTTGATAAATATTTCAATGAATAGGCTTGTTGCACTTTTTTTAGAAGTAGGTTATACTTAAGTGTAATGACAGACGTTATTGTTCAAATTTCGCTGGAACTGACAAATAGCGTTTAAACCACACTTGGAGGAATGGCAATGATAGAAGCAACGAGCTGTGGCGGTGTGGTAATCTTTCGTGGCAAAATATTACTCTTATACAAGAACTACAGGAATAGGTACGAGGGGTGGGTACTGCCCAAGGGAACTGTGGAGTCTGACGAAGAGTACAAGGACACTGCAATCCGTGAAGTGAAAGAGGAGACCGGTGCCAGTGCAACGATAATCCAATACGTGGGTAAGAGCCACTATTCTTTTACCGTGCCACATGATACAGTGGAAAAGGATGTACACTGGTATCTTATGATGGGCGAAAGTTATTATAGTAAACCGCAAAGAGAAGAGTATTTCATGGATTCAGGGTTTTACAAGTATCACGAGGCATATCATCTGCTCAAGTTTGCAAATGAGAAGCAGATACTTGAGAAGGCTTACAATGAGTATCTGGATTTAAAGAAAAGCAACTTATGGGGGACACACAAGTATTATTAGTATTATTAAAAAGCAGTTTTAAAAACTGCTTTTTGAGGTTTTGGAATGAAATGGTATGAGGATTTATTTGTAGGAGAGTCTGTTACCGGAAAGATAAAGAAAATCAAGTGGAAGATAGAACATAATACCGGCATGCTTCACACATACATCATCACGTTTCCGTCAAATGAGGAAAATCTTTTGGATATCATTCCGACAAGAGAATTGCTGCAAAAGGGATATCCTAAGAAGAATCTGCACATAATCGCAGTAGCGGGTAATTATGATGAGGCACTTTTGCTGGCCTGTGATATTGTTAAGGAGACATACGAAAATACAGGTAAAACAGATGTGAAGAGCTATTTAAAGAGCAGACGGAGGAATTAGATATATGATATTTACGATTTTAAAGGTCATAGGCATAATACTCCTTGTAGTGCTTGCTCTTATACTTACAGCGTTGTTTTGCGTACTGTTTGTGCCGGTTAAGTACAGGGCTGTCGGAAGCTTTGAAAATACAGACATAAGAGCCAAAGCACATGTGTCATGGCTTTTTCATTTGTTTGCACTGCATATAGAGTATGCGGATGAAACTGACGGATATATAAGGCTTGCTTTTGTGAAGCGGAAGCTGTTTGATGATGCTGACTCTGATTATGAAAATGATGAAAAGGCCGCTGAGGCTTCTGATGATGATGTAATGGATGAGGCTGCTAAAACTGAAACAGAAGATAAAGTCAGTGAAAACACCGGAGATGAGCCTAAAATATCGGCAGATGAGAATCAGCATATAAAACAACAAACAAAGCTCACTCATAAAAAAACATATAAAAAACCACATAAAAAGCAATTTAAAGAAAAGTCAGAAAAAATAAAAACCGGTATCGGTAAGCTAAAAAGAGAATACGGTGACGAGAGAAATAAGGCTGCTTTTTCACATCTGAAAAAAGAGCTTTTTATCATTCTTAAAAGAATATGCCCAAGGAGGCTTAAGCTTACGATGGTTTATTCAACCGGCTCGCCGGATACAACAGGTATTTCATTGGGGATTTTAGCATGCTTTCCTGTCGGCTATACAAACAGATGGCGGATTACACCTGATTTCGAGAGTGAAAATCCATATGCAAAGGGCAGCTTTGATATAAAGGGGCATGTGATAGTAATAAGTATTTTAGCGGCAACACTTAGAATTTTATTTGATAAAAACTGCCGCAGATTATATAATAGGATAAGCAGATAGGAGGAAGATATTATGGCAGATAATAGTTTCAACAACACAGTGGAGTCACTTTTCAAGGGGATGGACAGTTTTATCACTACAAAGACAGTGGTTGGTGATGCGATTCATATAGGGGATACAATCATACTTCCGCTTGTGGATGTGTCGTTTGGAGTGGCAGCAGGAGCATTTTCGGCAGAAAAGAAAAATAACGGAGCCGGCGGTATGGGTGGAAAGATTCAGCCTAGTGCAGTACTCGTTATCCAGAATGGACAGACAAAGCTTGTCAATGTAAAGAATCAGGACGGTATGACCAAGATACTTGATATGGTGCCGGACATTGTAAGCCGTTTCTCAAAGGGGAAAAATGATGACCTTAATCTCGACGATGTAAAGGTAGACGAGGCAGAGGACGACAAGCAGGATTAATTTCATATATGTGAGCAAATAAAAAGGACATCCAAACGGATGTCCTTTAAAATTCAAAAGATTCAAAAATAAAGACTAAGCTCTCTCAACTTTGCCAGATCTTAAACATGAAGTACATACATATAACTTCTGTGGAACTCCATTGACCTTGCAAGAAACCTTCTTAATGTTTGACTTCCAAACATGATTTGATCTTCTATGAGAATGGCTGACATTATTTCCATAATGAACACCTTTTTCACAAATTGCACATTTTGCCATGATATTGCACCTCCTTGCATTTCACTAAGCTTACCATACTCTTAAGCTCACAACAAATGTATTCTATCAGATTAAAATAAAGAATGCAAGGATAAAATATAAAAATATTTGCTTTTTGTGAAAAAAAAGGTATAATAACATTAGCTACGTCACAATATGATGGAGGTATATATTATGAAGGGACAGATGGATACCCAATATGGACAAATTTTAATTGATACAGATGTTATTGCAACCTATGCAGGCTCTGTAGCTGTAGAGTGCTTTGGAATAGTAGGCATGGCAGCGGTCAACATGAAGGATGGTCTTGTAAAGCTTTTAAAGAGAGATTACCTGAACCATGGAATAAATGTAAAGGTAGATGAGAACAACGAAATTACCATTGATTTTCATGTAATAGTAGCGTATGGTATTTCAATCGGCACTGTTTCGGACAATCTTATCGAGACGGTTAAGTACAAGGTTGAGTCATTTACAGGAATGAAAATTGCAAAGATCAATATTTACGTTGAGGGCGTAAGGGTAATTGATTAAGGAGGACTACAAAAAGTGGAGATCACAAGCATTAATTCAAAGCTCCTTGCAAGGATGTTTCTTGCGGGAGCCAAGAATCTTGATTCAAAAAAGGACTGGATAAATGAGCTGAATGTATTCCCGGTACCGGATGGTGATACCGGAACAAATATGACAATGACAATCATGTCTGCGGCCAAGGAGGTCAGCTCGCTCACAGAGCCTACCATGGCAGAGCTTGCTAAGGCTATTTCATCAGGCTCTTTAAGAGGCGCCAGAGGAAACTCGGGTGTTATCTTATCACAGCTTTTCAGAGGCTTCTGCAAGGTTATAAAGGAATACGATGAAATAGATGTCACTATTCTTTGTGAGGCATGCCAGAAGGCAGTTGAGACAGCTTACAAGGCGGTTATGAAGCCTAAGGAGGGAACTATCCTCACAGTGGCAAAGGGCGCAGCAGAAAAGGCTCTGGAGTTGTCAGACGATACAGAGGATGTTGTCACATTTGTTGAAGAGGTTATAAAGCAGGCTGAGTATGTGCTTGACCAGACACCGGAGATGCTTCCTGTATTAAAACAGGCAGGTGTTGTGGATTCGGGCGGACAGGGACTTGTTCAGGTATTAAAGGGAGCATATGATGCTCTTATCGGCAAGGAGATTGACTATACAATAGAGGGCGCACCAACAGGAGCAGCCCCTGCAAAGATTTCGGCTGAGACCGAGATTAAGTTTGGTTACTGCACAGAGTTTATTATTGTACTCAATGCGCCAATGTCAGACAATGAGGAGCACGCATACAAAGCATTCCTCGAGTCAATCGGTGACTCTATAGTCGTTGTAGCTGACGATGAGATCGTAAAGACTCACGTACATACAAACGACCCTGGACTTGCACTGCAGAAGGCACTTACCTTCGGCTCACTCAGCAAGATAAAGATCGACAATATGCGTGAGGAGCATCAGGAAAAGCTCATCAAGGATTCACAGAAGCTTGCAGCACAGCAGAAGGCTGAGGAAGAGGCTTATGAAGCTGCTTGTGCTGATGAAAAGACAAATAACATGCCTGCAAAGGAAATGGGCTTTGTATCTGTTTCAATCGGAGAGGGCATGAATGAGGTGTTTAGAGGCCTTGGAGTGGACTATCTCATAGAGGGTGGTCAGACCATGAACCCTAGCACAGAGTATATGCTCAACGCTATCGAGCATGTAAATGCGAAGACAGTATTTATCCTGCCAAACAACAAGAATATCATCATGGCTGCAAACCAGGCAGTAGACCTTGTTGAGGATAAACAGATTATTGTTATCCCTACAAAGACTATCCCACAGGGTATCACAGCGCTTGTAAATTATATCCCTGACCACAGTGCCGAGGAGAATAAAGAGCAGATGATGGCTGAGATAGAAAATGTCAAGACAGGACAGGTGACATATGCAGTCCGCGATACTGAGATTGACGGAAAAACCATCAAGCAGAACGACTTCATGGGAATCGGAGACAAGAGCATCCTTTCTGTTGGAACAGACTTAAGGGCTACCACACTTGAGATGGTAGATGCCATGGTAGATGAGGATTCAGCGATTGTCAGCATCTATTTCGGAAGCGATTCTGATGAGGACTCAGCTAATGAGCTTGCGGCAGCAATCGAAGAGAAATATCCTGATGTAGAGGTTGAGGTCAACGATGGCGGACAGCCAATCTACTATTATGTTATTTCTGTAGAGTAAGGCCCTTTAAAGAATATAAATGACATTTATTATATTTAGGAGCAGATATGGATATAGCTTCACCGATTACCGCGGTTAAGGGAATCGGGGAAAAAACACAAAAAGCATTTGCTAAAATGGGAGTATACACCGTTGGTGATATACTCCTTCATTTTCCCCGGGATTATGTAAAGTTTCCGGAAATAACGGATATTGATGAACTGAATAATGTAAATGAGAGCAGCACCTATGCCATCCATGCTGTGATTAAAAAGGCACCTGTAGTGAAAAATACAGCGAGAATGCAGATTACATTGCAGGATATCGGCTCGCCCGGGCATATGATACAGCTGGTATGGTACCGTATGCCATTCCTTAAGGCACAGCTTGTGCAGGGGAGACATCTTATATTTTACGGACATATTAAGCCAAAGGGAGGCCGATATGTCATGGAGCAGCCTGTGGTGTATGAGGTGCAAAAGTACGAGGCTATACGCGATACACTGCAGCCTGTGTATTCCGTGACAAGCGGTGTGACAAACAATCTGATAGTCAAGACGATAAAGGAGACTCTGTCACATGATACACTGCTGTCAGATTATCTGCCTAAGGATATAAGGCACAGATACGGCTTTTGCGAGTATAATTATGCCATGAAGCAGATACATTTTCCTGATGACTTTGACGCTCTTGTGGAGGCAAGAAGACGGCTTGTTTTTGATGAGTTTTTTCTCTTTATCATGGGCATGCGGTATCAGAATAAAAAGCAGCAGAAGGACAAAAATGAGTTTGAGTTTACGGATGATGCTTTTATAGATGGCTTGATTGAGAAGCTTCCGTATGAGCTGACAGGTGCGCAGAAGAAGACTATTGAAGAAATAAAGTGTGATATGCAAAGTCCTTATGTGATGCAGAGGCTTATACAGGGTGATGTGGGCTCAGGAAAGACGATTGTTGCTTTTCTTCTTATGGCGTGGGCGTCAAAATGTGGCTATCAGTCTGCCATAATGGCTCCGACTGAGGTACTTGCAAACCAGCATTATGAGACATTCTGCTCACTGGTTGGTCAGTTTGGACTTGACAGTCCTGTTGTGCTTCTTACCGGCTCCATGACGGCAAAGCAGAAAAGAGAAGCCTATGCGTGCCTTGAAAACGAGAAAAATGCGCTTATTATAGGCACTCATGCGCTCATACAGGAGAAGGTGGATTTTTCCAATTTGTCGCTTGTTATCACAGATGAGCAGCACAGATTTGGTGTGAAGCAGAGAGAGAGCTTTTCGGATAAAGGAAGGAAACCGCATATACTCGTGATGAGTGCCACTCCGATACCGCGTACGTTAGCAATAATCATATACGGAGATATGGATATTTCTGTCATAAATGAGGTGCCTGCAAAGAGACTTCCTATCAAGAACTGTGTGGTTGGCACAGCGTTCAGGCCTACAGCTTCATTGAGGAGCAGGTGAGAGCCGGCCATCAGGCGTATGTTATTTGCCCTCTTGTGGAGGAAACTGAAAACTCGGAAGGGGAAAATGTCACAGACTATGCAAATGTACTTAAAGCGGCACTGCCAAAGGATATCACGGTAGATGTGCTTAACGGCAGGATGAAGAGTAAGGCAAAGGATGAGGTGATGCAGCGCTTTGCAAATAATGAGTCGCAGGTGCTTGTGTCCACAACAGTCGTGGAGGTTGGTGTAAATGTGCCCAATGCAACTGTCATGATGATAGAAAATGCAGACAGGTTTGGACTTGCACAGCTTCATCAGCTAAGAGGCCGTGTAGGCAGGGGGGATGCACAATCGTATTGCATTTTCATCAATTCGTCAAATTCAAAGAAATCTAAAAAACGTCTGGAGATACTAAATAAATCAAATGATGGCTTTTATATAGCAAGTGAGGATTTAAAGCTCAGAGGTCCCGGGGATTTCTTTGGAATCAGGCAGAGTGGAGATCTTGCATTTGCACTTGCGGATGTGTATCAGGACAGCGATGTGCTAAAGGAAGCATCTGAGATGGTGGATGAGGTGCTTGAAGCAGACCCGGCGCTTTGTACAGCGGAAAACAGAATACTGAAAAAGAAAATGGATGAATTTGCAAAAGAACAATTAAAGCGGATGAATCTGTGATGAGCTTAAATGGCTAAAATAAAAGCTGATATAGCATGCAGGACTATGCATGTGTATATCAGCTTTTTACTTTAAGCGTTTTGGAATGGTTATGAAATTGTTATGAAATAAGTATTATCTGCTTACTCAATCTGCCTGATATCGGATATATCCGGGTGAATCGTGAGAGAATAGTTTGTGTAATACACGACAAAGCCGGCTGCAGCACCGTTTGGCTTTTTGACATTTTTCTTTTGCAGATAGTCTATCTCTACCTTGTCGGCGTTTTTGCCCTTTGAGTAGTAGCCTGCGAGCTTGCCGGCCTCCTCAAAGGTGCTGTCCGGCAGCTCTTTGTTTTCGGCCTTTACGATGACATGTGAGCCCGGCATGCCCTTGGCGTGGAACCACCAGTCGTTTCCGGTTGCAAGCTTGAAGGTGAGCTCGTCATTCTGGTAGTTATTTTTGCCGACGTACATATCAAAGCCGTCGGATGAGACGTAGTGGAATGGTTTGCTCTTTACCTTCTGCTTCTTTGTGCTCCTTCCTTTTTTTATAAAACCGTATTCTATCAGCTCATCCTTTATCTGGACGAGGTCATCAGCATTTAATGCGATATCCAGCGAATTCTGGATTGATTCGAGGTGGTCTATCTGACCCTTTGTCTCAAGAATCAGCTCATTCAATGCTTCGGCAGTACGCTTCATCTTTCCGTATTTGTCAAAGTATTTCTGCGCGTTTTCGGCAGGTGTTTTTGTGTTATCGATAGGAATTTTGATGATTTTGTTGTCATCATAATAGTTTGCAGCTTCAAGAAACTTGTCGTCCGGTGTAAGTCCGTAGCCGAATGCGTTGATAAGCTCACCGTACACCTTGTACTTTTCGCGTTTTTCGGAGTCCTTAAGCTGCTTCATCTGCAGGGAGTATTTCTTCTGGTTTCGCTCCAAGAGTGTATTTACGTGTTTTCTCAGGTCGGCTGACTTCTGCCGTATACGTGTATAGGTGTTTCTCTCTGAGTAGTAAAGCTCTAAAACCTCTGATATAGATTCATATTTTGTGACCGTTAAATCGCTATACTGAGTCAGCTCTATTGAAGAAAATTCCTTTGGTTCGTTGCCGTCACGCACGATATTTGGCGTAAAACGATTATTTTTTATGTCATCCATCATCCATGTGAAGTTACTTCCCAGGTGCAAAAGCTCATCATGTGAGTAGGCTGCTACAGGTGCGTCAGCGTCAAGCCCTGCCCTGTGAGCCAGCTCATTTGCCACAAGGGGACTGATGCCGGAAAAGGATGAGTAGATAGCCTTTGAAACAGTAAGCGGCTTTGCTGATATAATATCCACAAACTGCTTCGAATCTACAGTCAGAGGATTATATTTATCTTCCTGTGTCGCAGGGATGGTGTAGGCTCTGCCCGGAAGCACTTCACGCACAGAGCTTACGGATGCGGGAATACGCTTGGCACTGTCTATTATCGTACCATCGGAGTCGGTAAAGATGATGTTTGAATATTTGCCCATCAGCTCGATAATAAGCACCTTGTGGCATAGATCGCCCATCTCGTTTAAGTGCTCGATTTCAAAGTTTATGATACGCCCCATGCCCGGCTGGTAAATCTTTGTGATGCGTCCATTTGCTATATGTTTTCTTAAAACCATGCAAAATGTAGGGGCAGTGAGAGGGCTTACCTTATTTGTGGGTGTCAGGTAGATGAATGGAAGCGATGCACTTGCAGACATCGAAAGCCTGAACGAGCCGTTTGGGCCCTTTAGGGTAAGAAGCAGCTCATCTGCCTCAGGTTCTGCGATTTTACTGATTTTTGAGTTTAGTATCGTGCTGTTTAGCTCTGCAACTATATTTGAAATGACTATTCCGTCTAAAGCCATGATGTTCCTCCTTATTTCCTGTAAATATTCTAAGTTGCTGAATATTTATAATCATGAATATTTATATTATAATATATTTGACGAAAATCTCAAGGAGTTATATAATAAACTCATCTATGCATATGCGAAAGGAAAAATTATGATTAAAAGTATGACCGGCTTTGGCAGATACGAGTACGCAGATGCAAGCCGTAAGATTACAGTTGAGGTAAAATCTGTAAATCACAGATATCTGGATGTCAATATCAAGATGCCTAAAAAGCTCAATTTCTTCGAGAGTGCAATAAGGACTCTGCTTAAGGAGTACATAGAGCGTGGCAAGGTCGATATTTATATCACATATGAGGATTTTACAGAAAATAATCTCTCATTGCAGTATAATAAGGCTCTCGCGGGAGAATATCTTAAGTATCTGAATCAGATGGCAGAGGAATTCGGACTGGAGAATGATATAAGAGTGAGCACGCTGTCGAGATATCCGGAGGTATTTGCGATGGAGGAGCAGCCTGTAGATGAGGATGAGCTGTGGAGCAGTCTTGAGAAGGCTCTTCGCGGTGCATTTGAGCCATTTGTTGAAAGCCGCGTGCGCGAGGGAGAAAATCTTAAAAAAGACCTTTGCGAAAAGCTCGATAATATGGTATCATATGTTGATTTCATTGAGGAGCGTTCGCCACAGATTATTGTCGAATATCGTGCGCGTCTTGAGGAAAAGCTAAGAGAACTGCTTGCAGACAATCAGCTTGATGATTCAAGAATAGCCCAGGAGGTCACTATTTTTGCGGACAAGATCTGTGTGGATGAGGAGACAGTCAGGCTCAAAAGCCATATCCTTTCCATGAAGGATTCGTTAAATGCCGGTGGCAGTGTGGGAAGAAAGCTTGATTTCCTCGCACAGGAGATGAACCGTGAGGCGAATACCATCCTTTCAAAGTCCAATGATCTTAAGATTTCTGACACAGGCATCAGTCTTAAGACTGATATAGAAAAGGTCAGGGAACAGATTCAAAATATTGAGTAATTTTAGGAGATTGTGATGAGTAACACAGGAAAATTAGTTGTTTTTTCAGGCTTTTCGGGTTCCGGAAAGGGTACTATCATGAAGGAGCTTATGGCAAAGCATGGTGATGATTATGCACTGAGCGTATCAGCCACGACCAGAGGTCCAAGGCCGGGTGAG
>OHAD01003032.1_pt1 | contig 11503 bp, 10 predicted proteins | sample 1577011 | NCBI WGS metagenome assembly OHAD01 (sample SAMEA3541510, study PRJEB24748) | human gut metagenome | biome: human gut; feature: human-associated habitat; material: faeces | place: China | collected 2012
GCCCAGGTGGCGGCCTGCCCGGAGAGCGTTACGGGGCGATACCTATAATCCCGGAGCGGACGAAACAGAGACGAGGCGAAACGCCTCGTCTCTGTTTCAGTGGGAGAGGGTGGGGTCAGACGCACCAAACCATAAAAATTCCGGCACCCCAGGAGAAATCTTAAGAATTCTTAACGATTCTTAAGAATGCCCAAGATTCCTTGACCCCTCTTGGCCTTTGGGCTACAATAGAAAACACAGGGACCAGTGCCCTGGCAGAACAGTGAAACACCAAAGACCAGCCGGCATCCGCTGCGGCGCCGCCGAAACCCAGAACGGGGCGGGCATGGCCAGGTCCCGCCGTGCCAAAGGGTTCTCCTGCCGGACCTGCCTGCTTTGCGTTCTCCCCTCCCAACTGCCGCCGGCGAAGATGCCGGAGGGCGGTTGGGCTTTTTTGTCCTCCTGTGGAGGACGGGCGATAGAAAGGATGGTGCACTGCCGTGGGGCAGACCATTTTAATTGCAGAAGACGATATGGACATTGTGGAGTTGCTCTCCCTCTATTTAAGCGGCGAGGGGTACCGGATCCTCTCCGCCGTGGATGGCCAGCAGGCCCTCACGCTGATGGAAACCCAGAAGGTGGACCTGGCCATCCTGGACATCATGATGCCTGGGATGAACGGCTATGACCTGCTCCGGGAGATCCGGAAACACTGGAACCTTCCCGTGCTGATCCTCTCGGCCAAGGATTTGGACACCGACAAGATCCTGGGCCTGAACCTGGGGGCGGATGCCTACATCACCAAACCCTTCCACCCCCTGGAAGTGGTGGCCTATGTGAAGGCTGCCCTGCGCCGGTACTGCCAGCTGGGCGGGGAAGGGGAGGGGGGCGAGGAAGCCCACCCCCTGCTCACCGTAGGCCCCCTGGAGCTGGACCTGATGAAGATGGTCCTGCGGAAGAACGGGGAGGTGGTGCCCCTCACCCCTACGGAGCTGAAAATTGCCGCCAAACTGATGGCGGCGCCGGGGCGGGTGTACACCAAGGCCCAGCTCTACGCCTGCATCGGCGGGGCGCTCTATGAGAGCGATGAGAACACCATGATGGTGCACATCTCCAATCTCCGGGCCAAGGTGGAGGACGACCCCTCCCATCCGAAATACATCAAAACCGTGCGAGGATTGGGGTATAAAATTGAAGAGACATAAGAGAAAGCAGAACAGCCTGGTTCTGTTCTGCGCCTTGCATTTTTTGGTCTATACCCTGCTGCTGGTGGGGGTGTATGGCCTGTTTCAGTACCTGGTCAATGAGCGGATGAATGCGGCCTTTTTCTCCATCGACGATCTTCTCCAGTACCAGGAGGCCTTGGAGAGAGAGGACTATGGGGCCATCCCTGCCAAGAATGTCTCCTTCCTGATCTTTGATGACGAGGGGCATACGGTCTACGCCAGCAACCGCACCATTGGAGAGAAGGTCTTTTTCGAGGACCTGGACATGCTGGATGACTACCATTCCGGCAAGCTGCTGGACGTCTTTCAGAGCCAGACAGCCGACGGTTCGGTGGAGTACACGGTGTATCTGAGCACCTACGCAGAGGCAGGAAAGGCCCCCAAGCTGCTGTCCTCCTGCGTGCTGGATGAGGACTACAATATTCTTCGAGGGGACCTCTTTGCCGGGCGGCAGGCGCTGACCCAGCGGGAGTTTAATCTCCTCTGCGGGATCTCCAAAACCAACAGCATGGCGGAGAAATACACCTATGAGACCACCACGGGAGAGGGGCGCACCCTGGTCTTTTTCGCCACCCGGATGGGGGAGCGGGAGTACGACCAGAGCTTGCGCTGGGCCAATTCTCTGTGGCTGGCAGGGGTGCCCTGTATCCTGCTGGTGGTGTTGGGGTGCATCCTCTCCTTCCCCTGGCGGATGAAGAAACGCATCCATCCCCTCAGCCAGGCCATTGAGGCCTATGGGCAGGGCAAGGCGGCGGAGATTTCTCAGGAGGACATCCCTTCCGAGTTTGACGAGACGGTGGTCAGCTTCCGCCGCCTGCTGGACCAGCTGGACCAGGCCCGGCGGGAAAAGGAGCGGGTGTACCAGGAGAAGCAGACCCTCATTGCCGACATCTCCCACGACCTGCGCACCCCCCTCACGGTGATCCAGGGGTACACCGAGGCTTTGGAGGAGGGGAAGGTCCCGCCGGAGAAAGTGGGGCAGTACCGCAAGGCCATCCTCACCAAATCCCGCCTGGCCACCGACTTGGTGAGCGACCTCTTCCTCTTTACTCAGATGGAACACCCAGACTACCCCATGCAGGGGGAGACGGCCAACTTCGGGGCCTTCGTCCGGACCTTCTTCGCGGAGAAGTATTTGGACCTGACGGAGCAGGGGTTCTGCCTCCAGGCAGACCTGCCGGACCCGCCAGTGCCCCTGTGGTTTGACGCCAAGCTGATGCGCCGGCTGCTGGAAAACCTCCTGGGGAACGCCATGAAGCACAACCCCAGGGGGACCACCCTCTATGTGGTTCTGACCCAGACGGAAGAGGCGGTCCACCTGACCATTGCCGACGACGGGGTGGGGATCTCCCCGGATCTGGCGGCCACCCTCTTCCAGCCCTTTGTCACCGGCAACCACGCCAGGACCACCGGGAAGGGGACGGGGCTGGGCCTGTCCATTGCCCAGCGGATCGTAGAGATGCACCGGGGAAAGATTGCAGCGGTGTTCCCGCCCACCCCGCCGTATCACACAGAATTTTCCATCACCCTTCCGGCAGGACCGGAGAGACCGAAAGACCCGGGACGCTAACGCGTCCTGGGTCTTTTCCTGTATGGGGAGCGCAGGGCAGGGAGGGGATTTGCCTCATTTCCGAGAAAAATGTGGCATTTCTTTAGAAACTTTAAGGAAGGCTGAAGCTGGGGTAAAGTTTCTTCCCGTATTCTGGTACCATCCCAACCAACCAAGGAGCTCTCCGGCATTTCCGTCGGAGAGGAAAGGAACGAATCCCTATGAAAACGGTACTGGAATATTTGGAATACAGCGCCGCGGTTCGCCCCCACGCTGTCGCTGTGGAGGACGCCGGGGGCACGGCCACCTTTCAGGAATTGGAGGTGGGCTGCCGTAAGGTGGGCTCTGCCCTGACGGAACGCATCGCCCTGCGGGAGCCCGTGGCGATCTTTTTGGAGAAAGGCCGTCAGGCCCTTTGGGCCTTTTGGGGGACGGTGTATGCTGGAGGGTTCTATGTCCCCCTGAACCCGGACCTGCCCCCGGCCCGGCTGCGGCAGATTCAGTCGGTGCTCCAGGCAAACTACGTTATTACCGACCGGGCCCACCGGGTCAGGGCCCTGGAGATTTTCTCCCCCGAGGCTATTTTGGATGTGGAGGAGCTGCTGGCAGCGCCCCTCCAGCCGGCACGGCTGGAGGCGGTGCGTTCTCAGGTGGTGGACACCGACCCGCTGTACACCAACTTCACCTCTGGTTCCACCGGCCAGCCCAAAGGGGTGGTGGTGAGCCACCGGTCGGTGATCGACTTCATCGACACCTTCGTGGACTGTTTCGGCATGGACCACACGGACATCCTGGCCAACCAGGCCCCCTTTGACTTTGACGTGTCGGTGAAGGACCTGTACACCATGCTGAAAACCGGGGCAAAGCTCTCGGTGGTGCCCAAGGAACTCTTCTCCCGGCCCAAGGAACTGCTGGACTGGCTGTGTGACCGAAAGGTGACCAGCCTCACCTGGGCCGTGTCTGCCCTGTGCCTGATCTCCACCTTCCACGGGCTGGACTACCGGGTGCCGGAGACGGTGCGGCGGGTGCTGTTCAGCGGGGAGGTCATGCCGGAGAAGCATTTGCGGGCCTGGCGGACCCACCTGCCGGAGGCGGTGTTTGTCAACCTCTACGGCCCCACAGAGATCACCTGCAACTGCACCTATCATATCTTGGAGCCGGGCCGGGACTATCCCCAGGGCATCCCCATTGGAAAGCCCTTCCCCAACGAGCGGGTCTTCCTCCTGGACCAGGGAGACCGGGTCATCACCACCCCTGGCGCCGTGGGGGAGATCTGCGTGGGGGGCACGGCCCTGGCCCTGGGGTATTACCGGGCCCCGGAGGCCACGGCGGCTGCCTTTGTCCCCAACCCCACCAACCCCTGCTGGCCGGAGCCCATCTACCGCACCGGAGACCTGGGACAGTACGGGGCAGAGGGGGAGCTCTACTTCCGGGGACGGAAGGACTTTCAGATCAAATACCAGGGCCACCGCATCGAGCTGGAGGAGATCGAGCGGGCGGTGGCCAAGGTCCCGGGGGTGGAGCGGTGCATCTGCACCTTTGAGGAGAAGCGGCAGCGACTCTCTGGCTTTTACCTGGGCACGGCGGACCCCGACCGGGTGCGCCAGACCCTGGCCCAGCAGCTGCCCAGTTACATGGTGCCCTCGGTGCTCCGCCCCTGTGAGACCTTCCCCCTCAATAAGAACGGAAAAGTGGACCGGAAAGCCCTGCTGGAGAGGAGGACGACCCCATGACCGACCTGCAACTGCACCAAGTGCTCCATCGAGAAACCACGCCGCTGTACGTCTTTGACCTGGCGGCCCTGCCCCAACGGGTGGCCACCCTGCGGGAGTACCTCCCAGAGGGGGTGGGCCTGTGCTACGCCGTGAAGGCAAACCCATTCCTCCTATCCGCCCTGGACGGGGTGGTGGAGCGGTTTGAGATCTGCTCTCCGGGTGAGTTGGTCCTCTGCCAGCAAGCAGGGCTGTCCTCAGACCAGTATGTGCTGTCTGGGGTGTATAAGGAACCCGCCGCCATGGGCGAACTGGTGGCCCAGGGGGAGATTGGATGCTATACCGTGGAGTCCATGACCCAGTTTTCCGTCCTCTATGGGGCGGCGCTGGCGGCCAGGAAACCCATTTCCCTGCTGCTGCGGCTCACCAGCGGCAACCAGTTCGGCATGGACCAGGAGGAGATCCGCTGGATCCTAGACCACTATGGGGAGGACCCCTGCCTGGACATCCGAGGCATCCAGTATTTCTCCGGAACCCAGAAGCATTCCCTGAAACGCCTGGCCCGGGAACTGGCCTTGGTGGATCAGTTCTTGGCCAGCCTGACCCCGGTCCATCCCCTGCGGGAGCTGGAGTTTGGCCCCGGGTTCCCGGTGGCCTACTTCCCCGAGGACGAGATGGACGAGGAAACCTTTCTGACAGAGTTTGCCGACCTGCTGCGGGGGCTGACCTTCCGGGGCAAGATCACCCTGGAACTGGGGCGGAGCATCGCCGCCGGGTGCGGCACATACCTCACCCGGGTGGTGGACGTCAAGGAGAACCGGGGGGAAAAGTATGCCATTGTGGACGGCGGCATGCACCAGCTGGTGTACTATGGCCAGTCCATGGCCATGAAGCACCCCCCGGTGCGCCCCCTCTCCCCCCGGGTGGGGGAGGAGCCCCAGCCCTGGACCCTCTGCGGGGCCCTGTGCACCATCAACGACATCCTGGTCAAGCGCCTGCCCTTAGGAGGGCTGGAGATCGGGGACGTGCTGGTGTTTGAGCAGGCGGGAGCCTACTGCATGACCGAGGGGATTGCCCTCTTCCTCAGCCGGGACCTGCCGGGGGTGGTCCTGTGCACCCCGGACGGGCGGGCCGTTCTGGCCCGGGACCACCTGGCTACCCATCCCCTGAATACCCCCAATCATCAAAAGGAGTGGAATCTATGGAAAGACTGATTGAAATTCTGGAGGAAATCCAGCCCGGCGTGGACTACGCCAACTGCAAGGACCTGGTGGACGGACACCACCTGGAGTCCCTCTCTATCATCGCCCTGGTGGCAGAGCTGGAGGACGCCTTTGACATCCTCATCCCCACCGTAGAGATTGTGCCTGAGAACTTCAATTCCGTGGAGAATCTGTGGGAGATGGTGTGCCGGCTCCAGGAGGAAGGGTGAGATGTTCTCCCTGTCCTCCTACTTCTCCGTGCAATACCTGGTGCTGCTGCTGCCCGCCACGGTGGGGCTCTATGCGGTTTTGCCCCAAAAGCCCCGCCGGGTGGTCCTGCTGCTGGCCAGCTACCTCTTTTTTTGGGCGATCAGCGGGAAGCTGATCGCCTATTTGCTCTTTTCCACCCTGTCGGTTCACCACATCGGCCTTTGGCTGGAGGGTATCCAAGCAGAACGGGACCGCTGCCTGGCCGCCGCCCCCAAGGAGGAGCGGAAGGCCGTCCGCGGCCGGTTCCAGCGGCAGCTCACGGGGATTGTTGCCTTTGGGGTGATGCTCCACCTGGGGCTGTTGCTGTTGGTGAAGTACACCCCCTTCTTTGCCACCAACCTGAACCATCTGTTCCAGCTGCTGGGCCTGTCCCTGACGGTGAACATTCCCTCCTTTGCCATGCCCATTGGCATCTCCTTTTACACCCTCCAGGCGGTGTCCTACTGTTTTGACGTGTACCGGGGGAAGATCCCGGCGGACCGAAACCTCTTCCGCCTGGCGCTGTTTATGAGCTTCTTTCCCCAGATCATGGAGGGGCCCATCTGCCGGTACGGCGACACCGCCCACCGGCTGTGGGCGGTGCCCCCCATCCGGTGGGAGAACTTCCTGTTTGGGGTGCAGCGCATCCTCTTCGGTTTGATGAAAAAGGTGGTGGTGGCCGACCGGCTGAACCTCTTTATCCGGCAGGTGTTCTCCGGCTATGCGGAGTATGACGGATTTGTCATCGCCGTGGCGGTGGTGTGCTACACCATCCAGCTGTACATGGACTTTTCCGGCACCATGGACCTGGTGATGGGCAGCGGGCAGATCTTCGGGGTGACCCTGCCGGAAAACTTCCGCCGGCCCTTCTTCTCCCGCAACATTGCAGAGTTCTGGCGGCGGTGGCACGTCACCTTGGGCACGTGGTTTAAGGACTATGTGTTCTATCCCGTCTCCATGGCAAAGCCCATGAAGAAGCTCACCTCCTGGGGCAGAAAACGGCTGGGCCCCCACTATGGCCCTCTGCTGGCGGGGTCCGTGGCCCTCTTCTGCGTGTGGCTGGGCAACGGCCTGTGGCACGGGGCAGGGTGGCACTTTATCTTCTTCGGCATGTATCACTTCTTCTGGATTCTGCTGGAAAACCTCACGGAACCTCTCACCCTGCGATGGGCCGAACGGTTCCATGTGAACCGGGAGTGCCTGCCTTACCGGGGGTTCCAGATTGCCCGCACGGCGGTGCTGGTTTGCATCGGCGAGCTGTTTTTCCGGGCCGATGGCCTGCGGGCCGGGCTGGCCATGTTCCGAAAGATGGTCACAGAATTCTCCCTTACCACGTTGCGGGATGGGACCATCTTCTCTCTGGGTTTGGACAAAAAAGATTGCCTGGTGGTGTTTTTGACCTTGGTGGTGGTCTTTGTCGTGGAAGTCCTTCAGGAGCGGGGCCACCACATCCGGAAAGAACTGTCTCAGCGGAGTGTGGCGGTTCAGTGGCTGGTTGGCTATGGGCTGATCCTGGGCATTGTGGTGTTTGGCGCGTACGGCATCGGCTATGTGCCGGTGGACCCCATCTATGCACAATTTTAAGGGGGGCATCCTATGGTAAAAACGAAACGAGTTTTGGCCCTGGTGGGGTTTCTGGCGGGGCTTTTGGGGATCCTGGTGGGGCTGTCTGCCCTTTTTGTCCCCAAGAACAACATGTCGGAGTTCGGCATGGAGGAGGTCACCGCCAACGGCATCCTAGGGGAGCGGGAGAACTCCATCGACGTCCTGGTGCTAGGGGACAGCGAGGCCTACTCCTCCATCACCCCCATGGACCTGTGGCGGGATAAGGGGTACACGGCCTATGTGTGTGGGACCAGTTCCCAGACCCTGGACTACACCCTGGAGTTGTTTATCCGGGCGCTGGAGAACCAGAAACCCAAGGTTGTGATCCTGGAAACAGATGCCATTTACCGGGAAGTCCCCTCCCAGAAGGCCATCTTTACCCGGTTGGCCAACCACCTGGCGGTGTTCCGATACCACAACCGGTGGAAAACCCTCAGCTGGAACGATTTTCTGGGGGAAACACATTTCACATGGACCGATGACTGGAAAGGGTACCGCTACTATGCCACCATCTCCGGGACAAACCCCGGGGAGTATATGAAGCCCGTTGAGACGGCGGCAGAGATCCCGGAGCGGAACATCCGCTATGTCAAGGAGATTCAGCGGCTCTGCCAGGAGAACGGCGCCCGTCTGGTGTTCCTCAGCGCACCCAGCCCGGTGAACTGGAATTATGCCCGCCACAACGGCATCCAGGCTCTGGCCCAGGAGATGGGGTGCGAGTACCTGGATTTGAACCTAAAGCAGGATCAGATCCCCATTGACTGGAGTAAGGACACCCGGGACAAAGGGGACCACCTAAACCACTTCGGGGCGGTGAAGGTCACCCACTACCTGGCCGGCTGGCTGGAGGAAACCGGCCTGCTCACCGACCACCGAAACGATGAGAACTACGCCAAGTGGAACGACGCCTTGAAGAAATACGAAGCGGTGGTGGAGAAAGGCTGACCAACGATCCCCTCTCTCTGCAGAAGAACCCCCAGCAGGACGAACGCACGCCTGCTGGGGGTTCTTGCTTGGGGGAAGGGGCGGTGCAGCGCCACCCGGGCGGTGAACACGCCGCCGGGGGAAGTGGCAGAGGGCAAAAGACGGGAGATCCCAAAAACAAAGGGAAGAATTTGTGGAAAACAGAGAGGAAACTTCGTCCCCGATTTGACCGAGTGGGTTTAAAATTGGATCGAATGGTTCTTGTCGTGTTCCCTTGGCAGTGGTATACTGAACGGGAACAGAGAAAGCCAGCAGCCCATGCCCTTCTCAAAGCGCCACAAACCGAACCCTGTCCCGGGAAGGGGATGCGGGCGCTGCTCCAGGAATAAGGAAGGTGTCATCGTGCGAAACCGTCAAGTGGAACAACTGGTCCGGTTGACCCAAGCGTGCTTGACCCGGTATTGGCAACTGGACTGTGAATACGTGTTGCAGTATTTAGACCGAGACGTGATCTGGATTGGATCTGCTGCCCACCAGTTTGTGGAGGGGCGGGAGGCCACAGCGGCGGACCTCCGCCGTTCCATGGAGGAGATCCAGCCCTGCCACTTGCTGCACCAGGCGTTCCTGGTGGCCCAAAACACCGGCAACGCCTGCACCATTGTGGGGCGGTATCTCACCACCACCGACGACGAGGTGGGCTATTGCCTCCAGGCCCAGCAGCGGTGTACCGTCACCTGGGAGCTGGGGGAGGCGGGGCCAAAAATCAAGTGCCTTCACGTCTCCAACCCCATGGGAGAGCTGAAACTGGCCGAGGGGGAGACCTTCGTCAACGTCTTGGGACAAACCACCCGGAAGTACATCCAGGACCGGCTCCAGGGGATGGCGCGCCAGGACCGCATCCCCGTGGTGGAGGAAGGGGGGAACACCTGCTTCCTGCGGCCTGGGGAGATTGTCTCGGTGATGGCGGAGGGGCGCAGCTGCGTCATCCACTGCCTGGAAGGGCGGACCGTCCGGACCAGAGTGGGGTTTTCCGAATTCTTACACCGCGTGGGGCCGGCCTTTTACAGGATCCACCGCAGCTATGCGGTCAACGGCACCCACCTGGTCTGCATCCGGCCCTATGAGGTGGAGATGGTGGACGGCAGCCGGATCCCCATCCCGGTGAAGCGATACCGCCAGGTGCGGGACACCCTTCTGGCGTCCTTTCCCTCCGGGGAGGAGGGCACCTCCCCCAAGGCCCCCTAACCCCATGCAAGACACACCCCCCTTCCCATCCGCAGAGGAACCTGCGCGGTGGGGAGGGGGGTGTTTTGGCCTGAGGAGGGAACTGTCTGTGCGAAAATTTTAGGTCTGCAGCGGAGGCAAGGACCGCTGCCGGCGCCGGGCGCTGACCCAGGGGATCCCCCAAAGGAGGAGGACCTGCCAGGACAGGACGCACAGGGGAACCACGTCCATCCAGAGGTAGTAGGGCTGGCCGTACTGCCGCAGCCAGAGGGAGAATCCCAAGATCCCCAGGAAGCCGGCAGCTACCAGGGGGAAGAAGACCTTCTTCTGTCCTGGGCCCTTCCGATAAAACCGGAAGAACAGCCACACAAGCCCCACCACCAGCAGGAGCCCCAGCAGGGGAGCAAAGGGGAAGTACAGGGAGAACAGCTGGCCCTCATAGTCGATGGGGGGGACGTATTCGTCCAGGTACCACACCAGGTACTCCTGGGTGAGGGGCGGCCCTTTCCAGCGCTCTGGCACGAAGACGACCTCCCGCCACAGGGTGCAGGCCAGCACCGTCACCACCTGGGCCAGGCAGGCCAGGAGGAGGAAGAACAGTTCGCCGCTTCGGTTGCGGAAACGCATGGGATCACCTCCTATTCGGCGGTCTTTCTATAACTATCATACCATCTGGGGAGGGGAACACAAGGCTTTTCCTGGGGGCCGGGAATTTTCTCCGAAACCCCGGGGTCGGATCCTTCTGTGGGAAGGATTGATCTTATCATACAAGAAAAATGCGCAAATTTGTGAAAAAAATACAGGGGAAGTTGTGCGAAATCACGGGGCTCTTGGGGCAGAGAGGGGGTAAATTCCAAGGAAGATTGTGATTACCGCTTTCTTCTGCGCACCTCCTCTACGATCCAACGGATCAGGCAAAACCCCGCCGTGAGAAAGATGGAATCGTAGACGGGAACGAGTAGGATTGCGGAATCCTGCCGCCAGAAATCCAGGATTCCATAGAAGTGGGAAAAGTCCGCCTGGGCACAGACCCAGTACAGCGGCGGCATACATAGCAGGTAGAGAAGGATGCCGCCGGCCTGCACCAGCAGGATCGTCAAAAGGGAACGGCGCAAGGGTTTGCGAAGGGTGAAGAGAAAACTCAACACGGGGAGGAGTAAGATAAAGAGAAATAGAAGGTGGAACCAGTAGAAACTGTTCATAATAGCCTCCTTTCCTGACCTGCTCCTACATCAAACAAGAATTTGAATATAAGAGAAACAGCTTAACACGCCAGAAGGTGAGTTTCTTGCAAAAAATTAAAAAAGTTCATGATTTTGTGTTTACACTCTCCGCAATTTCCAACAAGGTATCCGGAGGTAACCTGGAAGAAAGAAGGAACCCATATCTAAGAGTCTCATTGAACCACACCACAGCGTTCAATTTATCCTCTGAAGCAGTATACAAATACCCGTCCATACCTTGGACAGAAATTTCTGTCACAACATGGTGCTCATTGTCCAAATCAAAGCCGCTTCCCTCTGCCAGCCGAAGATAGGAAAAGGTTATCCACATGTCGAGATCTTTACAGTCATAGGTGATCTCCACCAGAGTCCCCAAATCGGTGCGTTTGCTCTCTATATACCCTTCTGGTAAAAAGGAGGGGGCCCAATCTGCCATCTCCTTCGAGGGAACTGTGCCGTGGAACTGGTAGGAGTCATACGCCTCGTGGGCCTCAAAACTCCAGGTGCCGGGGAGGACGGGGGCCTCCGGCCCCGCCATCCACACCGTCCCCACCGACACCGCCAGCAGGATGGCCGCGCACAGGGCCAACCGCAGAGCCCGTTTCCGGCC
>OHAD01003041.1_pt1 | contig 11469 bp, 7 predicted proteins | sample 1577011 | NCBI WGS metagenome assembly OHAD01 (sample SAMEA3541510, study PRJEB24748) | human gut metagenome | biome: human gut; feature: human-associated habitat; material: faeces | place: China | collected 2012
GACTGGATCTACCGTGCTCTGACGTTCCTTGTAATCAGCTGTCCATGTGCACTGGTGATCAGTATTCCCCTCAGTTTCTTTGCTGGAATCGGTGGTGCCAGCAATCAGGGCGTTCTGGTAAAAGGCTCCAACTATCTGGAGACACTTTCCCAGACGAAGATTGTTGTTTTTGATAAAACAGGTACTATGACAAAGGGCGTATTCGAGGTCAGCGGAATCCACCATAATGAGATGGAGGATGCAAAGCTTCTGGAATATGCAGCATATGCAGAGTGCTCTTCCTCACACCCCATCAGCAAGAGCCTTCAGAAAGCATATGGCAAGCCAATTGACCGCAGCCGTGTCACAGACATTGAGGAAATCGGTGGAAACGGTGTTATTGCAAAGGTGGACGGTGTGTCTGTAGCTGCCGGCAACGCGAAGCTGATGAACCGTCTTGGTATTGCGTACAAAGAGTGCCATCATGTAGGAACGGTTGTCCATATGGCTGTGGATGGAAAATATGCAGGTCATATCCTGATTTCTGACATTATCAAACCTCATGCCAAAGAGGCAATTGAGAACCTGAAAAAAGCAGGCATTACAAGAACGGTTATGCTCACTGGTGACGGAAAAAAAGTGGCAGAGTCTGTAGCAGCTGACCTTGGAATCGGAGAGGTTCACAGCGAGCTTCTTCCTGCAGATAAGGTTTCCAAGGTGGAAGAGCTTCTTTCAGACAAGTCTGAAAAAGAGAAGCTTGCCTTCGTTGGAGACGGAATCAATGATGCACCGGTTCTTTCAAGAGCGGATATTGGTATTGCAATGGGTGCTCTTGGTTCTGATGCTGCAATCGAGGCGGCTGACGTTGTCCTGATGGATGACGACCCGTTGAAGATTGGGAAAGCCATTCGCATTGCCAAGAAGTGTATGCGAATTGTATATGAAAATATTTATTTTGCAATTGGCGTGAAACTGATCTGCCTGGTACTTGGTGCCCTCGGCATTGCAAACATGTGGATAGCCATTTTTGCAGATGTAGGCGTTATGGTACTGGCAGTGCTCAATGCAATCCGTACTTTGTTTGTGAAAAATCTTTGATGATGATATCGAGGTATTCAGAATGAAAAAAGACATAGATAAAGAAGTGGAAATCTGTGATTGCTGTGAGGTCCATGAAAATCTTCTGCAAATTGTAAACGAGACCATCCCAGAGGAAAACGAGCTGTACGATCTGGCAGAGCTGTTCAAGGTGTTTGGAGATTCTACCAGGATCCGGATCCTGTTTGTACTTTTTGAAGCAGAGGTGTGCGTGTGTGACCTTGCAAAGGCATTGAACATGACTCAGTCAGCTATTTCCCACCAGCTTCGTATCCTGAAACAGAATAAACTGGTAAAAAGCCGCAGGGATGGAAAATCTATATTTTATTCTCTGGCAGATGAGCATGTTCGGACGATCATTGACCAGGGAAGAGAGCATATAGAGGAAGATTAGAGGTTGACTTCTTAACGGCAATTTGGTATATTAACTACACATATGGATTCTGTGAGGGAGTAGTTTGCGTGAAAACGTGGTTTGTCAACAGTCGCGGCTTTGATCAGATCTGATTCAGGCCTGGCAAATCTTAAAGAATGAGACTCATGTATGCATGTTATGGCATACATGAGTCTTTTTACATTTTGGGCAGATGTAATTCCAAAGAAGCAGGCTTATGAAGTAAATGCTGTTTTGTAACACACATTTTGCAGAAAGTCTTTTTCAAACACACTCTGAAGAATCTGTAAAGGTAAAAATATGCGGATAACAAAAGGAGAATATTATGCAAAATATTATTAATGGATTGCCGATTGCAGCTGTTATCCTGCTGCTGGCAGTGGGATTTGCCTTTCTGGTAAAAGGGGCTGACTTTTTTGTGGAGGGAAGTTCCAGCATTGCGAAGAAGTTAAAGGTTCCGCCCATCATCATTGGTCTTACGATTGTGGCTATGGGAACTTCACTGCCAGAAACAGCCGTGAGTGTGACTGCTTCTCTGGTACAGAATAATGAACTGGCGGTCAGCAATGTAGTAGGATCCAATATTTTTAATCTGATGTTTGTAATTGGTGTCTGTTCGATTCTGACGCCAATTATGGTCCAGAAAGCAACTGTGGTAAGAGATATTCCCTTGTCTTTAGGCTGTGCACTATTTCTGCTTGTACTGGGAATTTCAGGACTGGGAGATAAGGCGGGAATGACGCTGGGTCATGCAGATGGAGTTATTTTCTTGATCGTGTTTGCCGGATATATTTTCACAATGGTACGAAGCGCAATGAAAGCCCGTGCTGCAGGACAGAAGGTTGAAATAGAAGGTGTTGAAGAATGTGATAATATGAAAGAGCTGTCATATGGCAAAAGTATCCTCTTTCTGATCGTGGGTGCAGCTGCAATTGCTTTTGGCGGTGACCTTACCGTTGATACAGCCAGCAGGATTGCAATAGAGCTTGGAATGAGCCAGACTCTGGTCGGGCTTACCATTGTGTCTATCGGAACTTCACTTCCGGAGCTTGTAACCTCTGTAGTTGCAGCAAGAAAAAATGAAGTTGATATGGCAGTTGGAAATGCAGTAGGATCCAATATTTTCAATATTCTGATGGTTCTTGGAATCTCATCTGCTATCAGTCCGGTAGCTTTGATCCGGGAAAACATAATCGATATAGTGCTTCTTATGGTATTTTCGGTTATGGTCTGGATCTTTGCAGGAACCAGGAAAAAAATTGAGCGCAAAGAGGGTATTATAATGGTAGTGGTATATCTGGTTTATTGCGCATATATTATTGCTCGCTAATAAAAGCAGAAAAAGCTTTCATCCATCCCGTAAAGGGAGAGATGAAAGCTTTTTTTGATTGGAAAACAGGTGAAAATTAACGCGTGTATAGTAAAACACCTGGCGGAACAGTACCAGCTGAATAGCGGTAAATATGCTGAAAAATTAAAACATATTGCTGATAAAAATTTCCAGACCAATAGCAATTAGAATGACACCGCCGAGAATATCCGCCTTGTTGGAAAGTCTGGTTCCGAAGCGTTTTCCAAGGGAAAGTCCGGTCATGCAGATAAAGAATGTGACTATGGCAATGATCAGGGAACAGACAAGAGCCATCAGCCAGTCATACTTTGAGATGGTGAATCCTACGGACAGGGCGTCAATGGAAGTTGCAACGCCCTGAATGAAAAGGGCCTTGGGACCAACTCCAGGAATTTCATCACCCTCATCGGTTCCCCGGATACCATTGATCAGCATGGAGCCACCAATATAGCCAAGAAGGATCAGCGCGATCCATGGAATAAATTTCTCAAATGTCCTGAAGTATTCTACAATGGTGTGGACACATAACCATCCGGTCATTGGCATGATGGCCTGGAAAGCACTGAATGTGCCTGCAATGCCGCACATTTTTTTCATGCGCATCTTAGGCTCGTGAAGGCCGTTTGCCAGGGACACAGAAAAAGCATCCATTGCAAGTCCGACTCCAAGCAGGGCGCTGTTCAGAAAAAACACAAAACTGTAGTTCATTTTTACGTTCCTCCGTAATGTATTTTATTACTGGTTTCCATTTTTTTATTTGCTGTGGAAACAGATCTCTCGGCGAAGCTTTTTACAGCATGAAAAAAGACCCGATATATAACCACAGGCTATATATGGGTCATCTGCATTCTTATAAAAGGACAGACTCCATGTATAGCATAACGTTATACATGAGTCTCGCAATTTAATGCAAGCCAGATCGAAACACTGCTCTGAAATCTGCTGTTCATTCAGTGAACAGTAATCTATACAAACAGATTCATACGGTCGGTATGTTGACTTGCCACGCGTCTGTGGACACGCTTGCTACTCCCTCACAGGGAAACCTTGTTTCGTAACTTTATCAGATAATGATAAAATTGTCAATAATTTTTCTCAATAATATTGACATCCTGATGATATTAGAATAAACTAACTCCTGTAACATTAATGATAAAATTTATCATTAGCAGACGAATTTTATCAAAAATGGTTGCTGCTTAGTTTTGAACAGCAACAAAAATCTTACATATGGGAAAAGAGGACAAGTACATATGACATTAAAAGACCTTCCCATCGGGAAAACTGCCACAGTTACAGTAGTAGGAGGAGAGGGTGCCCTGCGGCAGCATTTCCTGGATATGGGAATCATTCCCATGGCGGACGTGACCATGGTAAAATATGCACCTATGGGTGACCCTGTTGAAGTCAGGATACATAGCTATGAGCTGACCCTGCGTCTTGCAGATGCTGCCCAGATTCAGATTGATAATGTAAGGGATGAAAAAGAACAGAAACGAGGCAGCCGTGTCAGGGCGATTCCTCATCCAGGTCTGGGCGAGGGCGGTAAATATCATGAAAAAGCAGATGAACATCCCCTTCCGGATAGTGAGCTTCTTACCTTTGCGCTGGCAGGAAACCAGAACTGCGGTAAAACAACCCTGTTTAATCAGTTAACCGGCTCCAGTCAGCATGTAGGCAACTTTCCGGGAGTTACTGTAGACCGCAAGGATGGTATTATCCGTGGGAAAAAGAATACTCTGGTGACAGACCTGCCGGGAATTTATTCCATGTCCCCCTATACCAGCGAGGAAATCGTAACCAGAAGCTTTATTCTGGAACAGCATCCAAAAGGAATTATCAATATTGTGGATGCAACCAATATTGAGAGAAATCTATATCTTACCATGCAGCTGATGGAACTGGATGTTCCTATGGTCCTGGCATTGAATATGATGGACGAGGTAAGGCAGAATGGCGGTTCTGTACGTGTGAACCAGATGGAAGAGGCGCTTGGAATTCCTGTAGTACCTATTTCAGCAGCGAAAAATGAGGGAATCGATGAACTGGTAGCCCATGCGATCCATGTGGCAAAATATCAGGAAAAACCAAAGCGTCTGGATTTCTGCGATGCAAACGATGATGGCGGTGCTGTTCACAGATGTGTTCATGGAATTATGCATCTCATTGAGGATCATGCTCAGCAGGCAGATATCCCGGTACGTTTTGCAGCCAGTAAGCTTGCGGAAGGGGATGAACTGATCCTGGAAAAGCTTGGGCTGGATCAGAATGAAAAAGAAACCCTGGAGCATATTGTAAAGCAGATGGAGACGGAGCGTGGGCTTGACCGGTCCGCGGCGATTGCCCATATGCGCTTTGACTTTATTGAAAAAGTCTGCGCTGAGACCGTGATTAAGCCTCATGAAAGCAAGGAGCATCTGCGCAGTCAGAAGATGGATAAAATACTTACAGGCAAATATACAGCCATTCCATGCTTCGCAGGAATTATGGCTCTGGTTTTCTGGCTGACCTTTGGTGTGATCGGAAAGGGACTTTCAGATCTTCTGGATATGGGAATTACCTGGCTGACTGCAGTGGTGGATCAGGCCATGACTGCATGGAACGTAAATAATGTGCTTCATTCTCTTGTAATTGACGGTATTTTCAATGGAGTTGGAAGTGTGCTCAGCTTTCTGCCGATTATCGTCACCCTGTTTTTCTTCCTGTCACTTCTGGAAGACAGTGGATATATGGCCAGAGTTGCTTTTGTAATGGATAAGCTGCTTCGAAAGATTGGACTTTCCGGACGAAGCATTGTCCCAATGCTTGTAGGCTTTGGATGCACAGTTCCCGGCGTTATGGCAAGCAGAACCCTGCCCTCAGAGCGTGACCGTAAGATGACGATCCTCCTTACTCCTTTTATGAGCTGTTCGGCAAAGCTTCCTATTTATGCTTTCTTTACAGCTGCCTTTTTCCCGAAATACGGCGCACTGGTAATGATAGCACTTTATTTCGGCGGAATTATTATGGGAATCCTGATGGCACTGATTTTTGGAAAAACCATGTTTAAGGGAGAAGCGGTTCCCTTTGTAATGGAGCTTCCTAATTATCGTCTTCCAGGTGCAAAAAACGTTGGCCAGCTTCTTTGGGAAAAAGCAAAGGATTTTCTTCAGAGAGCCTTTACTGTTATTTTTGTGGCAACCATTGTGATCTGGTTTTTACAGACCTTTGATCTGCATCTGAATATTGTGACAGATTCCAAAGACAGTATTCTTGCAGTACTTGCCGGATTTATTGCACCGATATTTGGGCCTCTTGGCTTTGGGGACTGGAGATTTTCCACAGCCCTTGTAACAGGTTTCATGGCAAAGGAGAGCGTGGTTTCCACATTGTCCATATTATTTGGAAGCACAGCGGCACTGGTGGAGGTGCTTTCTCCGTTGGCAGCAGTGTGCCTTCTTACCTTCTGCCTTTTATATACGCCTTGTGTAGCCGCAATCGCTTCTGTAAAACGTGAGCTTGGCGGAAAATGGGCAGCAGGAGTGGTGATTGGTCAGTGTGTGATCGCCTGGATTGCGGCATTTTTGGTAAAAATTGTTGGCGTTTTGATTGGTTTTTGAGAAAAATGACTATTTTTCATTTTTGTTAAAAATAATATTGACTATTGGTCATTTTGGGTTATACTATAGTACGAAAGAAATGAATTTAAGGAGATGACATCAATGGTCAAAGTAGGAAAATGGATAGCCAAGCATAAGGTCCTGGTGCTTTTGATCGGACTTTTGCTGGTAATCCCGTCTGTGATCGGAATCGCAGAGACGAGAGTAAATTATGATCTGTTAAGTTACCTTCCGGATACCCTTGAGACAGTAAAAGGTCAGGATATTCTGGTGGATGAGTTTGGTATGGGCGCCTTTTCCATGGTAATTGTGGAGAATATGGATATGAAGGATGTCCAGAAGCTGGAAGAGAAATTCAGTGAAGTAGAGCATGTAAAGGATGTTCTCTGGTATGATGATGTGGCGGATATCACTCTTCCGGTAGAGATGATTCCTGAGAAGTACAGAAAGGTATTTATAAATGGCGATGCAACCATGATGCTGGTTCTGTTCGATAATACCACATCTTCAGATACTTCCATGGAAGCTATCACAGAACTACGTAAGATTGCCAACGAGCAGTGCTTCCTCAGTGGCATGACAGGAGTTGTTACAGATATTAAGAACATTGCCATGCAGGAGCTGCCGATTTACGTTGTGATCGCGGCGGTACTCAGTCTGATCGTTCTGGAGCTGACAAGCGGATCCTTTGTTGTTCCGTTTTTGTTCCTGCTCAGTATCGGACTTGCTATCCTTTATAACCTGGGAAGCAATATTATTCTGGGCGAGACCTCTTATATTACACAGGCACTTACCGCAGTACTTCAGCTTGGTGTTACCATGGATTATTCCATTTTCCTTCTGAACAGCTACGAGGAAAATAAGAAGCGGTTTCCTGGAGAAAAGGACCGTGCCATGGGTCATGCCATTGCCAATACTTTTAAGTCTGTAGCTGGAAGCTCTGTTACCACAGTAGCCGGCTTCGTTGCACTTTGTGTTATGACCTTTGCTCTTGGACGTGACCTTGGTATTGTAATGGCGAAGGGCGTTATCATTGGTGTTATCTGTTGTGTAACCGTTCTTCCCGCACTGGTTCTGTTTTTCGACAAACCAATCGAGAAAACACAGCATAAGCTGCTTTTGGCCAGACTGGATAAACCGTCTGCATTTATTACGAAGCATTACAAGCTTTGGACTGTGATTTTCCTGGTGCTTCTGCTTCCGGCTATTTATGGAAACAATCATACAAAAATTTACTATAATATTGCAGAATCTCTTCCATCCACTTTGGATTGTAACATTGCCAATGATGAGCTGGAGAAAACTTTCGCAGTAGGCAATATCCATATGATTATGATGGATAAAAATATGGACTCCAAGCAGAAACAGCAGATGTTAAATGATATTGATAAGGTTGAGGGTGTGAAGTGGAGTCTGGGTATGAATTCCCTGATCGGACCTACCGTTCCGGAGTCTGTGATCCCGGATGATATGAAGAAGATTTTCAAAGGGGATCAATATGAGCTTGCATTTGTATGCTCTGAATATGGTTCTGCTACAGATGAGGTAAATGCCCAGCTTGCCCAAATTGATAAAATAGTAAAGAAATACGATAATACTGCAATGGTAATCGGTGAGGCACCGCTTATGAAAGATCTTCAGGATACCACAGATGCCGATCTGGTTCGTGTAAATGTAATCTCCATCGGTGCCATTTTCCTGATCATTATGATTATCTTTAAATCAATTTCCCTTCCGATCATTCTGGTTGCGGTTATTGAGTTTGCGATTTTTGTCAATATGGCCATTCCGTACTATCAGGGAATCAGCCTTCCGTTCGTTGCAAGTATTGTTATTGGTGCCATCCAGCTGGGTGCAACCGTTGACTATGCGATCCTGATGACTACCCGTTATCAGAGAGAGAGACAGCACGGTAAGAATAAGATGGAAGCCATCAGCATTGCCCATAAGACCAGCATGCCGTCCATTATCAGCAGTGGTCTCAGCTTCTTCGCAGCAACCTTCGGTGTTTCCTGTTATTCACAGGTTGAGATGATCGGTTCTATCTGTACATTGCTTGCCCGTGGTGCGATCATCAGTATGGTAGTTGTACTGTTTATCTTACCAGCTATGTTTATGATCTTCGATAAACTGATCTGTGTTACATCTATTGGTTTCCTTGGAGATAAAAAGGCAGCCAAAGCGAAATAAAACATAATCAGACGTCCTGGGAGCGCTGATTACGCTCAGAACAGCCGGCTTTGGAAGAAATCCGTTACGGTTCGCTCCGTGACAAGTAACACGCTTCGCGATGCATAGAAATCCTGCTTCAGCAAAATGAGGCAGGATTTTTTTGTTGAATAAAAGAGAAGAAAACGTTATAATTGTGTTGCATTTTAGAGCCTGTTTGAAAAAAGATTCCCGCAAATTGTGACGTACATTTTGCAGAATGCCTTTTTCAAATACGTTTTAGGAAATGGAGTGATTTGTACATGACACTAGAAGAAATCCTTGCCCAGGTGCAAATGGGAGGACTTTCTCCGGAAGCAGCAGGGAAGCTGATTCGACAGGATGGTTACAAGGAAATGGATTATGCCAAGCTGGATACGGGGAGAAAAGCCCGCACTGGTTTTGCAGAGGTGATTTACTGCAGCAATAAGGCAGATGCCCATTTGCTGAAAATATTTGAACGTTTATATATGGAAGAGGGAGAAGTACTTGGAACAAGGGCTTCCCAGACACAGTATGAGCTGGTGAAGGAGAAGTTTCCAGAAGTTCAGTATGACCCTGTTTCCAGAATCCTGAAAATAGAGAAACCAGATAAGATTCATGAGGGAAAGGTGGCTGTCTGTACAGCAGGCACTGCAGATATTCCGGTGGCCGAGGAAGCAGCACAGACTGCAGAATATTTTGGAACTCACGTGGAACGGATTTATGATGTTGGTGTAAGTGGAATGCACAGGTTGTTTTCCAGGCTGGAGATCATTCAGGACGCGAATTGTGTTGTGGCTGTGGCTGGCATGGAGGGTGCTCTTGCCAGTGTTATGGGCGGTCTTGTAAGCCGACCGGTGATCGCGGTGCCTACGTCTGTGGGATATGGAGCGAATTTCCATGGATTATCAGCACTTCTGACCATGATCAATTCCTGTGCTAATGGAATTGCCACCGTGAATATTGACAATGGATATGGAGCCGGATATCTGGCAACGCAGATGAACCGGCTGGCGCTTGGTAAGTAAGAGACACAAATTGAAAAGCAATTTGATAAATTTGTAACGAGGAGAATTATGGGAAAATCATTATATCTGGAGTGTTATTCCGGAATCAGTGGTGATATGACAGTGGCAGCACTGCTGGATCTGGGAGCAGATCAGAAGGTGCTGGAGGATGTACTTGAAAGTATTCCGGTGCAGGGATTTGAGATAAAAGTAAGCAGGGTGACGAAATCCGGGATTGATGCCTGTGATTTCGATGTAATCCTGGATGCAGAGATAGACGGACATGACCATGATATGGAGTATCTGCATGGACATGATCATAGTCATACGCATGGGGCAGAAGAACATAATCACCAGTATGAGCATAGCCATGAGGCAGCTGCAAAGAATGTGGCAGCACATGGACATGATCATGGAGATGAGATAGCAGCACATACTCACGAGCCCCATCGTCAGCACAAACACCGCGGCATGAACGAAATCCGTCAGATACTTGCTGATACGAAGATGACTGACAGCGCCAGAGGTATTGCCCTTAAAATTTTTCAGATTCTGGCAAAGGCAGAAGCGAAAGCCCACAATGTTCCGGTGGAAGAGGTGCATTTTCATGAAGTTGGTGCTGTGGATTCCATTGTAGATATTTTGTCCGTGGCAGTCTGCCTGGACAATCTTGGAATTACAGAGGTCATTGTACCTGTATTATGCGAAGGAATGGGTACGGTCCGCTGCCAGCATGGCATTTTACCAGTTCCGGTTCCGGCGGTGACCCATATTGTACAGCAGTGTGGCCTGGATCTGCGGATCACTCAGGTACGAGGCGAGCTGGTAACTCCTACAGGAGCGGCAATCGTGGCAGCAGTCCGCACTTCCTGCAAATTACCGGAAACCTTTGTAATTGAGAAAACAGGTATCGGAGCCGGCAAGAGGACTTATGAGTGCCCGGGAATCCTGCGTGCAATGCTGATTCACCCGGAAGAATCCCATAAACCGGAAAAAGCGGTGGGAATTCCGGCAGGAAATGAAAGTGCGGCAAATGAAACTGCCAAAATTCAGACCGGTGTTACGGAAAGCGCGGATTGTGCAGATTACATCTACAAGCTGGAAACAAACATCGATGACTGCAGCGGTGAAGTACTTGGCTTTGTCATGGAGAAGCTTTTTGAGGCCGGTGCAAGGGATGTGCATTATACTCCTGTATATATGAAGAAAAACCGTCCTGCATGGCTTCTTACCGTAATCTGTAAGGAAGAAGATGTCCCGGGAATGGAAGCTTTGATTTTTGCAGAAACTACCAGTATTGGTATCCGCAGGGTCAAGATGGAGCGCACGATTTTGCCCCGGAGAAAGCGGAAAGTAATGATTCCCTTCGGTGAGGTGGAAGTGAAAATCTGCGGTCCGGAAGGAGCAGAGAAATGCTATCCGGAGTATGAAAGCCTGGCGGAAATCTGCAGAAAGACTGGAATTTCTTATGCAGAAGCCTACCAGATGGCAGTAGATGCAAGTAAGAATCTGGAATGATTGATGTTATTGGTCACGGAGTAACACAGTAACTGATTGATCCTTCCAGGTTAAATCGCAATATTGCAACCTGGGAAAGAGTATGTTACAATACAGTTTGGCTTTTTTCCAAAAAGAAGTTTATATACGAATGCTTTGGATAAAACAGAAAGCCAAATTTTTCAAAATATAATGGAGTGAATATGAAGAAATATTTAGATAATCTCAGACAGTATCAGTTCCTGTTAAGTGAATTGGTCAAAAAAGGAATCAAGCTGAAATATCGTCGTTCCTACCTTGGTATTTTGTGGTCCATGCTAGAACCACTGCTTTCCATGGTGGTACTGACCATTG
>OHAD01003042.1_pt1 | contig 11468 bp, 10 predicted proteins | sample 1577011 | NCBI WGS metagenome assembly OHAD01 (sample SAMEA3541510, study PRJEB24748) | human gut metagenome | biome: human gut; feature: human-associated habitat; material: faeces | place: China | collected 2012
TTTTGATACCGCTGTTAATACAGCTATGGAAGCAATTGATAAGGTTCGTGATACATCTACTTCCCATGAGAGATGCAGTATCATCGAGGTTATGGGACGTGGAGCCGGCTGGCTTGCACTGTGGTGCGGTATTGCCAACGGAGCAGAGGATGTTCTGATCCCTGAGAAGTATGACTATGATGAGCAGAAGCTGATCAATAACATTATTGAGAGCCGTAAGATGGGTAAAAAACACCACATCATCATCAATGCAGAGGGTATCGGTCATTCACAGGCTATGGCAACTCGTATCGAGGCCGCTACAGGAATCGAGACACGTGCTACTATCCTTGGTCACATGCAGCGTGGTGGAAGCCCGACATGTAAAGACCGTGTATATGCATCCATGATGGGTGCTATGGCAGTAGACCTTCTTCTGGAAGGCAAGAAGAGCCGTGTTGTTGGATACCGCCATGGTGATTTCGTTGATTTCGATATCAATGAAGCTCTTGCAATGGAGAAGAGCGTCACTCCATATATGTGGGAGGTTTGTGAGTCCCTTTCTCATAACTATAGGAAATAACAGTGATAATACGGTTCACTTGTCTCAGGGCATATTTCCGACTGGGTTTTACAGTATGTGATACACATTTTGCAGAAATCCTTTGAGCTATGTGCCGACGGCAGGTGAACCGTAATTATAAAAGAGTCATTGTTCTTGACATTCTGCAGCAGAATATTTTGCAAAAGATGCTGAGGGCAGTGGCATAAAGGAAGCTTATGTTCATTCAAAACCTGCAATATAAATTGCATAAACTGAATACGGCACAGATCATTACCCTCAGCTTTGCGGGGGTAATTTTTGTAGGAGGATTAATTCTGTGGCTGCCTTTCTGTACGGCAGCAGGCCAGACCACTTCGTTCTCCGATGCTATGTTTACAGCCACCACCTGCGTATGTGTAACCGGTCTTGTGACTGTGACCACAGCCACTCACTGGAGTCTGATTGGCAAACTGGTGATCCTTTTGCTCATACAGATTGGCGGAATTGGACTGATCGCACTTGCAAGCGTTATTTTTATTTCCCTGAATAAGAAGATCAGTCTGAAGAACCGCAGAATGATCCAGGAATCCTATAATCTGGAGCAGATGTCCGGTCTGGTAACAGTGGTGAGAAAAGTGGTTCTCTGTGTGTTTGCAGCAGAAGGAATCGGAGCCGTCGGCTATGCATTCTGCTTTGTACCAGAGTTTGGACTGGTGAAAGGTCTGGGACAGGCTGTTTTTACAGCGGTTTCAGCCTTTTGCAATGCAGGAATCGATCTTTTGGGAGAGAACAGTCTGGCAGACTATGTAACCAATCCTCTGGTGAATGTGACAACTATGGGATTAATTATTGCTTCTGGACTTGGCTTTAACGTATGGTGGGATCTTGGAGAAAGAATAAAGCTGGTTTTTCAGAAGAAGCTTTCTCCTGGCAGATTATTCCGGACCCTTCGTCTGCAGAGCAAGCTGGTTTTGACTACAACCGGGATTTTGCTCCTTGGTGGGACAATCTGTATTTTACTGTTTGAGTATAAGAACCCGGACACACTGGGAAGTCTGTCCTTTGGACAGAAGCTGATGGCAGCGGCATTTCAGTCTGTGACCACAAGAACTGCAGGGTTTTTTACAGTTGCTCAGGGGGCGCTGACCAGCGGAAGTGTAATGATCTGTCTGTTTCTTATGCTGGTTGGAGGTTCTCCTATGGGGACTGCCGGCGGAGTGAAGACGACTACACTTGCAGTGCTTGTGCTGAGTATTATTGCCAACCTTCGGGGAAAAAAGGATGTAGAGGTTTATGGGAGAAAGATTCGCAGCAGTTATATCCGTTCTGCGCAGGTAGTTGTGGGAATGGCGGTTAGTGTGCTGCTTATTTCCGTGCTGGGGATTTTTGCAATTATGCCGGATGCACCCTTTGTGGATGTGCTGTATGAGCTTACTTCTGCAATTGGAACCGTAGGTCTTTCCAGAGGACTGACCGCGGTCCTGAATACACCGGCCAAATGGATCGTTATTTTTACCATGTATCTTGGAAGAATCGGTCCGCTGACACTGGTCGCGGCAGTTGTATCCCGTGCGCAGAAGCGAACTAAAGATGTACATCTGGCAGAAGAGAATATTATGATAGGATAGAAAATGGCGTCTGTGGACGACATTATCCCGCATGAAAGTCCGTTGCTTTCATAGCAGATTTTAAAGGAGATTAGAATGAGCGGAAAATCCTTTGCAGTCATTGGATTGGGGCAGTTTGGAATGACCCTGGCAAAAGAGCTTGCGAATGCAGATTATGATGTTTTGGCAATTGATGATAAAGATGAAAATATTCAGGAAATTGCAGATACTGTCACTTATGCAGTTCGTGCAGATGTGCGCGAGCCTGGAATTCTGAAATCTCTGGGCGTGCAGAATGTAGACACTGCGATTATTGCGGTTGCAGAAAATATGGAAGCCAGTATTACAGCCACCATGCAGGTGAAGGATCTGGGCGTCCCGCTTGTTCTGGCGAAGGCAATGAATTCCCTTCATGGCCGGATCCTGGAGAAAATTGGTGCTGATCAGGTAATATATCCGGAGCGTTCCATGGGCATCCGCGTTGCCCGTAATTTTACAGCCAGTGGATTTGAGGATGTGTTTGAGCTTTCTACGGAGTTCAGTATGGCAGAATTCCGGATCCCGGATGAATGGGTGGGGAAAAGTCTTTCAGAAATCAGGCTCCGTGAGCAGCATCATATAAATCTGGTTGCAGTGAAGCATGGAGATTCTGTAAATGTAAACCTGAATCCTGCGGAGAAGCTGGAAGCGGGTTGTATTCTGGTTGCAGTAGGAAAGAACGAGGATTTGAATAAATTCCGAAAGCCGCTGTAACAGGGAGGATAATTTATGATAACCAGTGCAAATAATACACAGGTAAAAAATATCATACAGTTAAACCAGAAGGCCAAGGCCCGCAGGGAACAGGGGGTGTTTGTGGCTGAGGGACGGAAAATGTTCGGGGAAGCTCCAAAGGACTGGATTTCCAGGGTTTATGTGACAGAATCCCTGACTGCAGATGAGTCCCTGATGAAGCAGGTCATGGAGCTTCCGGAAGAAAAAAGAGAAATCGTGGCAGATAATGTTTTCCGCCAGATGTGTGATACCAGGACTCCACAGGGAATTCTTACAGTTCTGAAGAAACCGGTGTGGACTGTGGAAGATATTTTAAAAGGAGATGCTCCTTTGGTAATGGTTCTTGAGGATCTTCAGGATCCGGGAAATGCAGGGACTATTTTCCGAACAGGTGAGGGCGCTGGTGTTTCCGGTGTTTTTCTTACGAAAACCTGCGTAGACATTACCAATCCAAAGGTCATCCGCTCAACAATGGGATCTGTTTACAGAATGCCTTTCCTATATGTGGAGGATGTGGTATCATTAAAAGCGGAACTGGAGCAAAAAGGTATCCGTACCTTTGCAGCCCACCTGAAAGGAAAAAATTCCTATGATCAGGAGGATTATCAGGGCGGCACAGCATTTCTTATTGGAAATGAAGGAAACGGGTTGACAGAAGAGGCAGCAGAAGCTGCTGATTGTCTCATCCGGATCCCCATGTGCGGCAAGGTGGAGTCCTTGAATGCAGCTATGGCTGCAGGAATTTTGATGTATGAGGCTGCAAGGCAGAGACGGTAGGGTTAGCTGATCTGGAATCTGTCTGCTGAAGTATATCTGCTGACGTATGGCAGATTTTGACAATCGCTTATCTGAAAGGGGGAGTCTTATGGAACCAATTATCTGGCTGGGAGTCCTGGCTGTGCTTCTGGTTATTGAAGGGCTTACCACGGCACTTACCACCATCTGGTTTGCAGGAGGCGCACTTGCTGCCGCTATTGCAGCCGGCATTGGAATGGGAATCGTGCCGCAGCTTCTTCTGTTTTTCTGTGTTTCACTGGTGCTGCTGTTTTTTACAAGACCGGCAGCTCTGAAGCTTATGAGAAAAGACACAGAGAAAACAAATGTGGAAGGTCTTCTTGGAAAAAAGGCTGTCGTGATCCAGAAGATCAATAATCTGGCCCAGACAGGTCAGGTCCGCATCAATGACATTGAATGGATGGCCCGGACATCCGATGACAGCGTAACAATTCCGGTTGACACTGTAGTAATCATAAAAGCAGTCCACGGTGTTAAATTGATCGTGGAGCCAAAGGAGGCGTAATATGGGAAGTATCTTATTTTTGCTGATCGTTATCATTCTGGTGCTGTGGATCCTGGCATCCTGCATCCGCATCGTACCCCAGGCATATGCGATCGTACTTGAGCGTTTAGGCGCTTACCAGGCAACATGGGGAACCGGCGTACACTTCAAACTTCCATTTGTAGAGCGTGTGGCAAGAAAAGTCAATCTGAAAGAGCAGGTTGTAGATTTCCCACCACAGCCGGTTATCACAAAAGATAACGTAACCATGCAGATTGATACTGTTGTATTTTTCCAGATCACAGACCCGAAGCTGTACGCATACGGCGTTGAGAATCCGATCATGGCTATCGAGAATCTTTCCGCGACTACATTGCGTAACATTATCGGTGATATGGAACTGGATGAAACCTTGACCTCCCGTGAGGTGATCAATACCAAGATGCGTGCTTCCCTTGACGTGGCAACTGATCCATGGGGAATCAAGGTAAACCGTGTAGAGCTTAAAAATATCATTCCTCCGGCTGCTATTCAGGAAGCCATGGAGAAACAGATGAAAGCAGAGCGTGAGAGACGTGAGGCAATCCTGATCGCAGAAGGTGAGAAGAAATCCACCATCCTTGTTGCAGAGGGTAAAAAAGAATCTGCAATTCTTGATGCCGAAGCTGAGAAGCAGGCTGCTATCCTTCGCGCGGAAGCGCAGAAAGAGCGCATGATCAAAGAGGCAGAAGGTCAGGCAGAGGCAGTTCTGAAGGTTCAGAAGGCGAATGCAGAAGGTCTTCGTATGATCAAGGAGGCAGGTGCTGACAATGCAGTTCTTACCCTGAAGAGCTTCGAAGCTCTTGCGAAAGTGGCAGACGGCAAATCTACCAAGATCATTATCCCGTCAGAGATCCAGAACCTGGCAGGACTGGCAGCTTCTTTGAAGGAGGTTGTTGTGGATGAGAAGGATAAAAAAGAAGAGTAACATTCTTGAAACAAGAAATTAATGAGATGAAAGCCGACTATGGTCAGTCTGAAAAGTGAAAAATTGAAAGACTTGTACAACAGTTTACTGTAAAGCATGACAGAAAGAAAAATGGTGCCAGGTACTATACCTGACACCAGAGGAGGATTATTATGAACTTAAAAGGCAGAAATTTTTTGACCCTGAAAGACTTTACACCAGAGGAAATTCTGTATCTTCTTGATTTATCCGCTGAGTTAAAGGCAAAGAAAAAAGCCGGTGAGCTTACCGAGTATTACAAGGGCAAAAATATTGCCCTGATCTTTGAGAAAACCAGCACCAGAACACGTTGTTCCTTCGAGGTGGCAGCCCATGATCTTGGAATGGGAAGCACCTATCTGGATCCAACTGGCTCCCAGATCGGCAAGAAAGAGAGCATTGCAGATACTGCAAGAGTTCTTGGAAGAATGTATGATGGTATCGAGTACCGTGGATTTGGTCAGGAAATTGTAGAAGATCTTGCAAAATATGCAGGAGTTCCGGTTTGGAACGGTCTGACAAACGAATATCATCCAACACAGATGTTAGCAGATATGCTTACCATCCGTGAGCATTTCGGATATCTGAAAGGAATCAAGCTGGTATACATGGGTGATGCCCGTTACAACATGGGTAACTCCCTGATGGTAGCCTGCTCCAAGCTTGGTATGCATTTCGTAGCCTGCACAACTAAGAAATATTTCCCGAATGAGGAGCTGGTTGCTCAGTGCAAAGAGTACGCAGCAGAGTCCGGCGCAACCATCACTCTTACAGAGGATGTAGAGGCTGGAACGAAGGACGCAGACGTTATTTACACAGATGTATGGGTATCCATGGGTGAGCCGGATGCAGTATGGGAAGAGAGAATCCATGATCTGACACCATACAAGGTAACATCTGCAGTTATGAAGAATGCAGGGGAGAAAGCAATTTTCCTTCACTGTCTGCCGGCATTCCATGACCTTAAGACAAAGATTGGAAAGGAAATGGGTGAGCGCTTCAATCTGACTGACATGGAGGTAACAGACGAAGTATTCGAGTCTCCGGCTTCTAAGGTATTTGATGAGGCTGAGAACCGTATGCATACCATTAAAGCGGTTATGGTTGCTACACTGGGAGAGCCTGAGAATAAATAATTCGGCTTCCAGATAACAATGAATTAATGAAAGAAAGGGTATCTGAAATGATTTCCGAAAAAGAATCATATGAAGAAATTGTTACAGACGGTATCTATAACGAAACCACAATTGCAGATCAGATACATACAAAATGGGCGGGCAAAACCGTCCATTTTGCAAGAGAAACAGATTCTACCAATTTGTGGATCAAGCGTCTGGCGAAGGAAGGCGCATCAGAGGGAACTCTTGCACTGGCAGAATTTCAGTCGGCAGGAAGAGGAAGACTTGGCAGATCCTGGGAGGTACCAGAGGGTACGTCGGTTATGATGAGCATTCTTCTCAGACCGAAATTTGAACCTCAGTATGCACCAACCCTTACCCTTGTAATGGGTATGGCTGTGGCGAAAGCAGTGAAGAGTCTTGGATTTGATGTAAGTATCAAATGGCCCAATGATGTGGTGGTTTCCCACAAAAAAATATGCGGAATCCTTACCGAAATGGGGGTTCGCGATGGAAAAATTGACTATGCAGTCATCGGAGTGGGAATTAATGTAAATATCAGAGAGTTTCCGGAGGAGATGGCAGACAAGGCTACATCCCTTTATCTGGAGAGCGGCAAGGAATTTGACAGAAGCCAGATTCCCGGGCTTGTGATGGAAGCTTTTGAGGAATACTATGAAAAATTTGCAGCGACCTGTGACCTCAGTGGGCTGAAAGAGGAATATGAAAGTATTCTTGCTAATTACAATCAGCCGGTGCGTGTGCTGGCGAAAGAGCCGTACGAGGGCGTGGCCAGAGGGATTACAGATGGCGGAGAGCTGTTGGTAGAGAAAACTGATGGAACGATTGTAGCTGTCAGCGCCGGTGAGGTTTCGGTTCGCGGGCTGTATAGCTATGTGTAAGGCTATTGTTTAGGCACATTTTCGCAAATGATATTCCCCACTGATTGCGATAATCCTACAGTGAATGGGGCATATCACTTGCGAAAATGTTGTTGACACAGATGAAAACAGAAAGGTGGGACTTAATTGTATCAGGAGAATGTAGTGCTTTGCGGCGCAAGCGCCTATGAACAGAAATATTACTTTAATAAAGACTTTGATTCTCTGCCTGATCATGTGAAGAAGGAACTGCAGATCATGTGTGTTCTTTTCACAGAAGAGATTGGCGGAATTTTCACACTGGAATTTGATGATCACGGAAACCTGCAGTTTAAAACAGAGGCTACGGAAGCTGATGGATTTTATGATGATATTGGCGGTGCACTGAAGATTAAAAAGCTGCGTGTGGAGAAAGAGGAGCTTCTGGAATCTCTGGAAATGTATTATCGTGTGTTCTTCCTTGGGGAAGATGTGGATAAAGAGAAGACAGAAGAGTAAGCTGTGTGGATAAACTGATAAACAGGGAAAATAGCAGCTCATCAGATGTGACATTTGAGTTCACGAAGCGAGTAATTGTTGAAAGGATTGAATAGTTACACATCAAATATGAAAGTAATTAAGGTGATATGAGTAGTAATTTAGATTCTAAGTTGAGATATGAGCTTCCAAAGAAGATGAAGTGGAAAATTGGAAATGTAGAGATCCCTAACCGGTTCGTCCTGGCACCAATGGCGGGCGTTACCGACCTGGCTTTTCGCAGGCTTTGCAAGGAGCAGGGCGCTGGGCTTCTCTGCATGGAGATGATCAGTGCCAAGGCTATTTCCTATAAGAACAAAAATACCAGGGCTCTGATGGAAATCGACCCGGTGGAGCATCCTATTTCCATGCAGCTCTTTGGAAGTGAGCCAGAGCTGATGACGGAGGTGGCGAAGGAAATCGAGGAAGAGCCTTTTGACATTCTGGATATCAATATGGGATGCCCGGTGCCGAAGGTGGTAAATAACGGTGAGGGTTCAGCTCTTTTGAAAAATCCGGAGCTGATCGTGAAGATTGTGAAAAGTATTTCTTCTGCCATTCAGAAGCCATTGACAGTGAAAGTTCGTATCGGTTTTGAGAATGAGCCGGTGGATATTGTGGAGATTGCAAAGCGCGTGGAGGATGCCGGGGCAGCAGCTATTGCAGTTCATGGACGGACACGGCAGCAGTATTATTCCGGGATAGCAGACTGGGAGACCATTGCCAGGGTTAAAGAAGCAGTTTCCATTCCGGTGATTGGAAATGGGGATGTGGATTCGCCGAAAAAGGCGGAGAAACTTTTCCGGCAGACCGGATGTGATGCGGTGATGATCGGGCGTGCTGTGGAAGGAAATCCATGGATATTTCGGGAGATGAATCACTATTTTGCAACAGGGGAAGAGCTGGCAAGACCTTCTCTGGCAGAGGTGAAAGCGATGATTCTGAAGCATGCACGGGCTCAGATTGAAATGAAGGGTGAATTCATCGGGATCCGGGAGATGCGCAAGCATGTAGCATGGTATACAGCAGGGATGCCCCACAGTGCAGGGCTTCGCAGGGAGTCCAATAATATTGAGAGTTATGCGGATCTGGAGAAGCTGCTGGAGAGATTATAATTATGTTCAGTGGATCCGATTCTGCAAAAAATCATTTCAAATGTAGTGTTGACCAGATGAGTGGAAAACCGCTGTATGGTGATAAAAAGATAATAATCAGACGTATGAGAGTCAGGAGGTTTGGGCTGGGAAGGCTGGAACTTGCTGACTTTTTCTATAGTTGAAAGGGAAAGATTATGGATAAATTACTGAGATATAACGGTGTGCAGGAAGCACTAAAATTTCTGCGCGAAGATGATGAAAGAACTTTGCAGGAGCACCTGGAAATGTGCCAGATTCCTGCGCCTTCCTATGAAGAAGGGGAGAAAGCGGAATATGTCCGAAAGAAGATGGTGGATGCCGGTCTTTCAGAGGTGCACGTTGATGAGGTGGGAAATGTGCTGGGAACCTGGAAAGGGACTGGGAATGGACCGCGAATTATGGTTGCGGGACATACAGACACTGTTTTCCCAAGGGAGACAGACCTTACTTTGAAGAAAGAAGGCGAACGCTACAGCTGTCCGGGAATCGGAGACGATACCAGGGCGGTAGCGGAGCTTCTCAGTCTTGCAAGAGCAATGAATGCTACAGGCATTCGCGGCGAGGGAGATATTGTGTTCTGTGCAAATGTGTGCGAAGAGGGACTTGGTGATCTGAGGGGAATTAAGCATGTATTTAAGGATATGGCAGACACAGAAGGGCGCTACGACGGTTTCGTTTCCATTGATGATAAAAAAACCTCTGGAATCATTTACCAGGCAGTAGGCAGCGAGCGCTATCTGGTAACTTTCCACGGAACCGGCGGACACAGCTTCACCGGCTTCGGAATTCCCAACCCGATTCACGCAATGGGAAGGGCGATTGCGAAAATCAGCGATTTCCAGACACCAAAGAATCCGAAAACTACTTTCAGTGTAGGCGTAGTAAACGGCGGCACGTCTGTAAATGTAATCGCGGCAGAGTGTTCTATGCTGGTGGATCTGCGCTCTGTGGATGCAGGGGAACTTGAGAAATTATCCGCAAAACTCCACCAGGCAATAGAAGAAGCCGTGAATGAGGAAAACGCCCGCTGGGGATATGGAACTTTAAGGTCTGAGAGTACAGGAATCCTTGACGACAATAATATGACAGCGAAAAGCAGTGTGGGAGATACAGCTGGCGCAGTGCCAGTGAATGCTGATAATGGAGACAGGGAAACCTCAGCAGAAGATGACCGCATTACAGTCACCTTCGAACAAAAGGGTAGGCGCCCTGCTGGTACCCAGGAAAAATCCTGCCAGATTGTCCAGGCTGCAAATGCTGCAAATCAGGCCATTGGCATGGAAACCCTGTACATCGGTGCCGCCAGCACAGACGCCAACATCCCCATCAGTCTTGGAATCCCTGCCATCACCGTGGGCTGGGGAGGAAAAGGCGGTGGAGAGCATACCATCCACGAATGGTACGAACCTGCAGAATCCTGGAAAGGACCACAAAGGGATTTGCTTTTGCTTCTGGCACTGTCTGGATATGAAGGTGTACAAGGATATCAGCTCCCTTGTATAGAAAGGTAAGAGCAGTCGCAGATGCTTGACATGTAAGCCTCAATACATATATAATTCGAGAGAAATCTAAAAGAATAAAGGAAGATAAAGAATCCCCCGGAAAGAAAGGTTTTCGAAACAGAATGCCATTTTTCCGGGGGACTTATATAATCTGACATTATTTTTGACGCTTTTTCCGAAGAATTACAAAAATCAGAATTGAGGCAAAAAGTACAAATAAAATAGAGCAGGAAAGCAGGTAATTCAAAGAAGCTCCCATAATTCCCCACTGGTTTACCATAGTTCTTGCAACAGCAATTGTAATAACCGCCGTGACGGAATAAACCGGAAGCATACATTTGCCCCATCGGATGGCGATGAGGATATTGTAGAGCATATAAACCTCTGCACCGATTCCGCCGCCAATCAGCAGCACAATAAACTGCAGCTTATAAGGAGACAGATCTACGCCGTAGATAATCTCCAAAAGTGTTCGGCCAATCAGATGTCCGCCGACTACGATTCCTGCACAGCACACTAGAATAACTGTAATGATACGAAGAACATACATAGTGAATTTTTTCAGGTCATTTTCCCACCATAATTGTGCGATAGTAGTGATGGTAGGCTTGAATACAAACTCACACATGAGGGTAATGACGAAGGACGGCATAAACAGAATACTGTAATAGGTCTGGTACTCGTCCGTCAGCACGTTGGCCATAGCGTATTTCGGTACATTGTAAAGAAGCAGGGAAAGGAAGGTACCGATAAACATAGGGGTGCATATTTTCAGTAACTTCGTTACGTGTCGGAATTTGTGCGAATCGCCTATACTGTGACTGGCTTCGCACTTGTTCGCAGTGTCCATGCCTTGACTGGCTTCACACTTATGTGCGTTGCCAGAACTCTGGTCAGTTTTACATTTATATGCATCGGCCATCGCCTGCTTAGCGTCGTGCTGGCAGGTAGTGTTGTCTGCAGTGGCGTCTGGCATTCCATATCTTCGTGCAAACCAGGAATTCACTGCCAGACAGAGAATCAGGGATGTGACAGCTGTGGCAGTGCAGGTAATATACAGGCTCTTTGTGACCATAAGAATGCCTGTAAAAAATACTGCCGAGTAAACGTTACGGATGGTCAGCGCCTTTCCCATCTGCTCCACGTG
>OHAD01003045.1_pt1 | contig 11457 bp, 8 predicted proteins | sample 1577011 | NCBI WGS metagenome assembly OHAD01 (sample SAMEA3541510, study PRJEB24748) | human gut metagenome | biome: human gut; feature: human-associated habitat; material: faeces | place: China | collected 2012
ACAAGATCTTTTGGCTAGAGAAACAAATGTATTGTTGTTTGATGAGTTTGATAAAGCTTTATCTGTATTTCATAGTGCATTTTATCAATTATTTGATGAGGGGATTTATGAAGATCATAATTACAAAGTGGTAGTAAATAAGGCAATTATTGTGTGTACTTCAAATTACAAAACAATTGATGAGATAAAAGAACATCTGGGATTGCCTATATATAACCGTTTTGACTCAATTATTAAATTTGCTGATTTACCAGATATGGCAAAAGAAAAAATTGCGGAGAGGGAAATAGAAAGGTTAAAGAAAGATTATGGTATCGAAGACAGAGAGCTGTTCGACAAAATAAAGAAAGGTGCAGTTACTCAATCAAATGCAAGAGAAATAAAACATTTGATTAAAGATACTTTTTCACTTGTAGTACTCAAAAAAATATGTGGTGAAACGGAAATATAATTCTCTTAGCGAAGCTAAAAGCGCACTTCTATACAGGTGATTGCATCTGCCTGTATCGTGTGACCTGCGGTGCTATTCCTGGATTTGAAAAATTTCAATCCAAGGATATAGCGAAATCATAGATTTCGGGCAAAGGAATTTCCTTTGTGGTGAAAGTGAATATCTAGGTGAAAAAAATGGTGCTAAAACATATTACATGGTAGTATATATAATAAAACTAAAGAAAATAGGTGAAAGAATGTCTGAAAATAAAGTTAGAATACTTGTCGATAATTTTTATAAGGATTTTGCTGGATTGCCAAATCATAGAGCAATAGTAAGAAATAACACACCAGAGGATGCGTTTACATTAGCTATTTTAAAAATAATGTATGGTGAAACATTAGATTGTAAAATTTCACCAGAAAATGTTGATAAAATATCTAAAATTATTGTTGCTCCTCCAGACAGCGGTATTGATTTATTTATTGAGACTGAGGATGGAGATGAATACTATTATGATATTATTCAGTCTAAATACACAGAGTTAACAGAAGAAGAGATAAGAGTATGCTTTTTGGAAATGCATGATGCTATTAGGAGGTATTTGAAAAATCCTAATAGTGTCCAGTCAAATTTGCGAGATATAATTTCAGAAACAAATTTTAATTCTTCGTTCAAAAATAATTGTACATATTATGTTTATCATACAGGAATATTGAATTATGGAAAAAATTTTAAGGCAAATGAAAAAATAGTAACAATAAATGAAATGGAAGTTGTACTAGAGAGTCTGGGGCGAGAGGACCATATTTTAAAGGTTCCTTATGCAGAGTTCACTTCGGATATGTTTAATAATTATATTCTTTATGAGAATTCGTCAGATAATGCGATGCTTTGCAATATAAGAGGATATGATTTGGCTGTTTTATGCAATAAATATGTGAGTTCTTCAATGGGAAGAAATATTTTATTTGGTCAGAATCTAAGAGACTCTTTAGACCAGAAAAAATCTAAAACGTACGAAGCAATGATGAAAACCATAAAAAATGAACCAGAACGATTTTGGAATTATAATAACGGAATAACTATTCTTTGCGAAGAATTAGATGCACATCGTAAGGGCCGTAATGGAGATGTTGATTTAATTGAGATTACTAATTTTTCAATTATTAATGGTGCACAAACTACAAACACATTAGGAGCATATTTGCGAAATGCATTAATTAACAATGAACCGGATGAAATAGAGCAGTTAAAAAAAGTATATGTTCTTGTGAGAATAATGCAGGTTAATAATGAAAAGCTTAGTGGTAATATTTCTATTTATAATAATTTACAGAATCCAATGTCTTCAAGAGATATGGTTGCAAATAATACTGAGCAAAAAGAATTGCAGAGAATGTGTATGACAGGTGAAGCTCCGAATATATTTGTAGAGATAAGAAGAGGTCAGACTGTTCCGCCACAACCAAGATTCGAAAAACATCAAAGAATCACCAATGAGGAACTTGCACAGTTAGCGTTTGCTGCTTTTTTACAATCACCATTTACAGCAAAAGATAAGAAAAAGACACTTTTTAATAAAGATGCTTCAGATACAGAATATTTAGTTAATGCTTATTATGATCAAATATTTTATCTTTCTGAAGAAGATGATAAGAAAGGTGTTTTATTTCAAAAGAGTAAGGAAGAAATTGATGAAGCATTGTTTGTTAAATATTTATATATTCAAGCAAGAAATAAAATGAAAAAGAGTTACGATGAGAGAATCGCAAAATGCAATGAGCATATATCCGCCAGTTGGGGAAACATTGAACAGCAGCAAAAGATGATTCAATTAAATCAGAGATATAAAGAGGTGAATAATACATGTATGTTTTATTGTATTGCTTTATATTTTACGCTTAAAGATAATTACGGGACTATCGGCGAGAAAAATACATTTGATTATTTTAGTTTTTATAGAGATAATCGAAATTCATCATACAAAGATGAAATAATTGATTATTTTGCAAATAAATTTTTACAGGCTACTGTAAAAATAATGTCTAAATTACTTGCCGCTTCTGGTAGTGGAAGTGCAACTAACTGGTTGAAGAAAGCACAAAGTCAAACAGATTTTTTTGATACATTATCTGAAGAAATGGCTGGAGATCTTACATATCAGGAGATGTATACAGATTTTGTAAAGAGATTTACTATATAATCTATTAAAAATTTAATAAGTATAACTTAGATTGAAGTTTTGAAATTTAGGAAATCATTTTAGTTTTTATAATAATGCATATTCCGCAAGAACTGCGCATCCGTTCCAGAGGAACGGAGCGCCATTCCGCTTCAAACTGAGCAAAGCTCAGCAGGTTGATTAATTACTATTGGTTATTCTGCGATCCCTGCCAGGAAATTCAAGGCGATATGCCTTAGATGTCATTCGACTTAAGCAGGCATCTGCGTAGGTGGAATCCCCAAAAAGCTGATACCATCCGGATACTGGAATCTGTGAGATAATAATAGTTGCCTTGCGGCAGTCTCTGGACTCGATGATTTCAAATAAATCGCGGCATTTCTCGATGTCCAGATCCATTAAGCCGAAATCATCTATCACCATGAGATCATAAGCTGCCATTTCATTCGAATACTCAAAGTAAGTACCTTCCTGCCTGGCATGATCTGATTCCTTTAAGAGTGTGTTCGCACGTATGTATTTAACAGTACGGTTCTGATGCATTGCTGTGATACATAAGGCGCAGGCGATGTGCGTTTTCCCAGCACCGGCCCCTCCGGTCATCAGCAGGTTATTCGGCTCATCGATCCAATCACACTTGGCCAGAAGTTCTATGACGTGTGTATTCAGCTGACGTTCTGGATCATAGATTGAACTGTCAAGATCAGCTGCAGGATATTTCAGGGTCGCTTTCTTCATGAGACGTTTAAACTTTTTACTCTCACGCTGATCCCACTCCTGATTTACAATAGCAGCAAAGCGGACTTCAAATGGTTCGAGACCTGTGTTTGGTTCCAAAAGCTGCTTTTCAAATGCTTCAGCCATACCGGACATGCGAAGTTTATACAGCCGATCCATGAGTATGTTCTGTTCCTTTGTGAGTTTATCGTTATAAAGATAGTCTTTTAATCTGTATGCCATAGTACGTCACCCTTACTTATAGTAGTCCTTTCCTCTGATATTTTCATGATTGGGCAGTGTTCCTGGTGAATGCTCGGGGAGTTCCTTCACATCCATCTTTTTCAGCATCTGCTTGAAGGTAAAATACTTACAGGAATTGATCTCTATACATTTACGGGCAACTTCTTCAGCAGCACCTTTCGGGATTGTTTTTACTTTATGCAGGATACCTGCACAGGCATTATAGGACTGCTCTTCATGTTTTGATGATTTAAGGAGTCTGTCAATCAGTTCTGACATCGCAGGACCAATGGCAGAAGCCCAGCGGCGGTAATAATTACCATCCTTTGAATTGACTTCTTTGTAATAAAGGTGTTCTGGCGGCATATGTTCATCTACCGTGATATACAGCGGAAACTCTCTATAAGACCGCTTATGTGTACAGATCAGCCGATTATACTGATCACAGATCCTGATCTCTGAAGCGGTTGCCTTCAGGATTGCAGGCTTGCCACAGTAAGAGTACAATACGGAGTAGTAGTGGCCGTCATACTCGATGTGGTAGTTGTTGGGAACTTTTAGGACCGCTTTATAGTCGCAAGCCGTGTAACATCCGCCTGGCAGTGGTTTCATACATGGTTTGTCATACTTTTCGAAAGCATCCTGTCTTGAGAAATCCTTGCCTTGAAAAGATCGTTTATTGAGGACTGCTACTATTTTTTTGATTTCAGCATTTAGGTCTTCAAATGATACATATATCTTTTCTTTCAGTTTCTCAACCAGGTGTATTTCAAGATAACGTACATGATTTTCAACTGTAGGCTTGCCTTTCGGCTTTCTAGCGGGTGGTGGAAGAACTATAGTTTCATAGAAATCTTCCAGATCTGCAAATGTAGACTGCAGGATAAGTTCATCCTTTGTGTGCTTGGTTACAGCAGTTCGCAGGTTATCGGGCACAAAGTATTTCGTAACAGCACCATAAAATGAAACAGCATGGGCACAGCCTTCTATAAAACATGGGAGCTTCTCATTTGGAAAAGCTTCTGCATAGATCAGACTGCTGACTCCAAGAGTGGTCGCAAAGATATGGACTTTTTTGATCTCGCCCGTTTCGGTATCTGTTAACAGTTCCGGCTGATCACCGACCCAGTCGATATACATCTTTTCACCCGGGATTCGGTTTACGGCCATTGATACCTTCTGGCCACCATAGTTTTCTGCTATGAATCGGTTGAAGTATTCGTAAAACTGTGACTTCTCATAACCATCAGGATTCTTTTCTTTATAATCCAGCCAACAGAACGAAATGTTCATGCGGCTCCCTGGTGCATGGATTCTGTCATAGTAATACTGGAAATCTGGAAGTGGGACATCTTTCCTCTGTAGATTTTTCTGCGGATAGAAAAGGTTCTCAACTTCCTTAGGTGCCATCATTCGGAGTTCCTCGATTGGGATTCCGTTGGCATGGTATCGGCTCATGATCAGATTTAATGTACCTGAGCCAATCTTGTAACGGTCCATAACGGACCTGGTCTTGCATCCATTCAAACGCATCTGGATGGAGCCGATAATCGTGTTGTAGTCTTGCATAGTTATGCCTCCTTTCGTAATCATTTGATGACTACGAAAGAACTATAACACGTTGAAAACTTATTGATCAGCTGAAGCGGAAACGCGTTCAGTTACATCCGGAAAGACTGATCAGCTCTTAGCGGAATGCGTGGTCAGATGAGCCGGAATTTGCATAATAAGAATCGGTATTGGTGACAGTGCTGATTCTTTTTATTTGCATAAAAATAAGGAGGAAAAGAAATTGAGCAGAGCGAAAAATCCCAAATATGAATCCATGTCATTGGAAGAACTGAAAGCCAACATGGAAAAAAGTAAAAAGGAACTGGAACATGCGATCCACAATAAAAATCTTCTGGAGCAGAGAAAGAAGTTGGTGGAGCGAAAGGAACGTTCCCATAGATTGATTGTTAAAGGTGCAGAGTTTGAAAAAGCATTTCCATTATCCAGAGATTTGGAGCAGGAAGAAGTTCAGGATGTTATGGATCAGTTGAAGAACAGCAGTTACAACAAGAGTATTGTACGACAGGGTTACATGGCAGCTTTACACAAAGAACAACAGCAAATTGCAGAAGCAGTTGAAAAAGCAGAAAGAGGAGATGACGGCTAATGGCACTGTATCATTTTTCAGTAAAGCAAGTTTCCAGAGGAAAAGGTCAGACAGTGGTTAATTCCGCAGCTTATATTTCGGGGCAAAAGCTTTATAACGATTACTATGGACAGACGCATGATTATACAAAAAAGTCGGGAGTGGTTTTCACAGAAATCCTGACACCGGAATATGTGCCGGAACGTTTGTCTGACCGGGAAACACTTTGGAATGAGGTAGAGCAGATAGAGAAAAGTAAACGGGCACAGTTAGCTTATTCTTTTGATATTGCTTTACAAAATGAACTGACATTGGATGAAAATATAGAATTGGCGAGAGAGTTTTGCTGGGAGCAGTTCGTAGCTCGTGGCATGATTGTAGATCTGGCAGTTCATGAGGGAAAATCAAAGAACGAAGATGAACCGGACAATCCACATTTTCATGTACTTGCTCCAATCCGTCCTTTTACAGAAGAAGGAAGCTGGGGAAACAAGCAGAAACGGGAATATGTTTTGGATGAAGACGGAAATCGGATTAAAGATGTCAAAGGAAAGGATATATTCAATGCTGTTTCTACTACCGGTTGGAATGATCCGGAGCTTTTAAAGGAGTGGCGGAGAGCATGGACAGAGAAAGTAAATGGGAAATTTCGAGAGTGCCACATGGCAGCCAGAATTGACCACCGTTCATACAAAGAACAGGGAATTGACCTGATTCCGACCATCCATGAGGGATATGAAGTCCGGGCAATGGAGAAAAAGGGAATCAAAACGGTGATCGGGGAACTGAACCGGGCAATCCGGCAGTTCAACCAGATGTTCATTTCCTTAAAAGAATCCATTCAGTGGATGAAGACTGCTTATGAAGAAATGAAAGCTGAGCTGGATCGCAGGCAGAACCCTACACTTCTGGAGAGTTTGCAGGATTATTATGATAAAAAGACACAGGGCAGATTGCCACTTCCAAATTTCTATGAGGAAATGAAACGAAGAGGGAAGAATCTTTCCAACTTACAGGAGCTTGCAAAATCCATCAATTATCTTCAAACCCATCAGATAGAAACGATGGATGATCTGCAGGAACGGATTGAGGAATTGAACGGTGTTGTTTCTGTCAGTAAAAAAGAAATTTCTGCAAAGCGGAAACAGTTAAAGGAACTGGAGAATTTGGAAAAAATGGCAGAGGTAATAAAGAAAAACCAGCCATTGATTGATGAGTATAACCATTTCTTTTTCCAGAAAAAACGGGAGAAATATTATCAGCAGCACAAAAAAAAAATCAATTATTACCGTAAATGTGAACGGGAACTAAAACAGCATCTGGATCAAAATGGGAAAGTCCCAACTGCCAGATGGAAACGGGAGAAAGAAGAACTCCAGTCGGTGATCGAAGAGCTGAAAGCAGACAATCAGCCGTATCAGGAGGAACTTGCGTTTGTAAAAAAGGTACAGAGCTGTGCAGACATTGCCAGACGTGACCGGGAAATGGCAGAAGCAGATACTTCCGGGCGTTTAGAAGAAAAAATGGAGGAACAGAAACCAGAAAAGAAGACTTCCCTCTTGAGAAAACTGGATGAAAAGAAGAAAGAATGTGCAGAGCGTGATGCAAAACAACAGGCAGTGAAGAAAAAACGGAACTATGAGATGAGTTTATAACAGTCTGTCAGTAGGACAGACAGGAAAGGATGATGAAAATGCAGTATACAGAAGAACAGATTATAAGAGCAAACCAGACAGATCTTGTTTCTTTTCTGAATGCACAGGGAGAACAACTGATGAAAAGCGGAAAGGAATACCGTTGGAAAAAGCATGACAGTGTAACAGTGTCTGGAAATCGGTGGTATCGGCACAGTCAGGGAAAGGGAGGTTATCCGGTGGATTTTGTGATGGAATTTTACAATGCTACGTTTCCGGAAGCTGTCAAGATGTTGACCGGGGAGGAAGGCGAAGGCAGGAACAGTGCCTGCCCCGCCCCGTCCCCTGACTTCCGGTTACCAGAGAAAGAGGAAAATAATGATAGAATCATCAGATATCTGACAGAAAACAGAGGGATTGAAAAAAATCTGGTGGAGAAATGGATCAGCAGTGGGGATATTTATGAAGAAAAGAAGCACCATAATGTGGTGTTTGTTGGAAGAGATGCAGATGGTATTCCAAGATATGCCCATTGCAGGGGGACAGGTGAAATAAAATACCGGGGAGATGTGGCTGGATCTGATAAATCTTGCGGATTCAGTCACAGAGGGACGGATAATCAGTTGTTTGTGTTTGAAGCAGCCATTGATCTGCTTTCTTTTATCCAGTTATTTCCCAAAGACTGGAACAAGCGGAGCTACCTGAGTTTGGGTGGCATCTCCGGTGTGGCACTGATGGCTTTTCTTTCTGAACGCCCTCAGATTACTTCTGTATTCTTGTGTCTGGATAATGATCAGGCAGGGAAGGAAGCCTGTGAGAAACTGACAGAAGAAATCCCGGACAGATACAGTGTCATCTGTCTGAAACCGTGCCGAAAGGACTGGAATGAAATCCTTTGCGATAAAAATGCAGACAGGAAGAAAGCAATCATTGAAACAGTTACAATGAAAGTATCGGAGAAGGAAGAACTGGTGCCGATGCTGTGCTATGAAGATATTGAACAGACCAGTGTAGAATGGCTGTGGTTTCCCTATCTGCCATTTGGAAAGCTGACGATTATCCAAGGCAATCCGGGAGAGGGAAAAACTTATTTTGCCATGATGTTGACAGCAGCCTGCACGAACCGGAAGACTTTCCCAAATATGGAAGAGATCGAACCGTTCAATGTAATATACCAGACTGCAGAAGACGGTATGGGAGACACAATCAAGCCGAGGCTGGTGGAAGCAGGAGCAGACCTTAGTAGGGTAATGGTCATTGATGATACAGAGGAAACACTGACATTATCGGATGACCGTATTGAAAAGGCTATCTGTCAGAATCAGGTCAGACTTTTAATCATTGATCCGGTACAGGCATTTATCGGTGCCGATGTGGATATGAACCGGGCAAATGAAGTCCGTCCGGTATTTCGAAAACTGGGAATGATTGCGGAAAAGACCGGCTGTGCGATTGTGTTGATCGGACATCTGAATAAATCTTCGGGTACGCAGAGTACTTACCGGGGACTTGGCTCTATTGATATCATGGCGGCAGTGAGGAGCCTGCTTTTCATCGGAAAAGTAAAGAAAGACCCGACAACAAGAGTGCTGATTCATGAGAAAAGTTCCCTTGCACCTCCGGGAGAGACACTGGCATTTAAGCTGGGAGATGAAGAAGGGTTCCGCTGGGTGGGAGCTTATGAGATTTCCGCAGATGATCTTCTGGACGGAAAGGAAGGAAAGCCGACAGAAACAAAGCTGCAACGAGGAACGAAACTGATCTATGAACTGCTTGCAGACGGAAATGCAGTAACAATCCGGGAACTGGATGAAAAGGCAAAAGTACAGGGAATCTCCCATAGAACCATGCGTGAAGCCAGAAGCCGGATGAAAGAAGAACTGGATTATCAGATGAATGAAAAGCAGGAAAATACCATTCGATTAAGAAAATAAAAAGAAATGGGTGACGGCAGGATTTGAGAGCGGACGGCAGGCTTTATAGATACCCTATTTGCCGCCTGCCATCTGCCAGTGCAAGGCAATCGAACGAAAACAGTAGGTATCCATACGAAAATAAAAAAATGCAACCAACAGTCTGGGCAGTTAATCTGAAAAATGGATTAGCTGCTCTTTTTTTGCAAAAAATGGAGGTTTTACAATGGCAGCGAAGAAGAAAATTATCAATATCAGAGTATATTTTGACGGTGATCAAGACGCAAAAGAAGTATTTGCGAAAGTGATCGCACAGAAAATACGTGACACGAAAACAAAAGATAAACTTGCAATAATGAAAGATAAGCAGTATAATGATTATGAGTTCAGTAATCTGAAATCTGCGTAGGATGTGCAAAGTAGCGTAGGTATCAGATGAACAACAGATATATGAGTAACAATACAGACAGAAATGCAACATGGAGAGTTGGCGTATATTGCCGACTTTCCAAAGATGACGAACTGACCGGAGAGAGCGCCAGCATCTCCAACCAAAGGGACATTCTGGTGAATTACTGTCAGTCACAGGGCTGGCAGGTGGTGGATGTGTTTCAAGACGATGGTTATACAGGACTGAACACAGACCGACCGGACTTACAGAGACTTCTCAAAGCCTGTGAAAAAGGACTGGTGAATCTTGTAATCACCAAAGATCAGAGCCGACTGGGACGAAACCATGTACAGACAGGATTTCTGATGGAAGAGTTTTTTCCGAAGCATGGAGTAAGGTATATCGCATTATACGACAATGTGGATACCTTTGACGGGGACAATGAGATTGCTCCTTTTAAGAATGTACTGAATGAGATGTATTCCAGAGACATTTCCAAGAAAGTCCATGCGTCCTATCACCTACAGGCAACCAAGGGCAAGTTTACAGGTGCTGTTCCACCACTGGGATATCAGAAAGATCCGGAGGAAAAGGGACATCTCCTGATTGACGATGAGACAGCACCGATTGTCCGGAAAATCTTCCAGTGGGCGGTGGATGGTCATGGGATTAACTTTATATCCAGAGAACTGGAACGACAGCAGATTCCCTGCCCGTCATGGTGGCACCGGAAACGGGGACTCCGTACTTATTACACAAAATTGGAAAAGAAAGACCCTGAAAATGGGAAATATGTATGGGATGAATCCTATTTGAAATCCCTGCTGATGAATCCCGTTTACTGTGGTGACATGGCTTCCCAGAAGAGGTACTACCGTTTTAAGATTGGCAATCAGGGAGATAAAGCTCCGGAGGACTGGATCACAGTCAGGGATACCCATGAAGCAATCATTCCACAGGATGTATTTGCTCTGGTACAGGCGAAGATGAAAGGCAGGAAACGCCAGACAGAACAGGGAGAATACAGTATGTTTGCCGGTTTACTCCGCTGTGCAGAGTGTGGAGGTGCATTAACATTAAAGAAGACACACACCAAAGACCAACATGAAGTTTATACCTGTTCCACTTATATCCATAAGGGGAAAGCACACTGCACTCAGCACCGGGTGGACGCTGATGATCTGTATGATGCAGTCCTTACCAGAATCCAGGAATGTGCAAAAGCAGTCACCGGAGATGGAACAGAACTGGAAGACAGGGTAAAAGAGTTGTGTGAGGAAGATACGCAGGGACACAGAGACAGTCTGGAGAAGCTGGTATCAAAGCAGAAAGACCGTCTGGAGACGTTAGACCGGCTGATTGCAAAACTGTATGACGACCTCATCAATGACAAGATTACATAATCTGTTTTTGATAAGATGTTGGAGAAGACACAGAAAGAGCAGGCAGATATCAAAAAGGAACTTTCCCAGAATGAGAGTGTGCTGAATACAAAAGAAAAACTGGATGCACAGTCCCAACAGTGGATTGACGATATCAGCGAGTATGCGGATATCAAAGAACTGGATGCCAATCTTCTGAACCGGCTGATCAGTAAAATCATTATCTCAGAACCGCAGGAGAAAGACGGAAAAGAAAATTACCGCCGTACTACTGAAACGGTTACAATGGAAATTCATTTCAATTTAAAACCAATACCGGAGCTTGGAACCATCGAAAGAGGTTCCGGCTCCCATAAATTAGAAAATCTATCAAAATTTAATCTATTTTAACCTTTTCAAGGCTCATTTCGAGCCAATATTTT
>OHAD01003048.1_pt1 | contig 11448 bp, 9 predicted proteins | sample 1577011 | NCBI WGS metagenome assembly OHAD01 (sample SAMEA3541510, study PRJEB24748) | human gut metagenome | biome: human gut; feature: human-associated habitat; material: faeces | place: China | collected 2012
CGGCCTGCGCAGCCGGCAGCCGGCTCCCTGCTGCGGGTTCTGAGCGTGAACCCCGACACCGGTGCCCTGCTCACCGACACTACGCCCCCGCCCGACCTGACGCCCTATGTGCGCAGCAGCACCCTGCCGGACGCAAAGACCCCCGGCCCGGTGCGCATCGACCCGCAATACGGCGTGGCTGTGCGGGAGGACGCCACCCTGACCCTTGTGCCTGCCTCCGCCGAGCAGCTGGACAGCATGACCGACGGCTTTGCGCCGCTCACCCCGGCCCTGCTGCCCTACGGTGTGAAAAAAGCACTCACCACCGCCAGCACTGCCGCCGGATGGACCGGTGCTGAAAAGACGGCCGCCCTGCGCACGCTGGGTGCCGACCTGACCGCCTACTATACCCGGCTGGAGGCCGACGCCAAGTTCGGCACGCCCTACACCCTGCCTGCCGCCACGGCGGCCCAGCTGGGCGGCGTGAAAGTGGGCGAAGCGCTGGACATCGCCCCGGACGGCACCCTCAGCGCCAAAACGCTCAATGACAAGATCGCTGCCGCCGTGGCGGTAAAGTCGGAGCCCCGGCTGGTGTGGAACCACTACGAAGAAACCGGAAAAAGGTGGAAGACCTACGATATCAAAATGCCAGACGGCCTGGACTACGTGCACGTCAAGACGAAATATAACAGCAGTACCGGCGGGTACGGCGAGGAAGTAGACATTGCAAAAGGCGGCACCGCCAATCATAACTACGGAAATGGCACTGGAATTTTCGCATCCAACACGACTTTCCAGACAAACGGGACCCTGCACTTTGCAACAGAATCGTCGACCGGCGGCTACACCGTAGAGATCTGGCTCACCGGCTACCACTACCCCACCCTTGCCGACCTGCTGACGCAGGTGACCGCCGTGGAGAGCAGTGTCACCGATCTTCAGGTGGCCCTGTGCGAGCTGTACGAAGAAAAGGAGGAAAATTGATGGCGAAAATTTATGCAGCCCTGATCCGCAAGGGTATCAAGACGCTGGACGAGGTGCCCGCCCGTCTGCGCAGCACCGTGGAAGCCCTGCTGGCGGAGGTGGAAGCCGATGCTTGAAGCCTGGTCCCGCACGCGGGACGGCACCCGGAAGCTGAGCGCAAACTTCACCGTGGCCGAGTTTGCCTGCAAAGATGGCTCGGACCCTGTGTTCGTGGACAGCAGCCTTGCCGCCCTGCTGCAGAAGATCCGCGACCACTTCGGCCGCCCCGTAGTCATCACCAGCGGCTACCGCACCGCCGCTCACAACAAATCCGTGGGCGGGGCCGCCTACAGCCAGCATCTGTATGGGCGCGCTGCCGATATCCGGGTGCAGGGCATCCCGGTGGAGCAGCTGGCCGCCTATGCAGAGACCTGCCTGCCCGGCACCGGCGGCATCGGCCGGTACCCGCCCCGGGCCGGACGGGCTGTGGGCTGGGTCCATGTGGACACCCGCCCCGCCAAAAGCCGCTGGACAGGTTAAGAAGGAGGTGAACCCAATGGAAAGCATCCTGTCCGCCCTGATCGCCGGTGCCGTGACCCTGATCGGGGTGCTGATCGCCAACAGCCGCAGTCAGGCCGTGACCGACACCAAGCTGGAAGAGCTGACCCGCGAGGTGCGCGAGCACAACAATTTCGCCCGCCGCGTGCCCATTCTGGAAGAGCAGATGAAGGTGGCCAACCACCGCATCGCCGACCTTGAGAACCATGAACAAATGAAAGAGAGGAACTGATTTATGGAACTGAGCAACAAGATCTCCGCCGCTACCCTGGCCCGCACCGCTGTGCTCCTGCTGGCCCTGACCAATCAGGTGCTGAGCGCAATGGGCAAGCCCGTGCTGCCCATCGAGAGCGCCACCGTGGAGCAGCTGGTCACCGCTGGCATCACCACCGTGGCCGCGCTCATCAGCTGGTGGAAGAACAACAGCTTCACCGCTGCCGCCGTGGCCGCCGACAGCTACATGGCCCGGCTGAAGCAGAAGCAGTGATCGCCGACTGCCCTATATAAGGTAAGAGGGCAAGGCCCCCGGAGACGCAGGTTTCCGGGGGCCTTTTTCGTCTGCAGCAGGGCGGCAGGAGAAATTCCAGCCGGTTCTTTGCCAGAAATTCCGTTCCTCAAAAAGTGGTTTTCCGCAACAATCCGCACACTCTGCACCAGTACCGCAACCGCATCATTTCACATCCGCAACAGTTTCTCTTTTTTCTGCAACAAATTCTTGTGATTTGTGCAAAATATCCAATTCAGACTTTGGAATATTTTCACAAATCATGCGTTTCTACACATTTTTTCTTGACAACCTGCACCAGAAAATGGTATAAAGGAAGCAGGATAGTATGCCTCGAAACATGTCCATTATATGGGACAGTGGTAATGCGTAAAAGACTTGACACCATTTGAAAGGAGCCATCAATCATGACGAATAAAAAGCTGAAACTCGCTGCCATGTCCGTAGCCCTGACCGCCTGTGTCGCTGCACAGCCCATGGCTGCCCATGCTGTGGAAGGCCCCGACTCTGTCGAGGATAACGCTGCCCCGCAGGCCGAACCTGTAGCCGAGAGTTCCACGCCCGCCCCCGTCGCTGAGGAAGGGGAAAAGCAGGAGAAAGTCGGAGAGCAGGAGGAGTTTACCCCCCCCCCCGGGTGAACGAAGAGGCCAAGAGCGAAGAGCAGGCCCCTGCGTTCGGCCCCGGCACCAAGACCGATGACATCATCATTGACTATAAACCTGCTGAGAAGCCGGAAGAGCCCGGCGAATCCGGCGAGACGGACGAGACTGAGAACCCCGACGGCACCTATGTGAAGGGTGACGTGATCGACAACAGCAAGAAGGACGAGGCCACCGGCAAGGACGGCAAGATCGGCACCGCCACCAAGGAAGAGACCCCCGACAGCTCTTCCAGCACCACCGTCGTGGACCCCGACGCCGAGGTGAAGAAGGGCGACCCCGTGGTGGGCAAGGACGAGGACGGCAACACCACCATCACCACCCCCACCGAGACCACCGGCACCGAGACTACGACCACCACCGGCACCGGCAAGGCCGATTCCTCCACCACCATCACCGACACCAAGAAGGGCGAAGAGATCGACCTCGACGACGAGCTTGGCAAGGACGTGCGTCCGGACTGGAAAACCGATAAGGATGCCAAGCTGGGCGACTACACCGTGGACAAGGTCGAGCCCGCCGAGGACGGCAACTCCAAGGAGCTGACCCTGAAAAAGACCAGCGATCCCGAAACGAAGGAAATGTCTGCTGAGGACATCGCCAAGCTGCTGGATGTGCCCGAGGGCGGCGTGGAGAAAAAGACCGACGACGAGGGCAACACCACCTATACCCTGAAAAAGGAAGAGACCTCTACCGACGAGAACGGCAACACCGTCACCCGCACCACCTACTACGAGATCACCGGCAACTCGGTCAAGACCCGCACCGAGACCACGCTGGTGCTCAAGGTGGAAAAGGGCACTGTTGATGTTGATGATAAGGACCTGACCACCAAGGTCGAGCTGCCAAGCATCACTGCCAAGAACACCGACGAGACCAAGACGGATGTCATCGAGATTTCTTCGGAGAAGCTGGGCGAAATGCTCAAGGACGAGTACTATAACAACGTTACCGGCGAGTATGTCTATACGGAAACCGTGGACGGCAAGGAATATACCTATAAAGTCAAGAAAACGGAAGACACCAATTCGCTTACCAACGATCAGCTGGCAAATCGTCTGGGCGACGGCTTCAGCGTTGATGCCGACGGCGACGTTTGCTACAAGGGCGAAAAGCTGACCTTTGACCAGATGAAAGCCGTCCGCAAGACTTTGAGTTACACCGTGGCGGTCACTGAGATCACCAAGAATGAGGGTCAGGTCGAAGGCGGTGAGGGAAGCATCGAGAGTGCCAAGGAAACTGCCAAGCTGGAAGCCATCAAGGCCGCTCTGACGGATGCCGCCAAGAAAACCGGCATCAATGTGGACAGCGAGGATTTCAAGAACCAACTGAATACGATCGATCCCACCGGCAAAGGCCAGCTCAATCTCAGCTATACCGATGCAGACGGCAATGTTCATACTGTCACCCTCCGCTATGACGGTGCAACGGTTTCTGCGCCTCAGCCGGGCAGCTCTGATCCGAGCAAGGACACCGAGACCCGCAAGGATGTCACGGACAACGTCATCACCGGTACCGCTTATGTGACCGGCTCGAATACGTGGACTGAGAGCGGTTCCCTCAACGGCACCTACGTCAAGCCCGGCAGCGGTGAACTTCCCTCTCTCGATGGTTGGACGATCGCCAGCAAAGACCCGGAGAAGGGCACCACGACCTACAAAAAAGAAGAAACCGTGACCTTGCCCGACGGCACCAGCACCAAGATCACCCGTACCTGCACGATCAAGGAATCGTCCGCTTCCCTCACCGATGCGGAGAAGGAAGAGATCGCCTGGAAAGAGCTGCAGAACAAGACCGGCAAGGACAAAGCTACCCTGCTTCAGGAAGGTTACAGCATTGATATCGGCAGCATGGACTTCTCCGGCATCAAGCGCGTGGAATGGACGATCGACGAACTTTCTGAATCCACAAAGACGGACGCCAAGGATCTTAACGACAAGCTGGTGATCCCCGGCGGCAAGAACTGGTCGATCGACGAAAAGGCCCGCACCATTACGGTGGACGGAAACATCTACCGCAATGTGACCAAAACCAATGACGGCTACACCTGCACGGTCGAGGACAAAAACGGCGTAAAGACCACCTACACCTTCACCAAACAGGCCGGTGCTCCGCTGACCCCTGATGAGATCCAGACCGCACTGGCAGGCCAATACAGTGTTTCCGCTGACAGCATCCGACTGAACGCCGACGGCAAGACCGCGACCTTCACGAAGGGTGACGAAACCATCACCGTGGATTACAGCACCCTGAGCGAGACCCTCACCGTCCGGAAGGATGTGCACACCTCCTCCAGTGTCACCGGCATCATCAAGGACGATAAGGATCTTGAGAAGGCATACGACGAGCTGTGGAAGCAGATCCAGGAGATCCAGAGCAAACTTCAGCCCGGCGAGGAACTCTGGATCGGTCAAACGAAGATCGATTCCACCACCCAAAAGGAAGATATCATCAAGTATTTCACCAAGGCCATCTCGCCCGAAAACATGAGCAAGGATGAGCTGATCAAGGCTCTGCAGGAGCAGGAGCGGATCGCCAAGAGCTCCACTTACGTTGCCAACAAGGGTTCTGATTACGAAGAGACCAAGAAGAACTACTACTCCGGTGAAAAGACGGATGAATTCAAATACTTCAGCAAGGCACCGGATGGTTCCAAAATTGAGGTCTATTGGAAATGGACTCGGTGGGGCGGCTATTATTACTATACAGACGCTAACGGCCAGGAAGTTCGTGTTCATAGTAACACTGTGCACTCCGAAGAGCAGCGCGACGACATCGGCCACCTCGATCTTGCTTCCGGCTCCAAGCTGGATCTGCTGCCGGACAAGGACGGTAAGGTCGATCAGACCGACTGTGTACTGGTAAGCAAGGATCTGAAGCTGGAGTGGAACTACGATGCCGGAAACCTGGTCAACGGTAAGGGCAACCAGACGGTCGGCCTGGACAGCAAGATCAGCTGGGATGACGAGGGCGGCGAGGGCGACGGCCACTACGAGTATGACCGCGGCAACCCCAATAAAAACCCTGACAAGAGTGCCTACTACAAGCTAACCGGCACTGTCGCCTATGATCCTATCAAAGATAAAGATGGCAGCATCAAGCTGTATCAGGGTCAGTGGGGCGACTATTGGAACCCCGGCATCAGCGCAGAGGATGAGGCCATTAACGCTTACCTGAAGGCAACCGGCAGCAGCAAGACCTATAGGGACTTGACCACGAAAGAGCGCAATGCCATCGTCGGCACCTACGTTGTGAAGATCGGAACCACCGGCACCAACAGCACCGGTGAGAGCGGCTATCAGGTCTATCTCAAGTCCTCTGAGCTGACCGCCTACGGCTATATGTCCCGCGATGCCAACACATGCATCAACAGCACCTACAAGCGCCAGGACGGCACCTGGGGTTACGTCGGCGGCTATGACCTGATGATCTCCGAGCTGACCCAGGTGCGTGAGGGCAAGGTCGTCGGCCAGACCGAATCCACCATCAAGACCATCACCGCCCCGCTGAGCATCCGCAGCTCGCAGGACTTCGCCAAGCGCCTTCTGGAGCTGAACAAGCAGACCACCACCACCCATAAAACCGGTGAGGGTGCTACGGCTTACGGCGAAAATACTTCCGGCGACTTCGACGGTACCTATACGCAGAAGAAGAGCGAAACGGTCGAAGGATCCGGTACCGGCAAAGGCCACTACACCACCTTTACCGAAGTGCTGAAGAAGATCTTCTCCGGCTCCGGCAGCAAGGAGCACGATGAGGGCAAAGTTTCCTACACCCACCGCACCACGGACAATGTGAACACCACGCCAGTGTCCAAGGAGACCGTGACCACCACCGACGCCCATGTGGGCTACAACTATACCTCCATCGAGACCCGGAAGGTGACCGTGAACGGCGAAGAGACGGTCATCGTCCCGCCGGTCACTCCGCCGGTGGATCCTGATACCCCGGACGGCCCTGTGGAGGATGAGACCCCGGACGAAGTCGTGACCCCGGAGACCCCTGAGCTGCCGCCCGTGCAGGACGCCACCCCGGACACTCCGGTCCTGCCGTCTGACGCGGTCCTGCCCGCTGTGCAGGATGCACTGCCGCAGACCGGCGTGAACTGGATGGCCGCTCTGGGCATGGCATTCAGCGGCATACTGCTGACCATCGCAGGCGCATTCGCCAGCCTCAAGTACAAGGAAAAGCACTGATGCTTCCCACACCTAACGCGATCCACGTCAAGTCGTAAACGCATAGAAAGGGCCTCCCCATTCCGGGGAGGCCCTTTCGTGTTGTGTTCGGCTTATGCTTCCGCATCCAGGTACGCGTGCTTGTGCACCAGATTCCCCACGCTCATGTACTCCTTGCGGAAGGAGTAATCCTGATAAAACGGCTTGTTGCGGCCATGCTGACCGGCCGCACGGCGCACCGCACACAGCAAAAGCCGCCCCGCAGGCCGGAACTTCCGGTGCCTGCGGGGCGGCTTTTTGCATTTGTGAAACGGAGGAAAACGCTCAGAGGTCTGCGCCGTTGGAGCGGATGACCTTCTGATACCAATAAAAAGAATCTTTTTTGCTGCGGGCCAGCGTACCGGTGCCGTCGTCCTGCTTGTCCACATAGACGAAGCCGTACCGCTTGCTCATCTCACCGGTGGAAGCAGACACCAGGTCGATGCCGCTCCAGGCGATGTAACCCATCAGCTCCACGCCGTCGGACACGGCCTGCTTGACCGCCTCGATGTGACGGCGCAGGTAGTCGATGCGGTAGTCATCGTGGACACTGCCGTCAGGCTCCACCGTGTCGTGGGCACCCAGACCGTTTTCCACCAGGAACAGCGGTTTCTGGTAGCGGTCGTACAGCTGGTTCATGGTGATGCGCAGGCCCAGCGGGTCGATGGCCCAGCCCCACTGGCTGGTCTGCAGATAGGGGTTCTTCACCGAGCGCACCACGTTGCCGTCGTTCACGGCCTTGCCCTCCAGGCTGGCCGCCACGCAGCGGCTGGCGTAGTAGCTGAAGGAGATGAAGTCCACGGTGTTCTCCCGCAGCAGGGCGTCATCGCCCAGCTCGGTGTGCAGCTGCACCTGCTTTTCCGCAAACAGCTTGCGGGCGTAGCCGGGATAGCGGCCCCGCACCTGCACGTCGATGAAGAGCAGGTTTTCCTGCTCCTTCTGCACCGACTCCCAGACGTCCTCCGGGTTGCAGGAGTAGGGGTAGAAGCTGCCGCCGGCCAGCATGCAGCCCACCTGATTGGCGGGGTCGTACTGGTGGGCCAGGCGGGTGGCCGTGGCGCTGGCCAGCAGCACATGGTGGGCCGCCTGATAGATCACCTGACTGCGGTTCTCGCCCTCCTGGAAGGCGATGCCTGCCCCGGAGAAGGGACTGTGCAGCAGGATGTTGATCTCGTTGAAGGTAAGCCAGTAGTGCACAAGGCCGGAGTATTCTTTGAAGCAGGTCTCGGCGTAGCGGGCAAAGCATTCCAGCGTTTTGCGGCTGCGCCAGGAGCCGTACTGCTCCACCAGACCCATGGGGATATCAAAGTGGCACAGGGTGACCAGCGGCTCAATGCCGTACTTCCGGCACTCCTGGAACACATTGCGGTAAAAGGCCACGCCCTCCGGGTTGGGGGTCCGTTCATCGCCGTGGGGGTACAGGCGGGACCAGGAGATGGAGGTGCGGAACACCTTCAGCCCCAGCTCTGCCATCAGGGCGATGTCCTCTTTGTAATGGTGGTAGAAGTCCACGCCGGTGTGGCTGGGGTAATACTCCCCTGCCTGCAGCGTCGGGTGGGGCGTTCCGCCCAGCTTGACCTCCATGCGGTGGACACCGTGGGGCATCATGTCGATGTTGCTCAGGCCGCGGCCGCCCTCGTTGTAAGCGCCTTCGGCCTGATTGGCCGCAATGGCAGCACCCCAGAGGAAATTTTTGGGCAGTTTGTAATCAGACATGGGGATCACTCCTCTTCCGGGAGATCCTCAAAGCCGATCACCAGCGTCAGCACAAAGGACAGCACGATGGACAGCACCGAGATGCCGGCGATCCAGGCGATGCTCACACCGGGGTTGGCCGGGTCGATAAACTGCACGCCGGTGAGCACGCTGGGCGACACCATGGAACGGCTGGCCAGACCTGCCATGCCGGCCAGGCAGCCGCAGATGAAGCCGGTGATCAGGGAAGCGATCAGGGGGCGCTTCAGGCGCACGGCCACGCCGTACAGGGCGGGCTCGGTGGTGCCGGCGATCAGAGCAGAGGAAGCAGCGGCCAGAGCGGTCTGGCGCAGCTCGCTGTTCTTGGTCTTGAAGGCAACGGCCAGGGACACGCCGCCCAGGGACAGGTTTGCACCGATCTCAGAGGGCATAACGGTGCCCTCCATGCCAGTCTCGGAGATGGTCTGCAGGATGGTGGGGGTGAACACGCGGTGCATGCCGGTGATGACCAGCAGAGGCCAGAGGGCACCCATGATGCCCACAGCCAGGAAGCCCAGCTTAGCCTGCACGAAGTAGACGAATGCGGAGATGCCCTCGCCGATCATGATGCCGACCGGGCCCACCACGATGATCGCAATGGGAGCAGCAATGAGGAAGATCAGCATGGGCTTGAGGAAGTTCTTGGTGACAGCCGGGGTGATCTTGTCGATGGCGCGCTCGATGTAAGACAGGATCCAGGTCATGCACAGGGCCGGGATGACGGTGTAGGTGTACTTGACGCCCACCACCGGGATGCCCAGGAAGTGTGCGGCGGTATCGCCGACCGTGACAGCTTCCATCATGGTGCGGAAATCCGGGTGCAGCATCAGGCCTGCAATGGCAATGGCGATGAACATATTGGTGTTGAACTTCTTGGAAGCAGAAGCGGCCACCATCACCGGCAGGAAGTAGAAGGCTGCGTCACCGATGGTGTTCAGGATCTTGTAGGTCTCACCGTCGGCCGACAGCACACCAACCATGCCCAGCAGCATGACCAGCAGCTTGACCATGGAACCGCCGATGATGGCGGGGATCAGCGGGGACATGGTGCCCACGATGGCATCCAGAATGTTGTTGCCCACCTTCTTCAGGGTCAGGGGCTCCTTCTTCTCGCCGCGGGCCACCTGGCTTGCCTCGCCGAAGTCGCCCATCTTGAGCACTTCGTTGTAGGCCTCTTCCACATGGTTGCCAATGATGATCTGGTACTGGCCGCCCTGGTTCACGACGCCCATCACGCCGTCGGTCGCCTTGACGGCTGCGTCGTTGATCTTGCCCTCGTCCTTCACCACAAAGCGAAGGCGGGTCATGCAGTGGGTCACGCTGGCAATGTTCTCCACACCGCCGATGTTCTCCACGATCTTTTTGGAGATCGCAGCATAATCTTTTGCCATGATTGTTTCTCCTTTACCTTTTCAAGTCATCCAATTTCCGGTCGAAGTACTTCTGATGCGTCCATTATAGACGCAGGCAGGTGGTTTGTCAGCAGTTTCTGGGCATAAAAAAACAAGTGCCGTTTTTTTGCACTTGTTTTTTTTTGGTAACACCCTGTTTTTTATTTTGGACTTTTTTCAGATGGCCGCCGGGCCCTCGGAAGTGTAACGGTAGAGCTTTTTGCCCAGCCGTTCCACGATGCTCATGGCCGGGAGTTGGGTCGTCACATCGTAGACTCCCAGCCGCTCGTAGGTGACATAATAGGCCAGATTATAGTCCGAGAGTTTTGCGATGGTGCAGTTTTCCGTGTTGGTCACGCTGAGGATCTGGCAGTTCTGCTCCTTGAAGCGCATCACATGGCCGATGGTGTCGCGGGACTCGCCGGACACCGAAAACACGATCACCAGCGAATTTTCCACGAATTGGCTCTCGGTGGGGTAGTGGGGCTCGTCAATGTACAGGCAGAACTTGCCCATGCTGGAAAAATAGCGTGCCCCGTACTTGGCCACGATGCCGGACATGCCGCTGCCTACAAAAAAGATGTGCCGGGCCTGAAAGATGACCCTGGTCAGCATGTCCAGCTTCTGCTCAAACTCCGCCGAGCAGGTCTTTTTCAAAAAGTCGATGACCTCCGACACATCGTCCTTGACCGGCGGCTGCTTTGCCTGTTCCAGATGCTGGCGCAGCCGGATCTTGAACTCCGCGTAGCCGTCGCAGCCCGCCTTTTTGCAGAACCGGAGGATGGTGGAGGTAGACACATGGGCGGCATCCGCAAACTCCCGGATGCGCATATAGCACACCTTGTCCGCGTTCCGCACAACATACTTATAAACTTCCAGCTCCAGATCATTCAGGCTGCAGATCATCTCTTCGCTGAACATCGGCCGCCCCTCCCTCGTGGTGGTTTTTGTTCCAGTATACTGTATTTTTTGCCGCGTTACAATTCCCCTGCTCAGAAAAAAGCCGCCGCACGGTGGCAGGGCCGTGCGGCGGCAGAAACATGCTTTGGGGAACCGATCAGATCAGGCTCAGGGCCTCTTCGTCGCCCACGAGGGTGAAGTCGGGGTGCATCTGCAGGATGCTGGCGGGCACTTCCGGGGTGACCGGGCCGAAGAAGGCTTTCTTCACGATCTCGGCCTTGCCGGTGCCGTTGACCACCATCAGCACCTTACGGGCCTGCATGATGGTCTTGATGCCCATGGTGTAGGCCTGCTTGGGCACCAGGTCTACATTGCCGTCAAAGAAGCGCTTGTTGGCCTCGATGGTCTCCTGGGTCAGATCCACACAGTGGGTCTCCAGCTCAAAGGCCTCGCCCGGCTCGTTGAAGCCGATGTGGCCGTCGTGGCCGATGCCCAGCAGCTGCAGGTCGATGCCGCCCACGCTGTGGATGATCTGGTTGTACTGG
>OHAD01003051.1_pt1 | contig 11440 bp, 10 predicted proteins | sample 1577011 | NCBI WGS metagenome assembly OHAD01 (sample SAMEA3541510, study PRJEB24748) | human gut metagenome | biome: human gut; feature: human-associated habitat; material: faeces | place: China | collected 2012
TCAAAAGAAAAGCACCCATTACCGTTCACACGATGTGCGACCAGCAACACATCCTCCGTGTCAATCAGCGAAGTGATGACACGTGAGTGAACAGTAACCAGGTGTGATAAATAAAATTTTATTTTTCAACATATACTTGTTTTAGCTACGATTATGTGCTATAGTGATTGTAGCTAAGAAAAGAGATGGATATGACATATTCACACAAAAACGACCCCTCATGAGCCGCCAACTCATGAGGGGTCTTCTCTTTTTTGATGGTTGAGCATCCATTCAGGCTAATTGTCGCTATTATCTCCGTCTAGCCATTTGCAAACTAATTACAAATGTAACAATATATGTTTAGCGTTTTTTCAATTGCTGGTAAACATATGATACCGGCAGTCCAACCACATTATAGTAGTCCCCTTCGATTCCATCTATATACGCCGCAAAACTTCCCTGGATTCCATAAGCTCCCGCCTTATCCATCGGATCTCCGGTTGCGATATACGCACGGATCTCTTCTTCGCTCATCTCATGCACATGAACCTTTGTCTCTACCGCATGGTTAATGATTTCTTTCTCTCCTGTATTATTATAGGAAAGAATTGCAACACCTGTATAGACTTCATGTGCCCTTCCCTGAAGGCTTAGAAGAATCTCATATGCATGTTCTTCATCTTTTGGCTTGCCAAGGATTTCTTCGTTACGTACAACGATTGTATCTGCTCCGATCACAATTGTATTTTTCAATTCTACTCCCTCTGCCTGAAGATCAGATGCAACATTTTCTGCTTTCATCAATGCAAGTTCTTCTACAATCTTCTGTGGTTTTGTACTTGTATAGACTTCCTCTTTATTACTTACCTTTACCTCGAATTCTAAACCGATTTGCGCAAGCAGCTCTCGTCTGCGCGGAGATGCTGATGCAAGAATGATTTTCTTATTCATTATTATTATCCTTTCCTATTATTATAATATAATTTTCACCGATGTCATTTCTTTCTTCATAATAGCATAACTGTTCAGAGCCAACCTCCAAAATGCTACGCATTTTGTCGGTGTGGCGTATCCGCCAAATAAAATTTAAAAAACAGTCTTAAAAATGCAAGCATTTTATACTTGTTTTTTTAATTTTGCTTGGCTCTGAACAATTACATAATATCATAAAAAGAGTGGACAGCAAAACTAATTTCTGCTGTCCACTCTCTTCATATTATGAAAGACTTTGAAATTTATAAGTCTTGTTCTCTTCAATCATCTATCACATTTGATGAAACTTCAAGTGTCATATCTTCTTCAAGATAAATCGTAGCTTCTGTTCCGTCTGTAATTCTTCCGCTGAAGTATCCTGCGAATTTTCCGGCCAGATCGGAGGTTCCTCTCACCTGAACTGTAACTGCCGGTTTTGCTTCTTCCGGAATCTCAATCACTCTTTTCTCCCCAGACTGCATTGCCCCGATTGTTACTGTCTCTGCTCCGTTGAACTTAACCTGAACATTTTCCAATTCAAGTGGTGAAGTGTTACGGATTGTTATGTTACTTGTATACTGTCCGCTTGCTTCCACATATTCTGATTTTCTATATAAAAACATTCCCGTAAATAAAAATATAACTGTAAATGCGATGATCAGATTCTGTAAAATTCTTCTCATTCCCCTGCCTCCTATAAACTCTCTTTAAAAATTCTATTCTTATTTTCCTATTTTACACTAACAGAATAGCATTCAAAGATTTCGTTTTCCAGAGACAGATTCACTCAATTTTTTTCTGTTTTTCATTGTTTTGTCATTGATTTCGTTAACAAACATTGTTTATTTCAAGACAATGTAATCGTTTCCACGCGTTTTTGTTATATTTTCACAATACTTCTTCTCACAGCTTATTCTATACAATATCCAAATAGGTCTTATGCTCCGGTGCAGGAAATGCACGGTCAAGAGCAGCGTATTCTTCGTCTGTAAGGACAACATCTTTTACTGCCCAGTTCTGAAGTACATGCTCTGTTCTGCCACTTCTTGGAATTGCAATCACCTGGTCTTTCCTCAACCAGCAGCTTCTCAAGTTGGAAAAAGAGCTCGGCACTCCGCTATTCTACCGTTCCCGGACTGACTGGCACCCAACCCCTGCCGGCGAAATCTATCTCAACGCAGCAAAAATCAGGAATCATCTATGAAACACTAGCTTCGGAAGAAATGGTTCTTGCCGTTCCAACAAAGCTTGTAACTGCTTTAGATATGAGGAACGGCGATCTGGCACTGCTCAGAGAAGAGCCTTTTGTCCTCACACAGAAAACTTCTACCATCCGGAAGATCGTTGATTCCGTTTTTAAAAATGCCGGATTCACCCCTAATGTTCTGTTCGAAACTTCAAATAACCATGCGATCATCTCCATGATCCATGAAAATATCTGCTGTGGAATTTTACCGATGTATTATATGGATCCTTCTGATCCGGCAATCACTTATTTCGAACTGCCGGATCATCCTTCCTGGGAAATTGTCGCTGCATATCGCAAGGGACATTATATCAGCAAGACGGCGCGGACACTGATCGAGCTTGCGGGAAATTATTTTACGCAATAAAAGTCTTATCAATTTCCACATCGATTCTTTCATCAGCCTTTACATCAAGCCGTATCTTTCCATCATCTCTTCTCATAGAAACAATGATTTTTCCATTAACAGAGTCATATTTACATGACATTTCATTCATGCTTTCCGGAAGATACGGCTTGATAAGTACTTTTTTGAAGCCAGGTTTCAGCGGCTTGATTCCTGCAATTCCATTATAATACCATTCAATAATATGTCCCATCATATCATGACAATGGCTTCTTGGGTTTTCTTCCCAGTATTCACCTAATGTTGTCAGACCATTTTTTACAAATGCATAATAGGATGGATGTTCTGGTCTTGTAATAAAGGAGCAAATCAAAGCATTCATTCCATAACGGCTTGCTGTCTGAATAATATACGGAAGCCCTACTTCTCCTGATGCAAAAGACTGTTTTTCAATAAGTGTCTGACGGAATGAATCAATAACATCCTCTATCTTTTCTTCCGGCACCATTCCCCAGTAAAGCGGAAGAGCTTCGCATGCCTGTGTCATTACAATCTTTTCTTTGTGTTCAAAACTTCGATAACACCATTTTCCACTCTCGTTCTGTACAAGCAGTCTTCGATTATAATTCTCTTTCACGCTCTCTGCAAATTGAAGGAACCCAGCTTCATCCTCTTCTTTTCCAAGGATTTCAGCAAATTCCGCGAGTGTTATCGCATCGGCATAAAGAAAGGCTGTCTCAACATTTTCTCTTGCAAGCTGATTATCTGGATTTCCCCAATCACCAAGTCCGTGATTGATAAAACCATCTTCATTCTGCTTTGTCTTAAGGTGCTCCAGATATCTTTTGCCCATTTCATAATTATCAGCAATCACCTTTTTATCTCCGTAAAAAAGATAATGCCATTTGACCCCTAAGATTCCTGAACTCCCCCACGGAATAATGTCAAAAAAGCTCCCCATTCCAGGTACTGGAAGAACATTATGTATATAACACGGAGCCTGTGACGGAATCAGACCTGCTCCTGGAAAATATTTATTTCCTTTAAGATCCATAAAATAATCTTCCTCTGTAAGTTGGTCTATACGCATATCCATAAAGAACTTTTCCCATAATTTCCGGCCATCTTTCATATACATGATAGATGGTGCCATCAGATGATTCGGCTCTTGCCATGCAAAACGTTCAATTGTTGGACAGTCTGTATGGATACTGACCATATTAGCCTCTACCGCTTTCTCTACTAAATCATAAATCTGTACATATCTTGTATCATCACAGTGAAATGTTCCGTCTGTTTTCCATGCACTGGAAATTGATTCGCCTATAATATCTTTTATTTCTGCTGATTCACTACTCTTTTCTACAGCAAAATATCTTCCTGCAAAATAAGTGAATCGCATACGATAGTCCTGCCATGTATCATCTTCTCCAACAATACATGTGATGCAGTTTCCAACCGTCACCCAGTTTTTCGCAACCTGATCGACATTTCCGGCTTCATTCAGCTTTTCCGCTGGATAAATATAAATCACATCACCTTTTTTTCCTCGATACGAAAGCTTCAGCATACCTGAAACATTCTGACCAAGATCATAAATATCCCTTCCTGATACTGTATGTACATATTTTGCTGAATAACTACAGATCACCTTGATTGCCGGCTGAAACTGTTCTATAAGCTCTCCCTTAGGAGCATCCTGTTCTGTCACAACAACTGCATTTTTCCATTCGGAATCATCAAAATCTATTCGATTCCATCCTTTTTGATTCAATTCCGCACAATAAGTTTCTGAACCGTATACATTACTCATTGTAACCGGATGTTCCTTTACTTTGAAAGTTTCATCAGCAAGGAGCGTTTCCGCGGTTCCATCTACATAGTTTAAAATCAGTTTCACTGCAAATACCAATTCATTCCCAAATGGTTTATACGGATTCGGGTTTGGAGGCATAAATGCTGGAAAGCTAAAAGTATAATGTTCATCCTCTTTTATAAACCATCCGTTCCCCACTTCTGCTCCAAGCACATTTTTTCCCGTATGCACCAAATCTGTAATATCAAATTTCACATATTGAATCTTCTTGTCATAATTTGTCCATCCTGGATCCAGCTCATGATCTGCAACTTTCTGTCCATTCAAATGAAAAATAAACTGTCCAAGACCACAAACATATGCTGCTGCCTTTACTATTTCTTTTTTAACATCAAACTCTTTGCGCACATAAAATGGTTTCTGTGTTCCCTGGGAAATCCAATTTCCAAGTTCGTTCATTTTATACTCCTGCCTTCCTATACTACCTGTTTTCTTAATTTCTTGCCTGTTTTTTTCTGTTCTCAAGTGTATTTATAACTTCATCTGCTATATCTTCATATTTATAACAGAATTTTAAAATGATAAATATAGCAAGAAGAAGTGCTGCCGGCATCCATGCATACATAGAAATAATACCCATGTTGGTTATTCCTGACTGCACTGCCTGTCCACTGATGTAACCTGTAAGCCCAAGAATCCATCCAATACTTGCCTGAGCAAGTCCTGAACTGATCTTCTGTGAGAAACTCGTAATTGCAGAACCCATTCCTTCAATTCTTCTATTTGTCTTATATTCACCATAATCAATTCCATCTGCAAATAATGTACTTACCGGTACAGCAAGAAGTCCTGTTACTGCACCACTGATTACAGTTCCTGCAATAAGCAGCGGCACACTCTGAGTCATGCCTGCAAATCCACGAATCAAACTTCCGATCAACTGTCCGATAATACCGATGTACATACATTTTTTCTTTCCGAATTTCGCCATGCATGGACCAACAAATAAAACGATTCCTATAAGAATTGGAATAATACTTACAAGATTCAATGTTGTTGTAAGCATTTCATTCCCCATTGTATACTTATAGAAATAAGTCTGTGAACAAGAATTGATCTGAGTAACAAAGTTAACAAGTACTGTTGCAACAAGTGCAAGAATCAAATATTTATTTGTAAAAAATAATTTAATACCTTCTTTAAAAGAAATCTTTTGTACTTCTTCACCTGATGTTGCTTCGACAGAAGTTACGTATTCTTTAGACATAAAGAATCCTGCAAGAAGTCCTGCTGTAACAATCACACCATAAATACCAAATAGAATTCTCCATGCACGGATATCTCCACCTAGTTTAAATATCAATGGGAATGTTAAGGAACATCCAAGAATTGTACCTGCAAGTCCGAAAAACATTCCAAATGATGCCATAGATCCTCTTTCTCTAAAATCCTGTGTCATCAGAGCAAGAAGTGAACTTCTTGCAATTCCTGTAATAGTAAACATAATTGATGTAAACAGATTATACGTAACGAATGCGTAGATCATCTGCATGGTCTTTGGCCCATCTTGCGGGATAAAGAAGATCAATGCAATTGACAATCCTGTAGGTACCGACAGCCACAAGAGCCATGGTCTTGCTTTTCCCCACTTTGTTCTCGTCTTATCAATCAATATACCTGCAAGAATATCTGAAATACCGTCAAACAATTTAGATATAAAGAACATCGTACCAACGGCTGCCGCTGCAAGCCCAATATTGTCTGTATAAAACATTGTCAAAAATGCTGCGATAATTGAATTAGCCGCTTCCGGAAGATCTGCAATACCATACGACAGCTTTTCCGTAAATTTCAGTTTTTTATGCATCTCCATAAATAATACCTCTTTCCTTTTTTCTTTTGTTCCGGCCGTTTTTATCAATTTATCACACATCCCGTCAAATAATAAGTCCGAAACAAGACAGCAAATAGTATCTTTTGCGACATTTCTATGTTATAGTTATCCCATAGAACGGAGGCCACCTATGAATCACTTTCCACAATTAACACCAATAGAAAACAAATTAAAACAGATTTATCAACAGTCACCAGAGCGTTCTCTTCAAGAGCCTTGTGATCGTGAAGATGTTATGGATGTCCTGCTTGCATCCTATACAATTACAAATGATAATAATATAACTAAATCTTTGACAACTCATATAGATGAGCAAACTTTTATCCTTGAAAATATGGATATTTCATTTGTTCGCCATGCGCGCTACACTCCTGCTTTTTGGCATAGACATGACTTTTTTGAGATTATCTTTGTTCAAAATGGAACCTGTACAAACTATGTTCTCGGTCGCAGTATTCCTATGAGAACAGGTGATATCTGCATTATGGCTCCTGATGTCACACATTCTATTAGTGCCTTTCATGATGAAGATTATATTATCAATATTTTGATTCGAAAAAGCACCTTTGATCAGTCATTTTTCGGACTTTTAGACAGTGATACTATTTTATCTGATTTTTTTAAACGTACCTTTTATCAGACTTCAGAAATTCCATACCTTCTTTTTCATAGCGAAAATGATCCTGTATTAACTGATCTGATTGAACGCGCTTATGCAGAATGCGGGCAGCAAAAAAGATATAGAAAACAAATGGTTAACACTTTATTATCGCTATTTTTTATCAACCTTTTCCGTCGTCATGAACAACATATAGAGTTTTCAAATATCCATCTAAATTCTGCGGATGAAAATCTTATGTATATACTCAGATATATGCAGGCTAATTTTAAAACTGTATCACTGAAAGAGCTTTCTAATCTTTTCAATTATAGTGAACGTCAGCTTCAACGAATCATTCAAAGTGCCACTGGGCACACATTTATTGAAAATATACAGAATCAAAAAATGAAACTAGCCTCTGAACTACTGATTCACAGTACCTTATCTGTTTCAGAAATCAGTGAACGTATCGGTTTTCAATCATTGAATAATTTCAGAAAAATATTTTTTAAATATTTCAACATGACACCATCGGAATATAGAAGGGCAAATATTTAGAGAGTTCTACTCTTGTCACACTCTGCATGCAGTGCTAAAATAAGCGCAGAAACTCAAACAAATACAACAGGCTCAGACTTTCAGAGGTGATATAAATGGAATCAAAGACAGAAAACAGAATCAACGAATGCATTTCACATCTAGACATTACTTACTCTTATCAGCTGGCAAAGCAGATGGAGACTCACAAAACCAATCCGGTACTCGGTTTCCGAACTGCCGGTTCTGATGCGGAACATAAGACAGGGGATTTTTTATACGAAGAAATGAAACGCATCGGACTTCAGAATGTGACGAAGGATGAATTTTGGCTGGATTCCTGGACCTTTGAACGTGCTGTGCTCCGTTTCCAGGATCAACATGGAGAACTGCATACTTGTCAGATGGGTGCTTATCAGACGAATTTTGAGACAGATGGATTCGAGACTTATGATCTTGTCTATGTCGGCCGTGGAACCGCATCGGACTATGAAGGGCTCAATGTCCGTGGTAAGCTTGTTCTTGCTGATATCAACCAGCGTGATGAATGGTGGATCAACTACCCTGTCTATCAGGCATATTTGAAAGGTGCTGTCGGACTGATTGCTGTCCAGACACAGGGTTATGCTGAGATTGATCCGCGGGCACTCAAGACATCGCCGGACCGGAATATGCCCCTGCATTCTCTCTTTCGAGACAGGATGCTTCTTATTTAAAAGAACTTCTCTGTCCCGAAGATCCTGCAGTATCTCATCCGTCCTCTGTCGCAGTTGAACTCAACGCCTCTTCCTGGGTTGAACGTAACCGCCCAGCTTATAACATTACCGGATATCTTCCGGGAACTGCCGCTTCTGAAGGGGACGACCGGATGATTCTGCTTTCCGCACACTACGATTCCTATTTTGACGGATTTCAGGATGACAATTGTGCGGTCTCTATGACATTTGGAATCATAAAGGCTCTGATTGACAGTGGCTATCAACCGCGCTATACAATTGCCGTATGTGCTCTTGCTGCCGAAGAGTGGGGTGTCTGTGACTCTAAATTTGACTGGTCAACCGGAGCCTGGAATCAGGTATTCCGTGTTCACCCGGAGTGGCAGGGCCGCGTGATTGCCGATCTCAACTTTGAGCTCCCGGCTCACGCCCATAACACACAGGATGCAATCCGCTCTACTTATGAGTCTGCTGATTTTCTGAAACATTTTTGTGAAAATATAACTGTTCCGAAGGAGGCTTACCCTGATGGACTGACAGTACTTGCACCAATCGAGACATGGTCGGATGATTTTTCCATCGCCATCTCCGGTATTCCATCTACCGTAAATGATTTCAGCGCGGGACCGTTTATGGAAACGCATTACCACTCCCAATATGACAATGAAGAGTTCTATCAGGAAGCAGTTTACCGTTTCCACCATGAGCTCTATACAAGGCTTTTAGTTACACTGGATCAGCTGACACTTCCGCCACTTGACTTTTCCAGACATTTTCTGGCAATGAAAAGTTCCGTCGCCGACTGTCTTGCAGCACAGTCCAATGCCCCGGCAGAAGTATTGGAAGAAATTCCAGCGCTTCTGGAAAGTATTTCAAAGGTATGTGAATCTGCCGATTTATTATATGAAAAGATTCAGGAGATCAACAACCATACTGTTTCCGCTGACTTCCCAATGGTGTCCGGACTTTCTTCTAAACTGCTGCACATTTTCCGGAAGATGCAGGACTACTTCGTCCGCCTCGACTGGCAGGACGCAGTCTGCTTCCCTCATGCTGCTGCCAGTCAGAACCTCTGTCACCTGGAGCAGGCAGTCCATGCACTGGAAAGCCAGAACATCACCGCCGCACTGGAGGCACTCTATGAAGTTGATAATAACTGCTACGCATTTTTATTCGATGAAGAAGTCTATTATCACTTTACGGAATATATTTTACATCAGCCAAAAGACCGTCTGATGTGGGGCGCCGGACGCATTCTTCACCATGAGAATCTCTACGGCCTTGTCCAGCGTCTGAAAGAACTGGATCAGATGGCAATCCCAGGTTCTCTTGATGTTGAGATCAGAAGACTTGAAGCCGCTATCCGCCGTCAGCAGGCTTACTTAAAAGATGATTTACATTATATGAAACAATCTGTTGATAAAATCCAGGCTTTGATAAACGATTGCCTTGAAACATCATCACATTATAATAAAGAAAAGAATGGAGAACACCAATGAATAGCGATAAGCTCTACAAAGTACAGGAACAGGATCTTGACCGCCTTAAAGAAATACTGACCGTCTGCTTTCAGAACGACCCGCTCTACAGCACTCTGATCGAAGATGAAGCAACAAAAGAACGTCTGCTGCCACATCTTCTTGAGTGCGACGTAACTGAATTATTTGAAACCTGTGAAGTCTTTGCTGACAGCCCTGAGTTGAAGGGAGTCCTGATCCTTTCTGACGAATCCGATCACCGTCATGCATTTTATAATTATTTTGTCAGCCTGAAAGAAAGCCTCATCACAGACGGCTGGCTGCTCCACGAGGATCCGACTATGAAGACATTTTTCAACTTTGTCCTCGGAAAAGATTACCTCAACTCCGCTTGGACCGCCCAGCTTCATGAAACCCGAAGACTTCATGTCATCTACCTCGCCGTTGATCCGAAATTTCAACATCACGGTCTCGCAGAAATGATGATGAATGAAGTCATTACCTGCGCCGACCGCAATGATATGATGATTTCTCTTGAGACACATAATCCGAAAAATGTACCATTCTATGAACATCTTGGATTCAAGACATTCGGAATCGTGGAGAAACCTCATTTTCAGTTAAAACAATATTGTATGATCAAAGAATTGTAAATGTTCTGTACACCTGTTCCGCAGTATCTGCCAGGTTTCTCTTTGCATTTTCATTCTTCATTGCCTCTTCCAGCGTAACTACACCTCGCAGGATAGGGAAAAATGCATCGATGCCATGCTCATTACATTTTCTGGCATCTCTTTCTACTGCACCTGCAAATGCAAGTACCGGCTTTTTGTATTTCTTTGCAAGTGCAGCCACTCCAACCGGAGCTTTTCCCATTGCTGTCTGACCATCCATCCGACCTTCCCCCGTGATGACAAGGTCTGCATCCTTCACATACTCTTCCAGCTGTGTCTCTTCCAGCACGATTTTAATTCCTGATTCCAGAACAGCATCTGTAAATGTAAGAAATGCGAATCCAAGTCCTCCTGCTGCTCCTGTTCCTTCCTGCTTTGCATCTGCCTTTGGGAATTTTTCTTTCGCCAATGCTGCATAATATCCAAGCCACTGATCCATCTGGCAGATCATTTCCGGTGTTGCACCTTTCTGAGGACCAAATACTGCACTGCATCCCTGCTCTCCGCAAAGAGCATTTGTTACATCACATGCAATCTTAAACTTACACTCTTTTAATTCCGGAAGCACATAAGTATCTGTGATTTCCTCCAGAACTTTCAAGCCCTTTGCACCAAATGGAACCTGATTTCCGTCTTTGTCAAGGAAACCGTAACCTAATGCCTGAAGCATCCCGACTCCCCCGTCATTTGTCGCACTTCCGCCGATTCCGACGAGAAAACGTCTGCATCCCTTGTCAATCGCATCACGAATTACTTCTCCCACGCCATATGTTGTTGTATTCAGCGGATTTCTCTCTTCATCAGAAACCAGTGTAATTCCTGCGGCCCCCGCCATCTCGATCACAGCTGTTTTTGTGCTTTCAATGATACCATACTCACAGATCACCGGTTCGCCAAGTGGTCCTGTCACCTGTACTTTCTGTAATGTTCCGTTCATTCCAGATACAAGAGCCTCTACTGTACCTTCCCCTCCGTCAGCTAACGGTCTTACAATCACTTCTGCATCCACATCCACTCTTTGGATTCCCTCTGCCGCTGCCTGTCCTGCTTCCATAGAAGTCATACTTCCTTTAAATGAATCAATCGCTGTTACTATTTTCATAATAAACTCCTTTCCATGTCTGTTCCGTGTTTTATTAATATTAGGATATCAAATTTCTTGTTTCTCAGATATGTTA
>OHAD01003062.1_pt1 | contig 11411 bp, 8 predicted proteins | sample 1577011 | NCBI WGS metagenome assembly OHAD01 (sample SAMEA3541510, study PRJEB24748) | human gut metagenome | biome: human gut; feature: human-associated habitat; material: faeces | place: China | collected 2012
TCCCCGCAATTTTCATCAAATAGGCACAACTTCATACGAAAATATCTCCAGATTGAAACGGAGGTTATTACCTATGGGAAAAAATAAAAAAGAAAAACCGGAACTTACTTTAGAAAACTTAAACCGTGCCATCCGCACCTATCAGCAACTGGCTTCTCTGCAGAATATGGAGATCCTGCAGTCTGTTGCCAAACAGGAAAATTTCCTTGATCCGGAAATTTTCTGTAATCAGTCCGACTCATCAGTAATCAAAAACGTCTGAGGATTTGTTTTATGCAAAATTCTCAGACGTTTTTCCCTTTATAAAATCTTTTTAAATCATGCCATCCCGCAGCACATCATGATCCCGTAACAGCTTCTCGATCACGGTTCCCTTGATCTTACCAAGAAGCGGTTTCTTGATCACATTGAGCGGTCCAAGGTTCATCTGCAGCGGGGACTTGCCATCCATCAGCTTCACGCTACTGTCTAACAGTTCACGCACATCGTAGACGCTTCCCCATACTTCCGGCACACCTCTGTCAACACCAAGCAGACCATATACCGCTTCCATAGCAGTTCTCACAGAATATTCTGTAGTAAATACAGTATCTCTGGGTGTCTCAGCAAACTGTCCAAGGAATGCGAAGTTTACGCAGCCATCCGGAATAACATCAGGTCTGTCACCTTTTGTTCTCGGCATAAAGAATGCAGTGATATAAGGCATCATTGTCGGTACACAAACTGCACTGTTCTCAGCCAGATCTTCGATATCCTCAACCGGAACACCAAGGTGATACAGCCACTCTTCTGTGATTTCCTTACCTGTACACTCTTTCATCGGTTTCTTGACATAGTCGCCAGGTACATCTGTAAACAGACCATATACCCATACGCAGACTTTATCTTTGTCCTGATCTTTGAACTGTCCCTGTCTGTTGATCGTCCAGCTTAATAACCAGCTGGAATCCTGGCAGCTGACAATACCACCTGTAACAACCTTACCAGTTCTCGGGTCACGTTTGCAAATATCTGTGATATACGGAATGATCTTATCATCCAGAGTTGTAACAGTTGCAGATTCCCAGTTTGTCTTTGCAATATCAGAACAGAACTTCTCCGGATGTCCGAAAGACGGATCCTGTTTTGCAATATTTTTCCACAGGCTCCAGCATCCGCTTGTACGAACTTCTGCGTCTCCGTTCGGTGCATGATTCTGATCGCCATAGATTGTTCCCTCTGTACAGCTTCCGTTTGTCACAAATACAAGATCATTCTCTGTAAGAACAATTCCCTTTTCTACGCCGTTTACCTTGCACTCAATAGCTTTTGCAATCTTCTTATTGCCTTCAAACTCAAAGAGTACGTTTGTAACCTCTGTATTGAACTGGAATTCAACACCTGCTTCTTCCAGATATTTCTGCATTGGCAGGATCAGGGATTCATACTGATTGTATTTGGTAAATTTCAAAGCACTGAAATCCGGCAGTCCGGCGATGTGATGAATAAATCTCTGGAAGTAGAGCTTCATTTCCAGTGCACTGTGCCAGTTTTCAAATGCAAACATCGTTCTCCAGTACAGCCAGAAGGTGGAATCAAACACTTCGTCATCAAATACATCTTCGATTGTTTTATCATAAAGATCTTCGTCTTTTGTCATGAACAGTTTCATGATCTCCATGCAGCCTTTCTGGCTTAAATTAAACTTGCCATCGGTATGTGCATCTTCTCCACGATTCACAGTTGCTCTGCAAAGAGAGTAGTTCGGATCTTTTTTATTCAGCCAGTAATATTCATCCAGAACCGATACGCCCGGTGTTTCGATGGACGGAATGCTGCGGAACAGATCCCACAGGCACTCGAAATGATTCTCCATCTCTCTGCCGCCTCGCATCACATAACCGCGGGACGGATCAAAGATACCGTCACAGGCCCCTCCGGCGATATCCATTGCTTCCAGAATGTGGATATGGGATCCTTTCATCTGCCCGTCTCTTACCAGAAAGCAGGCTGCTGCCAGAGATGCCAGTCCGCTTCCGACAATGTAAGCATTTTTGCCATCGACACCTTCCGGTTTTTCCGGTCTTGCAAAAGCTTCGTAGTTGCCATTGCTGTAATAAATACCTTTGCTGTTCTTTTCATATTTTCCACGCTCGGTATTGCGGTAATTTTTTCTCTCGTCTTCTCTTTTTTTGCTTATCTCTTTCTGTTTATGCTCATTTTCTTTTGTTTTCTTACTCAGAAGCATCGCTGCTCCGGCTCCGGCTGCTGCTGCCATCGTATATTTTAACCCTTTTTTCATATTGAATGCCCACCTTTCCAATGTTTGAGGCTAACCTTCCTGCCTCCTCCATCCTGTCTTCGTTTTCTTTGGAAATTTCCTGTTTCAATCCAGTTCTTTCTGAATTGCCTACATTCTAACATTAGTATGCCCGGGATTCTATTGACAAAACAGGCCAGATGATAAAATTTTTGTCATCTGACCTGTTTTGTAAGCTTTTTGCTGTGATTTTGTACCTTACTTGTTGCAGTACAAAACTTCACTGATATTTATCTGCGGATGGACTGTGCCATTCTGTGATACTGATGGCGGATTCCGCGGATCACGGTTCCGTACGCCATAATATTTTCCGGCAGTGCCATTCCCACGTATCCGGAATCACCGATGTGGTGGATGTCGGTTCCTGCCATCTTGCACTCCAGTGCGATGCGTTTGATCGTATCGGTGTCCGCACCTTCCTGAGAAGTTCCGATCGATGTGATCGTCAGCTTTTTCAGGCTGTGTGCATAACTGATCAGTTTCCGCACATATTCGGTCGTGATGCCAGGCACGGTTCCCGGTGCCGGCAGCAGAATGATATCGGCTCCTGCCTCTGCAAACTGGCGGATATCTTCTTTCGTGATGATGTTCTCGCCGCCTTCGCCGATGATACCGGAGGCATGCATTTTCCCGGCTGCCAGCATGATCTTCTCTCCGACTGCCTCTGAGATCGCTTTCAGGGAAGAAATGATCGCCGGATTGCTCACTCCATTTCCCGGATTGCCGGTCAGAACGATCAAATCCACGCCCATTTTCTGAGCCTGAATGGCATTTTCCACCGTTGCATAACGTCCGGCACTCATCTCCCACAGGGTCTCTTTGTTATCGGAAGCATAGCTTTCTTCCACCGGTTCCAGATTGATGCCGATCATACGTCCGGTCAGACGTTTTACTTCTCGTACCGTCTCTTCTTTTTCCACTTCCGGCAGTGCCATGATTTTTGGCTCCTGCACATCAAACATGTTCAGAAGGATCAGGTCTGCTCCCATGGAAGCTGCAAACTCTGCATTAGTCACATCGGTAAGCAGAGGAATCGTGATGCCGATCGTCTCACTTGCAAGAACCCTTCCCTCGCTGCCTGCGATCGCTTCGATCAGTTCATTTTTTGTTGCATGCGTCATTTCTTCTGCTGTCATATTTAAAATACGTTTTGCCATATCAGATTCTCCTTCTTGCTTTGCTGATAAAAAGCGAAAAAAATCTGCCCGAAGACAGATTTTCTTCTATCATGTTCCATACAGTTTCCTGTATTCGACTTGAATCTTGTTCTTAATCCGGCATATCGCCTGCTTCTCCGGAAGACTCGCCAAGTGTGATCCACTTCAGGTAAGCATTGATAAACAGGTCAATACCGCCGTCCATCACGCTGTCCACATTTCCTGTTTCTGCATTCGTTCTGTGGTCTTTTACCATCGTATACGGCTGCATGACATAGGAACGGATCTGGTTTCCCCAGCCAATCTCCTTGACTTCACCGCGGATACCGGAAAGCTTCTCTGCATTCTCCTGCTGCTGCAGCAGATACAGCTTTGCTTTCAGCATCTGCATCGCTTTGTCTTTGTTCATGTGCTGGGAACGCTCATTCTGGCACTGAACAACGATGTTGGTCGGCAGATGGGTGATACGGATTGCCGAGGAGGTCTTGTTGATATGCTGACCGCCGGCTCCGCTGGAACGGTAAGTATCGATACGCAGATCTTCATCCCGGATCTCGATATCGATGTCTTCCTCAATATCCGGCATGACATCGCAGGATACAAACGAGGTCTGTCTCTTTCCAGCCGCATTGAACGGTGAGATACGAACCAGTCTGTGAACACCCTTTTCGGATTTGAGATAGCCGTAGGCATTTTCTCCGTTAACCTGGAAGGTAACGGACTTGATGCCCGCCTCATCGCCATCCAGATAATCCAGCACATCCACTGCAAAACCATGTTTGTCCGCCCATCTGGTATACATACGGTACAGCATGCCCGCCCAGTCGCAGGACTCTGTTCCGCCTGCTCCCGCATGGAGCGTCACGATCGCATTATCCTTATCGTATTCTCCGGATAACAGTGTTTTTATACGGATATCATCATAAGTTTTCCTGAGATCATCCAGAAGATCCTGAATCTCCGGTATCAGAGATTCATCGTTTTCCTCTGCTGCCATCTCGATCAGAGTTTCGATCTCATCAAACTCATCTTTTAACTTGGCATAAATGGCGATATCGTCTTTCATGCTCTTTAAATTTTTCATGGATTCCTGTGATTTTTCCGGGTTATCCCAGAAATCAGGAGCTTCCATCTCTCTTTCTAATTCCTGGATACGCTGCTCTTTGTTAGCCAGGTCAAAGTGAATCCCTCACTTCCACTAATGGTTCCTTAAAATTGTTTAATTCATACTTAAACTGATCTAATTCAACCACTTGCTTCACCTCTTTCTTTTTTATTTTCAGTCACTGCGAGGTGTTTATTTCTTTCTTCCGCAGCACTGTTTATATTTCTTTCCGCTTCCGCATGGGCATGGATCGTTTGGATAAATCTTCTTTTCTTCACGTTTCTGAGGTGCATTCTGTACGGAATCATCTTTGTTTGTTCCGGTTACTTTTGCAACTTCTTCACGTTCTACTTTCTGTTCCATGCTTACATGGTACAGAAGCTTCAGAGTGTCTTCCTGGATTGCCGCAGACATTGCATCGAACATCTCGTAAGCACTCATCTTGTATTCTACCAGCGGATCTTTCTGACCGTAAGCCTGCAGTCCGATACCCTGACGCAGCTGATCCATATCGTCGATATGATCCATCCACTTGCGGTCGATGACTTTCAGAAGGATCACTCGCTCCAGTTCACGGATCTGTTCCGGTTCCGGGAACTCTGCTTCTTTCATCTCATACAGCTTCACAGCCTGCTCTTTGAGCATCTGTTTGAGCTCATTTTTCTTCATTTTCTGTGAAATCTCAATCTTCGGCAGCGGAATGATCGGGATCAGAAGTCCGTTCAGTTCCTGAAGATTCCATTCTGAAGTATCCTGATCATCAGAAATGCACATATCAACGGTATTGTCCACGATGTCTGTGATCATCTTGAAGATGGAATCACGCATACTCTCTCCGTCCAGAACACGGCGACGCTCTTTGTAAATGATTTCACGCTGCTCGTTGTTGACCTGGTCGTACTCCAGCAGGTTTTTACGGATACCGTAGTTGTTTCCTTCGATCTTCATCTGTGCTTTCTCGATTGCACTGGAAAGCATTTTGTGCTCGATCTGCTCGTTTTCTGCAACACCGATGGATTTAAAGATGCTCATCAGACGCTCAGAACCGAACAGACGCATCAGGTCATCTTCCAGCGAAATATAGAATCTGGATTCTCCCGGGTCACCCTGTCGTCCGGAACGTCCGCGCAGCTGATTGTCGATACGTCTGGATTCATGACGCTCGGTACCGATGATCTTCAGACCGCCGGCTGCCTTTGCCTCATCATCCAGCTTGATATCGGTACCACGGCCGGCCATGTTCGTTGCGATCGTAACGGCTCCGTGACGACCTGCCTCTGCTACGATTTCAGCCTCCAGCTCATGGAACTTCGCATTGAGGACTTTGTGCGAAATGCCGCGTCTCTTTAACATACCGCTCAGAAGTTCGGATGTCTCAATGGTGATGGTACCAACCAGAACCGGCTGTCCCTTTTCATGGGCTTTTTCAATTTCATCCACAACGGCATGGAATTTTTCTTTTTTGGTCATGTATACCGCATCATCCAGGTCTTTACGGAGAACCGGTCTGTTAGTAGGGATTTCAACTACGTCCATTCCGTAGATATCACGGAACTCTTTTTCTTCGGTAAGTGCAGTACCGGTCATGCCGGCTTTCTTTTTATATTTATTGAAGAAGTTCTGGAATGTGATCGTTGCAAGTGTCTTGCTCTCACGTTTTACCTTTACATGCTCTTTTGCCTCGATTGCCTGATGCAGGCCATCCGAGTAGCGTCTTCCCGGCATGATACGTCCGGTAAACTCGTCTACGATCAGTACTTCATCATCTTTTACTACATAATCCTGATCACGGTGCATCAGACTGTGTGCACGCAGTGCCAGGTTGATATTGTGCTGGATCTCCAGGTTCTCCGGGTCGGAAAGGTTATCGATCTGGAAGAACTGTTCTACTTTCTTAACACCGTCCTGTGTCAGTGTTACGACTTTATCTTTTTCATTTACGATATAGTCACCAGTCTCTGTGATCTCCTCGCCCATAATGGCTGACATTTTAGTCACTTCACCGCTGGCTTCACCACGCTCCAGCTGTTTTGCCAGAATGTCGCAGACTTCGTACAGTTTTGTGGACTTGCCGCTCTGACCGGAAATGATCAGCGGTGTACGTGCCTCGTCGATCAGGACTGAGTCCACCTCGTCGATGATCGCATAATGCAGATCTCTCTGAACGAGCTGTTCTTTATAAATAACCATGTTATCACGCAGATAATCGAAACCGTCCTCGTTGTTGGTGATGTAAGTGATATCGCAGTTATACTGTTTACGTCTCTCTTCACTGTCCATGGAATTCAGTACACATCCAACGGTCAGGCCAAGAAACTCATGGACTTTTCCCATCCACTCAGAATCTCGATGTGCCAGATAATCATTGACCGTTACTACATGAACTCCTTTTCCTTCCAGAGCGTTCAGATATGCCGGTAAGGTAGATACAAGTGTTTTACCTTCACCTGTTCTCATCTCTGCGATACGCCCCTGATGCAGAATGATACCTCCGATCAGCTGTACACGGTAATGTTCCATATTCAATACGCGTCGTGCAGATTCACGAACGGTAGCGTATGCCTCAGGAAGCAGGTCATCCAGAGTCTCTCCTTCTGCCAGTCTTTTTTTGTATTCTGCTGTTTTGCCTCTCAGTTCTTCGTCAGAGAGCTCTATCATTGTCGGACGCAGTTTTTCAATTTTTTCAACCAGCGGCATAATTCGCTTTACTTCACGTTCACTATGCGTACCGAACATTTTCTGAAACACATTCATTGTCTATATTCTCCTATCACATTAATTACCTTAAAAAACAGTTCCATTCTATCACTTTATCACTTCATAGACAATTAAATTTTTGTAAATAACCTATGAACAGCGGATAAGAACTTAAAAAGTTGCCGCAGACATGCGTTCACCAAAAAATCTACGGCTGAACTGTGCATCCTGCGGCAGCTATTGATTTATTTTACTGTTTTATTTCAGATGGTGTAGCTCTTTTATCCGGTCGATCCTAGCACTCCGGCTCGATCAGTCCATATGTATTTCCTTTTCTCTTATACACAACGTTGACTTCGTCTGTATCTGCATTACGGAATACAAAGAAACTGTGTCCGAGCAGTTCCATCTGTACACATGCATCTTCCGGGAACATCGGTTTCATACCGAACTGTTTTGTACGGATGATCTTTACTTCCTCTTCTTCACCTTCGTTCTCTTTTTCGATGAATTCTTTGCGGAGGTTTCCTCCGTCTTTATGTTTGCCTATAATTTTTGTCTTATATTTACGAAGCTGTCTTTCAATGACTTCTTCCACAAGATCAATAGAAACATACATATCATTGCTTACCTGCTCTGAGCGGATGATATTTCCTTTTACCGGAATGGTTACTTCGATTTTCTGTCTGTCTTTTTCCACGCTCAAAGTTACAATAATCTCTGTCTCAGGAGTGAAATATTTTTCAAGCTTTCCAAGCTTTTCTGTGACTGCACTTCTTAACCCCTCTGTCACTTCGATATTTTTTCCACGAATTGTAAAACGCATGATACCCAACTCCTTTGCATCTATATTTGCAGTTGAAACTGCTATGTGAACATTATAGCAATTTTCCACAATATTTTCAATCACTTTTGCAAAGTTTTTAGTTTTTTTATACTATCTTATGAATTCTCATCCAAATTGGCGGCACACACACGCAGAACCTCCCGGTAAGGCATGCTTCCCCCAAAGAGATCCAGGGCACTTCCTATCGTAACATCGATGTGATCTCTGCCAAGTTTTTTCAGTTCCTGAAGATCTGCAAAACTTCCCACGCCACCGGCATAGGTGACCGGTATGCCCTGCCATCTTCCGAGCATATCTGCCAGTTCTCTTTCAATTCCCTGTGCTTTTCCTTCTGCATCCACTGCATGCACCAGAAATTCATCGCAGCAGCCGGAAAGTTCGTCAAGTACCTTCTCGCTTAACTTTACATCGGTAAACTTCTGCCAGCGGTCTGTGACGATAGAATATCCTTCTTCTTTTCTGCGGCAGCTTAAATCCAGCACCAGATGTTCTTTTCCGACTGTCCGAAGCAGCTTTTCCAGATTTTCTCGGTAAAAAACGCCGTTTTTAAATACAAAGCTGGTAACGATCACATGAGAAGCTCCGGCTTCCAGAAAATCTTTTGCATTTTCATCGGTAATGCCGCCTCCGACCTGCAGTCCTCTTGGATACGTCCGAAGTGCCAGCATGGCCTGCTCTTTTGTTTTTTCATAAAACGGAGAATCTTTTGCATTCAGCAAAATCACATGTCCGCCGCTTATCCGGTCTTTCTGATACATCTCTGCAAAAAATGCCGCATCCTGTGTAGAGACAAAATTTTCCTTTGCCTGATCTCCTTCGTCTCTTAAGCTTCCTCCTACGATCTGTTTTACTTTTCCGTTATGTATATCAATGCATGGTCGAAATCTCATACGTTTCTCCTCTTTTTCTGTTATTCAGATCCGACTCTCGAAAACTGACCCTCGATTCCTGTCGTCTCTTTGCATGTTCCTGTCAAAATTGCTATGCATCTGCACGCTGGTCTGATCATTGTACCCACACAGAACCTTTGACGTTTTCATTATAGAAAAGCCTGTTTTCTTTGTCCAGCAGATATTCTCCGGATTTTTGAGAATTGCTTTGTAGTAAAATAATTTTCGTACATCTGGCTGTAAATCCAAAAAAGAAGCCACAGAGGCAGCGTTTCTGCCCCCATGACTTACCTCAGCGAATCCTCATCTTTACTCGGTCATACGACTGCGGCCGGTTGTCTCACCGGTCAGGTCATCAACCACATCTCCGACTGCATCACCTGCATCACGGACGATATCGCCTGCATCATCGAGTACTCCATCTGCTCTGTCTGTGCGGCGTGACTGCGAAGTGTCCGACTGGTTTCTGTTCTTTTTTGTGCTGTTATTTTTCTGTGTGTTGCTTTCTGCCTGTGTACCGCTGCTTCCGTTCTGCATATTGCTTTCCGCCTGTGTACCGCTGCTTCCGTTTTGCATATTGCTTTCCGTCTGTATACCATTGCTTCCGTTCTGCATATTGCTTTCGCTTCCGTTCGTTGCCGATGTATTTCCGTTTCGGTTGCTGCATCCTGTGATACCGGAAAGTGCACAGACAATTCCAAGGACTGCCAGCATGCTTCTTACTCTTCTCATAGTCTTCTCCTTTTCTTTGCTTTTTCGGAGCTTCTTATGCCCATCCTTAATATGCATCCTGTGTACTTTTTTTATTCATGTTCCTTCGTGTCGATTTTGATTTTCAAAGCACACCCATTGTTATCTTCATTATTCTTTCAGGTTGATATCAAACCGGATTCTTTTTCGGAAAATCCTTCTGCAAAACTGTTTTCCGTCAAATGGGATCAGCGGATAGAGATAACTTTCTCCGGATACTGTACGGTTCAGAAGCAGACTTAAGAACGTAATCACCAGACCTGCCGCATATCCGGCAAGTCCGAAAACCGCCGTCAGGATCAGCAGCAGAATCCGCATAAATTTCAGGGCGTATCCCAGTTCATAGCTTGCCTGCGTGTAATTTGCGATTGCCACAAATGCCATATATAACATCGTCTCTGCATTAAACCACCCGGATTGGACTGCAAATTCACCGACAACAAGACCGGCGATCACACTGAGTGGCGTTGTCAGCATACCCGGCGTATTAATCGCTGCCAGTTTCAGACCGTCGATTGCAAATTCCAGGATCAGCAGCTGTGCAAAGAGCGGAACATAGACATCTCCACTTATTTTAATAAACGCAAACTGCGGTGGTATCCACTGCGGATTCTGTAAAAAAAGCAGCCAGGTCGGGGTCAGAAGCAGTGTCAGCAGTGCTATGACAAACCTTGTAACACGAAGATACGTGCCGGTCACCGGCGGAAAATAAAAATCATCGGCTTCTTCCATAATGTCAAACACCGATACCGGAAGGATCATAACTGCCGGAGAGTTATCCGTTAAAAGCACAATTTTCCCATCCAGGATCTCAGCTGCTGCCGTATCCGGACGCTCCGTATATTTAAATTTCGGAAATGGATTGTACCACTTATGTGGATAAAGACATTCTGCAAGACTCTCCTGGTTCATTGCCAGGGCATCCGTTCTGATCTGCTCCAGCCTTTTTTCGATCTGCTGCAAGAATCCGGAATCTACCCGATCTTCCATATAACACAGTACCACATCGGTATGCGAAGTGCTTCCGACATTTTTCATCTCCATGGACAGTTTCGGATTGCGGATTCTCCTTCGGATCAGTGCTGTATTGGATACGATGGTTTCCACAAAACCATCCCTTGGTCCTCGCAGTACTTTGTCTTTGTCCGGCTCTTCGACACTTCGCATCGGATAGGTACGACAGTCCATGGCAAAGCATCTGGAATACCCGTCAATAAACAGACACATCACGCCCGATAAAATCTGCGTTGTGATCTGCTCACAGTCCTCTAAAAGTTCAACTTCTACATAGGGCATGGCATCTTTTGACAGCTCTTCGCTGTCTTCCGGCAAATCTTCCGGGGTCACAGAATAAAAGAATTCCAGTAACTTTTCCACAATGCTCTCTTTTAAAAATCCATCCACAAAGTAATAGACTGCTTTTCGGTCTGCTACCATCGTCGTTCTGCTGATGATGTCAAAATTTTTGTCCGTCCGCAGAATCCGGCGGAAATATTTCTGATTTTCTTCCAGGCTTGTCGATAGCTTCTGCTGCACATTTTTCACCTCTTCTTATTACTCACTATCGTGATTATTTCCATTTTTCTGTGTTTTATTCTTTTAGACCTCCATTCGTGAACTACCCATTGTCTAAAGCCAATGGGCTTCCTGCTTCGCAGACCTCGTA
>OHAD01003069.1_pt1 | contig 11392 bp, 10 predicted proteins | sample 1577011 | NCBI WGS metagenome assembly OHAD01 (sample SAMEA3541510, study PRJEB24748) | human gut metagenome | biome: human gut; feature: human-associated habitat; material: faeces | place: China | collected 2012
TTTTTAATGAAATTTTAGGCGCAGCAAAAAAATATTTTAATATTACAGATAATTTAGTTGTTAATATAGAAGGATCTGCAACAACAATTTATAAAGATGAGGTTATTGAATATATAAAGGAGAACAGTATTTCAAAAGTTAGTGTTGGTGTTCAAACATTTAATTTTAAATTAAGAGAAAAATATAAATCTAAGGCAACCTTAGATGAAGTATATTTAACATTAAATAAGCTTAAAAACAACAAAATAAAAACTGGGATTGATATAATGTATGGATTTCCAGACTTTAAAATTGGGGATATATCTGAAATCACATTTAATGATATTAATGAAGCTGTAAAATTAGATATAGATGCAATTGATTTTGGGCAATTATATCCTTATTGTAATAATTTAGAAAAAAGAATTAAGGATGAAAATCTAAAAATGCCTAGTAAAGATCAGATAGTTAATATTATAAAAACTGTAAATGGTATTATGAAAGATAATGGATATGAACAAAAAGCATCGTATGGATATACTAAGAAAAATTCAGATATTATGGTTATGGAATCTTCATATTATGGAGGAATTAAAGATGTACCTGATTGTATAGCAATTGGATCTGGAGCTTTTGGTTTTATAAATGGATATAAATACAGGAATAATTCATACAATGCATATATTATGAACAGGAAGACGAAATTTTCTCAATTAAAAAAATTAAGTAATATACAACTGCAAAATTTAAATGTAGTCGGATTTCCTAAGATTTTATATCTGTCAAAAAAACAATTAAGAATGAATGGATCCGAAAGATATGATTATAAAATAAAAAAACTATTGGAATATGGGATGTTAGAGGAATCATTAGATGGATTTAATATAACAGAAGAAGGAAAATGCTTTATCGATAACATATACTATTATCTTTTGGAAGATGAAGAAAGAGAAAAAATTAACAGGCAAACTAAGATATTATACATTGACTAAGTGAAGTATAGAGTATTGCGAATATAACGGAATAGATTATGAAGCAAAATTTATATTATAAAGATGAACAACTAAACAAATTTTTTATAGAAAATAAAATATTGCATATGTGTAACTTGTTAGAGAAAAAATGTATTAGAGATAATGAAATAGTTATTTGTAAATCAGACTCTCAGTTAGGTGTATATATACAATGGGAAGCATGTTTGAGGATGAATTTAATGCCACTGTTTATATATAAAGAAACCACAGAAAGTACCATTGCTGAATTCAGAAAAATAGTTAATATTAGAATAGTTATTGAATATAAAAATAATGAATTTTATTTATTTTTATTTGATAAGCAAATTTGTGAAACAAATATACCAAATAAATGGGATACAGGGTCAGTTATTCATATAACATCTGGTTCAACTGGGTATCCAAAATTAGTTTTGAGGACAAAACTTCAAATGGAAGAAGAGTTGAATAGATATGCAAGTTTTTTAGAGATAACTGAAAATGATGTAGTATTTCCACTTGTTCCACTTAATCACTCATTTGGATTTATATCTGGCATGTTATTAAGTAAAAAATTTGGATTAGATTTAATATTATATGATAATTTAATTCCAAGAAATATACTTAATATTAGTAATAAGAGTAAAGTTTCAATTATGTTAGGATTACCATATTTTTATAAAAAAATGATTGGCCTACCAGAAAAATACAAATTTAATTCTGAATTGCGATATATTATATCCTCAGGTGGTCCAATTGAAAAAGGAATTCAAAAACAATTTTTTGAAAGATTTGCCAAGAAATTATATCAACAATATGGTTCAACAGAGACGGGCAGTTTGAGCATAGGATATTCAGAAACAAATTCTGGATATGTTGGAAAGCCTTTTGATGGAATAGAGGTTAATGTTGATGAAGTGAAAGGGTCTTTATATGTTGATACTCCGAAAACAATAGGAGCCCATATTACAAAAAACGGAATACAGAGACTGGATGAAAGTATTTATAAAATGGGTGATATAGGTAGAGTAATTGATTCTGGGGGTATAGAACTGTTGGGAAGAGATGATGATATAATTATAATCAACGGGAATAAAATAGATAAGGAATTGGTTATAAGATGCATAAAAAAAATTAATCATGTAAAAGAAGTTGATATATTTTTGAGGGACTTTCATAATATGGAAGAGCTTATATGTGAGTATGTAAGTAGCATTGAGTTAGATAAAAGTGATATTATTTCCTTTTTATCTAAATATTTGTCGAGTTATGAAATACCTAAAAATTTCAAAAGAGTAAAGGCGTTGTCTAATAAGAAAAAAGCGAATTGGAAGACGTAAGTTTAAATGTAAAAGGAGAATTTATAATGAATACAGATGTTTTGATAGTTAAAGCTGAAAAATCCCCCTTAACAAATAGTAAAGTGTTATTACCAAATCAACTTTATAAAAATCCTTTCTTATCAATAGAACAAAGAAAATTATGTGAATTAGAAGATAATAAAATAAGATTAAAAATGATATATGTAGGTATTTGTGGAACTGATTTACATCTAGTTAATAATAATAAAATAACTGGATATATAACAAGCTCTGCGCCAGTAGATATCCCTAGAGATGGTAGAGTTATTGGTCATGAGGGAGTAGGTGAAGTAATACAAGTAGGGAAAAATGTCAGAAATATAAAGACAGGTATGATAGTAACATTAGAATCTATTATAACGTGTGGATATTGTGAATATTGCAAAAATGGTAATTACAATCAATGCGAAAATTCTAAATTATTAGGTTTTGAAACAGATGGATTAATGGGGAATGTTGTAGACGTAGATGCAAGTATTGCACATGATGTGACAAAATATATAAAAAATGAAGAGGATTTGAAGTCTATGGCGTGTATTGAACCAGCTGGAGTTGCTTTTGTAGCATGTGAAAATGCAAATATATTGCCAGGAGATAATGTAGTTATTTTTGGCGGTGGTCCAATAGGAGCTTATGTAGCTATGTTTAGTAGAAAAATATTTGGAGCTAGCGAAATTTATATTGTTGAACCAGTTGAGTTTAGAAGAAAAATTTTAAAAAAATGGACTGATAATGTATACGAGAAAGTTGATTATATAAAAGATAATATTGAAAATATAAATATAATTATTGAAGCGTCTGGTGAGTTAGAAAATATAAATCACATATTTGAATCGTTAGCACCGAATGGAAAGGTTGTTTTATTAGGAAGAAGCGGTAGGGAATTGAATTTAAAGAATGTCGATCATATGATAACCAATAATATAAAAATTATTGGATCACGTGGGCATTTAGGTGGAGCATTTTTTAAAATTTTTAAATTGTATTCAAAGGGAATGATTGATTTAAATCATATAATTACTACAGAGATAGTGGGTTTGAGTTCGCTGAAAGAAATTCTAACAAATGATTTCATCCATATGAATTGCAAAGCAATTGTAAAATTGAAATGAATATAAGAATGTAAGATTAGCGTATTTTAAATGTTGAAGAGGGATTTTATGGATAAATTAAGTTACAAAACATTAAATGAGGGATTTTTAGACTTTGAGCAATCACATAATTTTATAGAATATCTAGGTAATGAAATTACAATTACATCAAATGAATTTAAGGACAGTGTAAAAATAATACTATATAATTTAAAAAAATTAGGGATAAAACGAGGAGATGAAGTTTTATTTCAACTAGATAATAGTATTGAGTTATTAAAACTTTTTTGGGCATGTATTTTAGGTGGGTTTATAGCGATACCATACACATATTTAGAAAAAAGAGAAGAACAGAATAAGATATTAAAAATATGGGAAATTTTAAAAAATCCATATTTAGTTTCAAATACGAGTACAATTGAAATGCTTGATATAAATGACGAATTTAGACATATAGTTAGAAAGAGTATCCCTATAGATAAATTAGAGGATCCTGTAGGATTTATAGATGTTAATATAGAAATTCCAAATGAAAATGACATAGCCTTTATTCAGTATTCTTCAGGTTCAACAAGTGAACCTAAAGGAGTAATTATAACACACAAGAATATTATTTCGAGTATTAATGCAACAATCAGAGCTATGGATGTAATCGAAAATGATATTTACCTAAGTTGGCTGCCACTTACGCATAGTTTTGGAATGATAGGGACATATTTAACACCTCTTTTAGCTGGATGTAGTTTTTATATTATGTCACCTAAAGTCTTTGTTTTACAACCTTTATTGTGGTTAGAAAAAATGGACGAACACAAGGTCACAGTTACTGCGTCTCCTAATTTTGGAATTAGGCATGTTTGTAATTATCTTGATATAAAAGATGATATAGATATAAATCTAAGGTCACTTAGACTAATAATTGATGGAGCAGAACCTGTATCTGCATTAGTGTGTAGTTGCTTTATAGAAAAAATGAAAAAATTTGGAATGAGTAGTAGCACATTGAAGCCTTCATATGGTTTATCGGAAGCAACTTTAGTAGTGTCAACATCAAGTAAAGACAAAGAATTTGTAGAAGTCATTGTGAAAAGGGAAAGTCTTAATGTAGGAGATAAAATTATAAAATGTAATAAAATAAGTAAGAATACAATTACTTTTGTTGAAGTTGGTGTTTGTTTAGATAATTTCGATACAAAAATAGTAGATGACTTCGGACATGTTTTAGAGAAAGGAACAGTTGGGACATTGTTTATTAAAGGAGACTCGGTATCAACAGGATATTATAGGAATCAAAAATCGACTATAGAATCTTTTGATAAAGATGGTTGGTTTAATACTGGCGATTTAGGTTTTTTTAATGGAAATAAATTAGTACTTACTGGAAGAAAAAATGATGTAATATTTGTTAATGGTGAAAATTACTACTTTCACGATATTGAGAATATTTGTAATGAACTCAGTTTATTAGGATTTTCAAAGGTCGCCATTTGTGGAGTACAGAATTCAGAAATTGATAAAGAAAATATTTTTTGTTTTGTTGAATGTAATAAGGATGAACAAGAGTTTAGTGAAATTGCGAAGAAATTAAAAAAGCATGTTATTAATAAACTAGGAATAGGAATTGCACATTTTATAAAAGTTGAAAATATACCTGTAACAGTTAGTGGAAAAATTAAACGCTTTGAATTGAAAAAATATTTAGTTGACAATTTTGGAGGAAATGATTGAATAAAATATATGATATAGTTGAGTTAAAAGTTGGAAATGTTAATAATTGTACGTATATAGTTATAAACTTAATAAATAACGAATGTATAATAATAGATCCAGCTTGGGATTTGGAGAGAATAAATAGGCACATCCATGATTTAAATATAATGCCAAAAGGGATTATGCTAACTCATTCTCATAGAGATCATACAAATTTAGCAGATGAGTTGGCTGTTAAATATGAAATACCTGTTTATATGTCAAAAAAAGAAATAGAGTATTATGAATTTATATGTAGTAATTTATATCAGCTAGAAGACATGGATGAAATTATAATAGCAAAGTTAAAATTTGAGTGTTTGCTGACTCCAGGACATACGGTAGGAAGTATGTGCTATAAAATAGAAAATAATATATTTACCGGAGATACTATTTTCATAAATGGTTGTGGATTTTGTAATTGTAGAGGTGGAGATGTAGATGATATGTTTGATAGCGTGAAAAAAATAAAAAAATATTTGACTACAGATACAAATATATATCCAGGGCATCGATTCAAGGAAAATCCACATGGAGAAATAGATTACTTCAAAGAAAATATTTATTTAAATATTAATGATAAGTCCATATTTAAAAAATTAATAAACATTAATGATAAAAGAAATATATTTTTAAACTTCGAATATAATTAACATATTAAATTGGAGGAACGTATGAAGAAATATAATAATACAGAAAAACTTAATATTATAAGAGAGTGCTTAAAGAAGGTATCTCCTAATAAGCAAATTGATGAAATTAGTGTAGAAACATCTATTACAAATGATTTAGGACTAGATTCTATAGAAATAATGGATTTACTATTAAAAATAAGAGAAAAACTTGTGAGTGAGGATGAAAATATTATTAAAAAAAATATAGACATAGAAAAGCTACTTGTATTTCTCTTTGCTGATACAGATGATATTTATATGAAATCAATATTTGATTTTATTGATGAATTTGAAAACTTACTATGATTAAAGGAGGGGGGGAATAATATGGAAGTTAACAAAAAAATTAATTGGGGAATTTCAAGAGATTTACAAGCAGATATAAGATATGAGTACAATGCATGTAAGGGGTACGTAATTGACTTATCATTAGGTTGCTCTCATAAGTGTTCTTATTGTATTTTTTCACCATTAGAATTAAAGGTATATAAATTGCATAATCCTGATTATAATGGAGAAGTATTAACATTAAAATTAGAAAAATTTTTGGAGAGAAAGGAATTCCCTCCATCAGTATATATGTGTTACTCATCGGATCCTTTGGGAAATGAAGATGTTAAGGAATCATCAAAAATAGTATTAAAAAAGCTATTGGAAAATAATGTCAATGTATTATTTATAACTAAAGGTATTTTTGATGATTCCATTTTAGATATAGTTAAAGAGAGACCTGATTTAATGAACATACAGATAGATGTTTCTAATTATGACAATTTTAGAAATAATAAAATAGAACCTGGGGCACCTTCTTATACTCAAAGAGTGAATAATATTGAAAAATTAACGAAAATAGAGGGATTAGGTTCATTGGCTGTTAGAATGGATCCTTTATTACCTAATATTGATGATACTAATGAGAATGTCGAAAAAATACTAAAAGATATTAGCATATTAGGTGTTAATGAGGTAGTTGTTGGATATGTAGTATTAACTGAAAATATTAAAAATAAATGGTCAAATGATAAGTATACTAAGCAGGTTACAGAATTGCTCACTGAGAAAACTCCTACTATTTCTCAACAAGCGTTATATTCGATTCCTTTTGAAGACAAAGTAAAAAGAATAGAAAAAATTCATGAATTATGCAAAAAATATGACATAAAGTTATCTGTGTGTGGGTGTAAAGATGAACGCTTTAAAAAAACTGATTTTGAATGGGTTTGTCATCCTTTTAATAGAGAAGTAAGAGAAAAATTAAATAAACAAACGAGTAATAATATGGTAATGGACACGGATCATTTAACATAGAATGATTATTTTTTGAAATTATATTGCTCATGTTATATTCCCATGAATCATACTAAGTATTCATAATATATAGATGTATTTATGCTAACGATATAAATATAAGCATATAAATCTTATTGTATGTAAGCATAGTATATGAAAATATTTAAAATTATTTATATTTGTATGTATAGGAAATATAAAAATGTAGGTGATGCTTTGCTTATGGTATTTTTTACTGCATGAATACAGAAAAATAGAGAATGAAAAGAGGAAAAATTTTGAATGAATGAAAATAGAATAAAAATTTTGAAAGAAGAAAATATTGATAAGTCACTTTTTAAGTTAGGTATTCCTATGGTTGTCAGTTTATTGGTAGCTGCTTTATACAATGTTGTGGATACCTATTTTGTGTCTGGACTTGGGAAAGAGGCAGTAGCTGCCGTTTCAGTTGCGTTCCCAATTCAACTTGTCTTTTTAGGAATAGGATTAACATTTGGTGCAGGAGCAGGCTCTTATATATCAAGGCTACTTGGAGAAAATAATAAAAAGGAAGCAGGCATTATAGCGACAGTTGCTTTACTATCAAGTATTATTTTAGGGATAATTACAGCTATTGCATTGTTTTGCAACTTAGATGGTGTTTTGAAATTTATGGGAGCCATACCCTCTATTATTGAAATTTCTAAGTCGTATACAGGAATATTCATAGTAGGAGGTATTTTGGGAACGATAAATGTAACACTTGGGAATTTAGTCGTTGCACAAGGAGCTGCTAAAATTTCATTAAAGGCTATGATTGTAGGCTCTATATCAAATATGGTTTTGGATCCAATATTCATATTTGGACTTAATTTAGGAGTTAGAGGTGCGGCTATTGCGACACTCATAGCCAGAGTGATAACGAGTTTAATGTATCTTATTTACTTTATAGGAGATAAAAATTTAATTGAGATAAATTTTCCTAACTTTAAACCTACATTTGTAATTTATAAAGAGGTATTGAAGATAGGGATTTCTATGTTAATACTTCAGATTCTACAAACTATATCTATAAGCAAAATATCTTATGCAGCGTCCTTTTATGGAGAAGAAGCAATAGCTGCAATGGGTATTGTTCTTAGGATTATAACATTAGGAACAAATGTTGTATTTGGATATATGAAAGGATTGCAACCATTAGCCGGATTTAATTACGGAGCTAAGAATTATGAAAGAGTGAGAGGTGCTATCAAGGCGAGTATTAAATGGACAAATGTATTTTGCATAGTGTGGACTTTGATAATTTATATATTTTCACCAAGTATATTATCTATATTTGGGACTGATGAAAATGTATTAAATATAGCTGTGCCAGCATTACGAGCGGGTGTCATTATGTTTATAACATTTGGATTTCAGTTTACCTACTCTACCTTATATTTGTCTATGGGAAAGGCATTAGGGGGAGTATTTCTAAACTTATTGCGACAAGGAATTGTATTTATCCCTATCATTTTATTTCTGCCTAAAATCATGGGCTTAAATGGTGTTATATATGCACAAGCAATTTCAGATTTGATAACAACTATAATAACAATTCCTTTTGCTGTTAGTATTCATAAGAAATTATTAGAAAATGAAAGAAAGGTACAAACGGTTGTATAAAGATGTTTATGTATTTAGGAGAAAAAAATGAATGCAGATTATTCATTCTCAGATTTAGAGTATAATGTGTGTTTTGGAGTAGATATAAGAGAAAAAATACAATCATTTATTAACAATTCTAACTACTCGAAAGTCGTTTTTATCACGGATAAAACAGTTGATTTATTATATCCCAAACACACTTTTCTATTCAATGAATATTGTCATAAATATGTAATAGAAAGTGGAGAATTGTCTAAAAATATAAAGACATATTATAAAATTATTAGATTTTTGTCATCGATTAATGTAGATAGACACAGCTTAATTGTTACTTTTGGAGGTGGTGTGGTTGGAGACTTGGGAGGATTTGTAGCATCTACATATATGAGAGGTATTGATTATATTCAAATACCAACAACACTTCTATCTATGGTAGATGCATCAATTGGATCAAAAACTGCAATTAATACTGAAGATGGAAAAAATTTAATAGGAACTTTTTATAATCCTAGATGTGTATTTATTGATTTTAAATTTTTAAAAACTCTTCCAGATAAAGAATTTAGAAATGGATTATCTGAAATAATTAAGAGTGCAATCATAAAAGATAGAGAATTATTTGATATGATTGTTTCAAAAAATATATATGAGAAAGATGTAATGAATAATATTATTATAAGGTGTATATACATTAAAAAGAAAGTTGTTGGAAATGATTTTAAAGAATTGAGTGAAAGACAATTATTAAATTTTGGACATACAATTGGGCATGCAATAGAGAAAATTAGTAACTTTTCTATTTCTCATGGATATGCTATTTCTACTGGTATGGCTATGATTAGTAAAGCCTATTATAGATTGGATTATATTTCTGAGGAAACATATTTACAAATAATTAATATATTAAAAAAGTATCAATTGCCAATAAGTTGTGAATATAATAAAGAGCGGATATATCAAGAAGTATTAAAAGATAAAAAAAATATCGGTGATAAAATAAATTTGATTTATCCACAAAAAATTGGATGTGCTGTAATTGACAGTGTAAGCAGAAAAAAATTGGAAAATATTATAAGTATTGCATGTGAATAAAATGATAAAAATACAGACATAGAGATTATGACAAGTTGTTAGCGAGGGGTCAAGGGTATATGAGAAAAATATTGATCATTAATGGACCGAATATAAATTTATTGGGGAAGAGAGAACCAGAAATATATGGGTTTGAGACTTATGATAATTTATGTAATACGATACAAGATTGTGCAATCGTATTAGATGTTGGAGTAGATATATACCAATCTAATCATGAAGGAAAAATTATAGATAAAATTCAAGATGCATATGGGAAGTATGATTCCATTATCATTAATGCAGGAGCATACGCTCATACAAGCATTGCGATTCTAGATGCACTGAGGGCAGTTAATATAAGGACAGTAGAGGTTCATTTGACAAATATATACAGAAGAGAAAGTTATAGAAGAAAATCTTTTATATCAGAATTTGCAGAAAAAAATTTTTTAGGTGAAGGATCTAATTGCTATATTGAGGCGATGAAGTGGATTATTTCAAACTAGAAGGTGGTGATATAAAATGCATTATATATTCAGTAACAAAAACTATTATAAAAAATGTGAAAAATATTTAATCTTAAAAAGAATAGAACATGATGTATATAATATTAAAAATTTTCATGTTATAAATATATTTGATGATAGTATAAAAGAAAAAATTGAAAATGAAGAAAAAATTTTTTTAAAGTCGGAAAATTTATCTTTGGATAATGGATATTTAGTAACTAAAAAATATAGAGAAAAAACAATAATTTACATTAAAGAATTAGAAATAGGTGGAAATAAGCCAATAATGATATCTGGACCATGTTCCATTGAATCAGAAGATGCTTTGAGAAAAATTGCTTTTAACATAAAAAGATTAGGAGTAGATATTTTAAGAGGAGGAGCATTTAAACCACGCACTTCGCCGCATGATTTTCAAGGACTAGGAAGAGTAGGTGTTGATATCCTTTGCAAAATAGGAAAAGAAATGAAGATACCAGTAGTAACTGAAATAATGGATGTTAGGGAATTGGAATACATGATAGACAAAGTTGATATATTACAGGTTGGCTCGAGAAATATGTATAATTATCCATTATTAAAGGAGTTAGGTAGAGTAAACAAACCTGTATTATTAAAAAGAGGATTAAGTGCCACTATAAAAGAATTTTTACTAAGTGCTGAATATATTATGCTCGGTGGCAATGAAAGAATAATTCTTTGTGAAAGAGGAATAAGGACATATGATAATTATCTAAGAAATACATTTGATATAGCTTCAATTACATTGTTGAAAGAGCTTACACATCTACCAGTTATTGCAGATCCAAGTCATGCTACAGGAAAAAGAACATTAATAGAGCCATTAACAAAGGCTTCACTTGGAGCAGGGGCTGATGGAGTTATTGTTGAAGCTCATTTTAATCCTGAGAGTGCTTGGAGCGATGGTAATCAGACAATTAGTATTCCGGTATTAGAAGATATAATGACTCGATTCAAGTGACAGTAAAAATTATTACTGATATAGAGTAGTAGAAAAAATAAATCTTTATAAATATATTGATATAA
>OHAD01003075.1_pt1 | contig 11385 bp, 10 predicted proteins | sample 1577011 | NCBI WGS metagenome assembly OHAD01 (sample SAMEA3541510, study PRJEB24748) | human gut metagenome | biome: human gut; feature: human-associated habitat; material: faeces | place: China | collected 2012
TGCATTTTTTCACGGAAGAAGTTCGTACAACCTGTACGGTCTGTACTTGTACGCACCCGTACGGCAAACAGAAGCAAATTAAAACGTGTTATCGTTTGTATTTTGCTTGTTCGTACACCGTACAGACCGTACAGGTTATTTGAAGTCCGTACAGATTTTTTGTACACCCCAAAAAGGAGCGTGATCTATGAAAGCCCAATACGGCATTTTAAGGTTCAAAAAGTATAAGGGGCCTGCCATCAGCCCCATCGAAGCCCACAACGAGCGCACCAAGGAGCAGTACGCCAGCAACCCGGACATCGACACGGACCGGAGCCGCTACAACCTCCATTTGGTGCAGCCGCAGGGCAGGTACCGGGAGGAAGCTGACCGCATGATAGCCGCCGCCCACTGCCGTGTCCGCAAGGACAGTGTGCGGGTGGTGGAGGCGCTTGTCACCGCCAGCCCGGAGTTTTTCAAGGATAAAAACAACCGGGAGATCAGGGCGTACTTTGCGTACGCCCTGAAATTTTTGGAGGGCAGACAGCGCCCGGATACCTTCCTCTCTGCTGTTGTCCACATGGACGAGAAAACGCCCCACCTGCACCTCTGTTTTGTGCCCCTGACTGCTGACGGGCGGCTGAGTGCCAAGGAGATCATCGGCAACCGCAAAAACCTTGTGAAGTGGCAGGATGAGTTCTGGCAGCACATGGTCAAGCAGTACCCGGAGCTGGAACGGGGGGAAAGTGCCAGCCAGACCGGGCGGGAGCACATCCCGCCCCGCATCTTCAAGGAGATGACCCAACTGACCAAGCAGAAGGAGCAACTGGATGCCCTGCTGGTGGGCATCACCCCTTTCAACGGCAAGAGCCGTGCGGCAGAGATCAGCAAGGTACTGGACAGCTATATCCCCAACGTGGCACGGATGAAGGACCAGCTGCGAAAGTACAACGTGGCCTTCACCAAGACCGCCGCCGAAAATGAAAAGCTGAAAGAGAAGAACAAGACGCTCTCTGCCTCGCTGGACAAAGCGAAGGAAGGGAGCGTCTTGAAGCGTCTGGAGGATGCCAAGCTGCGGCAGGACTACGAAGCCGCCCTGAAAACGCTGGACAGCATCCCGCCGGAGGTCATTCGATTCTACGAGAACCGCACGCAGGAGCCTGTGGTGCGCCACGATAAGTAAGGAGAAAAGCCTATGTGTAATGAAATGTACGAGAATGTGAAATCTTTAGATTATACGAAAAAATCCTTGCAGTCGGACTCTGATCCGGCTACAATGGAGGTGGTCACTCGAACCAATGCCGTCAAGTCTCCGACCAACAGCCCTGAGACCACAAAGCTGGTGTACACGGTAAAGGAGGTCGCGCAGATGCTGGCCATCAGCCAGCGGGCCGCCTACAACCTGTGCAACAGCACCACCGAGTTCCGTGTCCTGCGGGCAGGCGGAAGCATCCGCATCCCGAAAGACAGCTTCGATGCGTGGCTCTACCGGGCAGCTTGATAAGGAGGCAAATCTATGGCATATATCACGAAACGCGGCAGCTCTTACGGTGTCCGCTACACCTATCAGGACGAGCACGGCAAGAGCTGCGACAAATGGGAGAGCTTCTCCACAAAAGAGGAGGCGGTAAAACGCCAGAAGCAGATCGAGCATGAGCTGGCGACCGGCAATTTCCTGATCCCGTCCACCGTGACGGTGGCGGAGTTCCTGATGGACTGGCTGCCCAAGCAGTGCAGCAAGCACAAGTGGGCACCCAAGACCTACCAGTCCAATCTGGCGCTCATCCAGAACCTCATCATCCCCTATATCGGGGAGATGCAGATGCAGAAGCTGCGGCCCTACCACATCGAAGCCCTGTACGACACCCTGAGCAAGACCCCTTGCGGACAGTATGTGGGCGGCAAACGGCGAGACCTCTCGCCCAAGCAGCAGAAGCGCACCCTCTCCGGCACTACCCTCCATGAGGTCCACCAACTGCTGCACAATTCCTTTCTGCTGGCGGTGGAGTGGGGCATCCTTATCAAAAGCCCCGTCCCGGTGGAAGCACCCAAAAAGACCACCCAAGAGCGCAGCATCTGGGAGGTGGAGGAGATGCGGGCAGCGCTGGACAGCATGGAGGACCCCATCCTGCATCTGGCGGTGCACCTCACACTGGTGGGTGCGCTGCGGGAAGGGGAGGTGGCAGGTCTGACCCCGGAGGACATCGACTTTGATGCCGCCAACGGCATGGGCACCTTCACCGTCAACCGTTCCATGCAGCGGGTGCAGAAGGACACGCTGGCACAGGTGGACAAGGGCTGCATCCTCCGCATCTTCCCGGACAAGCTGGAGGGCAGCAAGACCTCCCTCATCCTGAAAGACACCAAGACCGAAGCCTCCTGCCGCACCATCTTTATGACCGCTGCCCTGCGGGAGGAACTGAAGCAGTGGCTGGAACGGCTGAAACGGGAAGAAGCCCTTGACCCGGAGCGATACCGCAACAGCGGGATGCTGCTGCGGCTGCCCAACGGTCTGGCGGTGGAGCCGGTGCTCATCCGCAAGAAGTTCCTGAAATGGCAGGATGCACACCCGGAGTTTCCACGCATCGTCTTTCACGGTCTGCGGCATTCCAGCGCGACCTATCAGCTGATGATCTCCGGCGGTGACATCAAGGCGGTGCAGGGAACCACAGGACACGCCAGCGCGGATATGCTGGTGAACACCTACGCGCACATTCAGCAGTCCTCCCGTGTGGAGCTGGGCAAGAAGTTTGAAAGCGGCTTCTATGCCAAACCCGACACCCTCAGCCCGCAGGCTGTACCCGCCGCAGGCGAACCCACCATCTCCATGACGGCTCTCTTGGAATTGCTCAAGGATGCCGACCCGGAAATGAAGGCAAAGCTCCGCTTGGCACTGCTCACCTGATGCAAAAAAGGGCACTGATTGCAATGCAATACAGCGCCCTACATCATCGGACATGGATAACACCGACCGTGCAAAAACCGTGCAGAAACCGTGCAACCATGGCTTACAAAACAAAAAAGCCATGAAATCTTTCGATCCACAGCTTCCACGGTAGACATTCCTAACCATTGGGACCCGCAGGCTAAGCAACAGCAACGGGTTGCGTTAGCTGATTTTTCCGCAGCCCCTTGGCAGGGCTTTGAAAAATCAGAACGCGGCCCCAACAACTCCTCCCTGTTTCAGCCGCAGGCTGCGGTCGTCGTTGTTGCACTGGGCTGATTGCTTGCGGCGCTGTGCGCCGCCGCCTTGTTCGAGCCCCTTCCATCGTGCAGACAAAAAGAAAAACCAGTACACAACGTGTACTGGTTTTTCTTGGTGCAGTAAAGCAATCCAAATCCGAACCATTTCCCTCGGATGCGACTTCTGTCGCTTCTCCAAAGGTCACGGTCTGTGTTCCTTCTTTATAATTAAAAGTTATCAAAACCTTATCATCATACAGATAAATCGCATTGATAAACGTATCCACCAGCGCCTGCCGCTGGTCTTTCAGGCTCATGTCCAGCTTACGGAACCGCAGCAACCAGAAACGGATAAATTCTTCTTTGATTTTAGAATTTTATCTTCAAAATTAACAATAACTTGACCTAATTCATCACTAGCTAAACTTTTAGTAACTGTATATGAAACTGTTTTTGATGTAGTTGCTGTAGCTCCAAATTTTAAACCAATCTTTACTTTTTCTCCAAAAGATGGATCAAATCCAAAATTAGTTGCAAATGTAGCTGTTGAAGATTCTACACTTTGAATAGTTTCACTAATATCTAGTTCTTCTATCGCTATTTTTATTATTGCACCATAATTCTCTATATTCCATTCGAATAATGGAAGGTCCAAAGCTATTCCATCTGTTAACTCTATTGATTTAACTTCGAATTTACTACTAAGCGGATCTTTTGGTGTTATTTTAAACAATGCAGATGGTTTAACTATAAAATTGTTAATATATTCATTACCTATACCAGCTTGATTTGCAACATACACTTTTACTATAAATTCAAGTGATCCGTCTGTCCATGGTGTAAGAATAGTACTACCTCCGGGACGACCACCTCCTGTTTCTTGATGAGTATTTCCATCAATTCTAGGATCTTCACTTTGATCACAAATTTTGTTCATAACTGTACGTGGATCTCCTAATAATTTAAAATACACCAAACTTTCCTTAAAATCTCGATTGAAAGGTCCTTTTGGCTGTTGAGGAGTCAAGCCATAATATATATAATCTCTCGGCCATTCATTTGTTGCAGCAAATACGTCGTAGGCTTCATAAACCTTTTTCATATTTTCAGGTATTGATCCTGTGCGATCTCTAGTATCACCACTAGAAAAATTTCTATTCTGTATGACTGAAGAAGCATTCTCTGTATTATCAAATACATCACTAAAGAATACAATATCAGGATTTATAATACTCATCGGTGACAAATTCCTTTGAGCCTTATTTACAGAAACCACTCTTTCATTTAACTTCACTACTACAATAGGATATTTAGGAATTTCATTTGATGGTATTAAGAATTCTTTATTTACTCCATAGCCCATTACATCATTACTATTTTTAACTCTTAAAGCTGTATATGGAACTTCACTCTCCACATTCCAAAGTTCAGCAGAAAAACTGTTATCAGGCAATTCTGGTACAAATATAGTTAAGGTTGAAAATAATTGTTTTATTTTTTCTAATCTAGTTATATCCATATACAAGCTCATTAATTCATCAACCGTTTTTCCAGAAGTTAATCTATAAGAATTAATAGATAAATATAATACATCATAATCATAATCAAACATCTTTAAAGCTTCATTTTTAATAATACGCCTTAATTCTATTGAAGAATCTAAACTATAAGCTAATGCCTTACTAAATTCTTCTAATAATTCATGATTTGTTATTGTATCACTACTAACAGTGGTAATATTACGGCTTACTTCATTTCTTGGTAAACTATAATCTATTTCCTCTACACAAGACATTAATAATAATACTGATAAGGAAAACATTATTTTAATTATTTTTTTCATAATAAATTCCCCTTTCCGAAAATCAGAACATTTCATTCTTACCCTTGATAAAGTCATAAAATTCCGCATACGTTGTTTTCATAATCGGCAACGAATAAAAACCTGCAAAACCAAGTGTAACTGTATTTAATATATACCAACCGATGAATGACAAATCAAGTTTAAACCAAGCCATTTTATTGCCTTTCATCAATTTAATACTTTCAGCCATAACTTTTATAAACGACATTCCCGGTTTGTCCTTTGCTATGTAGAAAACAGGTCTGAACCAATATATCGGGAATATTATCGGAACAATTAAAAATATAGCAAATACATAGCACATAATACTTCTTATTATCGTAATTAAAAGCACCTTAATCGGCATTTTTGTGATGCCGTCAAAAACCGATTGAAACTCCGGCGTTTCTTCTCTTGCCACATTTAAAGTATACCATTCACTTCCCACAGGCAAAAATATCAAAAGCAACGTTGTAACACCCGATATGATATAGCCTCCTATTGACCCATTCTGTGTACTCAAAGATCCACACATAACAGCAATCACTCTCAACCCCCATAACATTGCCTCTATAAGTGCCGGCGTCATACCACACTGTTTTACCAAACTCTTTGCACGTAATTTCATTGCACTGATATCAAAATTCATTATTTTTTCTCTCCTTCCGCTAACACATTACATTTCTTTTTTCAATAAATAAATTCAATTTAGAAACAAGTTTTTTCGCCTCGACAACTTCATTGGATTCAACATATCTGCCGATTTCCTCAATAGTACCCTCAATCTTGTCCTCAAGCTCCATACTGTTTACACTGCTTTTTCGATTACCGTATTTAATATTGTCAACTGCCTTTTTTAATTCAGTTTTTAAACCGTCGTCATTGACGCTTACCAAAATCAAATTTATATGGCGTTGACTTTCGGTATAGAAACTATATTCTCCGCTTGTCTGATTTTTTTCTATACTGCCAAACGCACCATACAATATAAGCTGAGCAATACCCATCAAGCATAAAAGAACAACACTCATTGTAATCATTGGCGTCATTCTGATAACCGTCTTAAACAATATAAACTGAATAATTAGATATACTCCGTAAGCAATGATATAAGGCACTCTTAAAAATTCCAAATTGTTTTTAAATTTCAAAACTCCCCAAGGAATTATCTGCAATACAATCGCAATGTCTAAAAATATGTATCCTATAACAAACGCCGGTGTTTTTATAGTATGCGTAAACAATGTCAATGTAGATAAAATAAGCATTATAAATACTATACCGGAAGATATAATCAAATTTTTCTTCATATTATTAATTCCTTTCTTATTCGATTTTTATATTATTTAAAATATATATCATCTATAATTCTTCTTTGTATATCGGAAAGCATTTCTGCCATTAACTCTGATCCTCCCGACCAATTCACAAACCAATACTCCGATAATTTAAAACCACCATCCGTAGTGCTGATTTGCATCAATAAAAAGTCATACCAGCTTAAATGTACTCTTTTGGAATCGGCTTTTAAATAAATTCCGTCACTGCAAATTGCCAATCCTTTTTTTGCTTTTCTTAAAGATGTTTCAAAAATCATATACGTTTCCACACCCTCAGGTATTCCAAGCAATTCTTTATATTTTGCTCCGTATGGTATACTCATAATATTTGACTGAACAGGAATCATTCCTGCTGCAGATAACTTTCTTGTTCTGCACATATTTAATGCCCTTTGTGCACAAACTTCTCTGTTTCCTGCTGTATTTATGTATTCTTTAATACGTGGTGCATTTCCAATTATGAGTTTAAACATGAAAAAATCAGTTCCTCCATCAAGAGTTAATCCCACCCAATATTCACCTTCATCAAAAGAACCAATCGGCTTTTGATATGTAATGGTAGTATCTCCCTTTTTTAATTCTGTTTTAATCATATCTTCTGCTACAATCTTTCGTGTTTTAAATGAAAAGAAAGCCAACCTTGCATTTTCAATCGCATCTTCTCTTACTGCATCGAAATATACTTTAAATTTTAACGCTCTTTTTTCACCTTTTGGAATTGCAACACATCTCTGTCGATTTGTATAATTACTGTCTGTTACATAAGTATCTACCCAATTTATTCTATATTTAGATTTTTCTCTTACTCTTTGAGTTTGTGTCTGAGTTTCTTCTCTTTTCTCTCCTTTTACTTCACTTCCGCAGTAATCGCAAATTGTATCATCATAAATTGACACACCCTCTAACGGTGCTCCGCAGTGTGGGCAAACTCTTTCACTCATTTAAAATCACCCCTATTTGAAAATCTTACTTTTTATAAATGCTTTTTTTGAATTTTTCATAAGTTGGTCAACGTAGTCCGCATTTATGTCCAGCTTATAATCATTAATGCTCAAGTCACCCGTATAAACATAAGAAATATTTAGCTTACCGTTATCCGGCAAAAACATAATCGGTCTGTTTCCGAAGTCAACAATATCGCCTTGTGTATTAAATTTCACAGTCATTGATTGATCGCAATATAACGCATTATTACTCGCAGCCTCACGAAAACCGATTAGATACATAATTTTTGAAACAACACGCAATGCAACAATAATTTTTTCACCGTTTGCATTGTTGGTTGTGAAATATCCGCCGTCAACTTTATCATAATTTTTACCTACAAGTTCAACATATAATTGAGGATTTAACACAGCGATTTGCTTTGTCCCCTCTTCTTTTTGTTTTTCTTCTTGCTCTTTCTTTTGCTTTTTTTCCTCTGCCTTTTTCTTTTCCGCCTCGGCTTTTTCGACTTTCTCTTTCTCTAATCGCTCTTTCTCCGCCTTTTCTTTTTCTGCTTTTTCTTTTTCTAATCGTTCTTTCTCTGCCTTTTCTTTTTCTGCTTTCTCTTTTTCTAATCGCCGTTGTTCTTCTGCCTTTTCTTTTTCAAGCCGTTCCTTTTCTTCCGCTTTTCTTTTTTCAGCCTGCTCATCAAACTTTTTGAAAAACTTTTCTTTTCTCTCTTTATATTCATCACCGAGTTTTATAAGCTCTTTCTTCTGTTCAATCGGTGCATAGTCAACCGCCCTTTGAAAATACATATCATTTACCGTATACGGACGGCACTCCTCCGTAAATTCCGTACACTTGTAATCAATGGGCTTTGATACTTCCCACCATATACGCCAATCTGTTTCAAATTCCGTAGACAAGTCAATAAGTAAATCCTGTGCTTTCAAATAATATGTAGGTTGATTTTCCGTATCTGCATATTCCTTTTTATTAAAACTTGTATCGTAATAAAATTCAACCTCTTCCAAAGCACTGTCAACCTTACTTTTCGGTTCATTCTTCGGTGTTTCATTTTTTACTTCCGGTTGTTCTGTCGGTTTTACCTTTTGTACTTCCGGTTGAATTTCTTCATATTTCGGCACTTCTATTTTAGTACCGCATTTTAAACAAAAGCAAAAATCTCTTGATTTATCAAGCGGAAACTGAAAACCGCAATTTGGACAAATTACATTTTCCATTATATCATTTCATCTCCTACTGTACCTTTTCACCGCATTCAAGGCAGAATTTTGCTCCCGGTTGAATTACAGCGCCACATTTTGAACAAGTCTTTTCAAGTTTTTCACCGCACACAAAACAGAACTTTGCCTCTTCGGGCAATTCGGCATTGCACGATGGGCAGATTTTTTTACCTTTCGGAACTATCTTCTGACCGCAACCTAAACAGAATTTTGCTCCCTCCGGCAACTTTGCACCGCAGTTTTCACAAACAATACCGTTATCCTCATGCGGTTGTTCCGGTTTTTCCTGCTCATTATTTTGAGGTTTTATATTGTCGTTGATTGCCTCATTCATTGCTCCGCCTACTGCATTTCCGACATTCAAACCCATCCCGAGTCCCATTCCGGCACCCATCACGGCTGACGAAGTACCCTCGTTTGACGCAGCTCTGTCAAGAACGTTGAACATTCTTTCCTGCTGATAATTATATCCGAGTATATCCATCTTTGCTCTTTCGGACTTCGCCTTACGAAGTTCCAAATACGCGGGGTCGTTTTCGGGAACGGATATTTCATTTACGTTGAAATTGACAAGTTCCAATCCGTATTCCGTAAATTCCGCTCTCAAATCATCGGCTATTGTGTTTGATATTTCTTTCAAATATGATTGTATTTCAAGAATTGAAATTTCTTTCTGCACAAACATTTTGGCAACATAATCTCTTATGTTTGTAAGCAAAATCCCCTTAAAACAATCGGATAAAGTTTTCTGATTAAATTCACGAGTCGTTCCTACTAATTTAATCAACAGCTTTTTACTCTCCGCAACCTGTATCGCAAATTGTCCGAACATTCTTACAGGTATCATAATACGATATTTTGCGTCTTCAATTTGAAGCGGCGTCGGTGTACCCCAACGAATATTCATTGATACGGTTTTATTTATAAAATATACTTCACAATGGAACGGCGATTCACCGTTAAACGGTAAATTAACCAATCTGCGAATAAGCGGTATATTCTGCGAATGTAATGTATATCTTCCCGGTCCGAACGTATCAAGCGCTTGTCCGTCTTTAAAAAATATTGCCTCTTGTGACTCATGTACAATCAGTTGTGATAGTGTATTAAAATCCTCACCCGGAAATTTCCACACAAACACGTCGTTTCCGCAATCTTTACCGTCACATTTAATTACTTTAAAAATGTCCATATAATTTCACCCCATATAATTACTTCTCATTAATAATTGACAGTTCCTTGTATTTTTCAAGCAATTCTTCACACTTTAAAATGCTGTGTTTTTTTTCCAGACAAAACATAATAATGCTGTCGCGTGCAATTTTTGAATAAAGCACACCTACGCCCGCTAATTTCAAAAGTTCATTACTTTCATCTATATCCAGTCCAAGTCCGAAACAAATCTGCAAGGCTTTATTTCGCGTCGGTGACTTACGTTTTCCCTCACCCAATTTATACAAATATGACGAACTCATATGTGCCTTTCTTGCAACATCCGCAATTTTAGTCTTTTTTTCTTCCACAAGTTCATTAATATATTCTGCTAAAGATACATTCGGAAGTAACTCATTGTCATCTAAAAAAACATCTATATCTGTTGTTTGTTTTAATATTTCAGTCAGCTCCTCTGTTTTCAATTCTGACATTTTTTTTGCCACACTTTTCACACTCCTACCAGATTATATTATTCTATATTTTATCAAAATGCGACACAAATGTATCGGACTGTCAGTGTTAATCTTAGAGTTTGACACTCCCCGTATCAATTTGATAATTTCATTATAATCTCTTGCAATCGCTTTTGCAGTTCCTGGCAGGGTTAATTTGTTTGTGTGTTTTGTACAAATATCTTGTTGATATATGAAGAAATTAATGGTATACTTAGTATATAGGGGGGAATATTTATGATAAAATACAGAATTATATGTCCGTTAAACGACAATCTTACTACATTCAGAGTAAAATGTACAGAAGATGACAAACTATACATTAAGAAAATACTTGACAGACCACAATTTGAAATATACAAAATAATTCAAGAAAAGGATTATGACGGTGTACCTAAAATCAAAGAATTATTTTACAGTCCCGAAAACGATAAATACATATTATATGAAGAATGTATACAGGGCTACACAATAGAATCAATGCTTAGTAAAGGTACCTGTTTCGGCAAAAAGTTTGTTATCAAAATGGCAACCGCACTATGCAACATATTAAAACCGATTCACAACGATAACTTAATTCACAGAGATATTTCTCCGAATAATGTGATGTATTCGCAAATAGAGGACAAATTTTATCTTATTGACTTCGGCAATTCGAGATTGAACAAAATCAACACACCAAAAGATACTGTTTTTGCCGGTACGCCGATTTTTATGGCACCCGAACAAGGCGGAGTCGGAACTCAATCCGACAATCGAACGGATATTTACGCAATCGGTATGCTTATGAAATTTATGCTTACAAAAAATACCACCGATAAAAAATCAAAAATTCGCGGAAGGCTTGGCAAAATAATAAAGAAATGCACGCAAAGTGAAATAGCATCAAGATACAAAAATGTTGATAAACTAAAATTTAAACTTTCAATGATTAAAGTTGATGATTTTCTGTTCCCTTTCAAAATATATCTGTACATACTGATTGGTGTAATATTTATCCTTCCGACTATAATTGCTGTTTTCTTTGACCTTAACAATATGATACATATGTATACAGATATAAGACGTTACAATCTGGTTAATCCGATACAAGAATCTACCGGCTATGTCCGCAGCAACCGTGAGCAAGAGCAATATATGAGAGGGAGGTGCGGACATATTCTTGGACTATTTTATGCTGTTAATCCAAGACTATGTCT
>OHAD01003076.1_pt1 | contig 11385 bp, 7 predicted proteins | sample 1577011 | NCBI WGS metagenome assembly OHAD01 (sample SAMEA3541510, study PRJEB24748) | human gut metagenome | biome: human gut; feature: human-associated habitat; material: faeces | place: China | collected 2012
GGAGCCGCAGATGGACCCCTGGGAGGTGGAGCCGTTGGAGGAGACCACCTCAGAGACCACCCGGATGGCGTAGGGGAAGTCCTCCACCGAGGGGATCACGGGGTCCAGGGCCCGCTCGGCCAGGGCGCCGTGGCCCTTTTCCCGGCGGTTGACGCTCCGGGCGCCCCGGGCCTCGCCCACGGAGTAGGCGGGGAAGTTGTAGTGGTGCATATAGCGCTTCTCCTCTTCCTCCCAGATGGTGTCCAGCTTCTGGCAGGCGGAGAGGGTGTTCAGGGTGGCCACGGACAGCACCTGGGTCTGGCCGCGGGTGAAGAGGGCGGAGCCGTGGACCCGGGGCAGGACCCCCACCTCGGCGGCCAGGGGACGGATCTCGTTCTTCTGGCGCCCGTCCACCCGGTGGCCCTGGAGGAGCCAGGCCTTGACGATCTTCTTCTGGAACTTATAGGTGATCTCTTCCAGGTACTGGTCCATGTCGGGGTAGTCCTCCAGGAAGAGCTCGTGCCAATGGTCGATGAGGGCGTTCCACCGCTCCTCCCGGACGTTCTTGTCGTCGGTGTCCATGGCGGCCTTGGCCTCGTCCATGGTGGCGGCCACGATCTTGTCGAAGAGCTCCTGGTCGAAGTCGGCGTGGTCGTAGGTCATCTTCTCCCGGCCGATCTCGGCCACGATGCCGTGGATGAAGTCCACCTGGGCGGCGATGGCCTCGTGGGCCTTCACGATGGCCTGGTACATGACGTCGTCGGGGATCTGGTCGGCCCCGGCCTCGATCATGACCACCTTCTCCTTGGAGGCGGCCACGGTGAGGTCCAGCTTGGAGGCGTGCTTCTGGGCCTGGTTGGGGTTCAGGACGATTTCGCCGTCCACGTAGCCCACCTCCAGGCAGCCGATGGGGCCGCCCCAGGGGATGTTGGACACGGCCAGGCAGGCGGACACGCCCACCATGGCGGCGGCCTCGGGGGAGCAGTCCCGGTCCACGCTCATGACGGTGCAGGTGACCACCACGTCGTTGCGGAAGTCCCCAGGGAAGAGGGGGCGGATGGACCGGTCAATCACCCGGCTGGCCAGGACGGCGGGGAGGGAGGGCTGCCCCTCTCTCCGGAGGAAGGAGCCGGGGATGCGGCCCACGGCGTAGAGCTTCTCCTCAAAGTCCACGGACAGGGGGAAGAAGTCGATGCCGTCCCGGGGACGGGGGGAGGCGGTGACGGCCACCAGGACGGAGGTGTCCCCGTAGCGGACCATGGCAGAGGCGTTGGCCAGCTCGGCCACCTTGCCGAACTCCAGGGAGAAGGGGCGGCCGGCGATTTCGGTCCGGTAGATGTGGTTGTTGAATTGCTTATGGGTGATAATGGTTGACATAGGTGCAGACTCCTTTCATGGACAATGGATTGGGAATGGGTGGGGAGAGCCTGCTGCCTGATTTAGCACTTGAAGGCGTGTCCGACCCTGGGGCAGGGGCGCCTCGGGCACAGCTTCAAACGCTAAACAAGGGCGGCGCTCTCCGGGAGAAGTGGGGGGGGTGGGGCGAAAAGAGGGGCGGTGCGGTTTTGCCACACCGCCCCTTGCATTGACGGAAAAATACGGTACACTGCGCAGGTTCCGCGCTGGCCGTCACGCTACACCGGTTCGCGACGCGGCTCTAAGCCCTCCGACTCCGGCGAAACCCATCCGGGCCTGTGGGCCCTCCTTGGGCTTCCGCCTGCGCTCCGGTCTTAGCCCGCTGCTCACGACGGTTCCGCGCTGGATATTATTTTCTGATGCCCAGCTTGGCGATAATGGCACGATACCGCTCGATGTCCTTCTTGGCCAGGTAGTCCAGCATCTTGCGGCGCTTACCGACCATCTTCAGCAGGCCGCGGCGGCTGTGGTTGTCGTGGATGTGGACCTTCAGGTGCTCGGTGAGCTCCTGAATCCGGGCGGTGAGGATGGCGATCTGGACCTCGGGGGAGCCGGTGTCCGTGGGATGGGTGCGGTTGGCCTCGATGACGGCCGTCTTTTCGTCCTTACGAATCATGGGATAGTTCCACCTTTCTAAACGTTGCCTCTGACTGAGTGACGGGCGGGTGTGACCCTGGGTACAGGCGATGGTCCCGGGACTAAGTCAGGGTTGCTGCGTGCTGTGTGCACGTATCCTGTAGTATACCACCGGCAAGGGGGAAAGTAAAGGAGAATTTTCCCCCAAAACCTCGGGGGACGGGGGGCGGTTTCTTGCCGGTTCCGCCGGAAGGGCGGGGTGGGACCCCGCCCTTTGTGCCCCCTTGCCCTTCCGCCCCATTCTGCTATAATGAAAGGCAGAGAGACCCTAAGAAGAGACCCTAGACACAGAAAGGAGAGCCCTATGAAGAAACGAATGCTTCGCCTGACCCTCACCCTCTGTCTCGCCTTGTCCCTGCTGACCGGGACCGCCTCTGCCGCCGCCACCCCCACCTTTGCCGATGTCCAAGAGGGGGACTGGTACGTGGAGGACGTGGCCTATGTCTACGAGCACGGCCTCATGGACGGCACCGCAGCCTACACATTCTCCCCCAACGGCAAAGCCACCCGGGCCATGGTGATCACCATCCTCTACCGCCTGGCGGGCCAGCCCGCTTCCAGCGGGGACAGCCCCTTCCAGGACGTCCGCCCCTCCGACTGGTTTTCCCCTGCGGTGGCGTGGGCAGTCACCCACGGCATTGCCAACGGCACCAGCGCGACGGCCTTCTCCCCCAACGCCATCATCACCCGGGAGCAGCTGGCCGCCTTCCTCTACCGCTACGCCGGCGCCCAAGGGTGGGACACCTCCGCCCGGGTCAACCTGAACCAGTTTCAGGACCAACGGCTCATCTCCTCTTATGCCCGGACCGCCCTGTCCTGGGCCTGCGGGGAGGGCCTGCTCACCGGCAGCCTTGAGAATGGCAAAGTGTACCTCTCCCCCACCGTCATTGCGCCCCGCAACCAACTGGCCGCCGTGCTCCACCGGTTCTGCCAGCAGGTCGCCCCTACGCCGCCCCCCGCCACCGGCGACATCTTTGTGGTTGCCCCCGATGCCGAGGCCATCTTTGACCAGATGCCCAAGGACTTCGTCTTCACCTCGGGGGCAGGGGGATGGGCCACCCAGCTGACCATCCACCCCGACGGCATCTTTGACGGCACCTACTATGACAGCAACCTGGGAGACACCGGCCCAGGCTATCCCAACGGCACGGTGTACTACTGCGTGTTCAAGGGAAGCTGGAAAGACGTCACCCAGACCAACCCCTGGGAGTACCGCATGTACCTGGAGAGCCTCTCCTACACCGCCCCCTCGGGTGTGACCACCATCCAGAACGGCACCCGGTACATCGCCGCCGAAGTGCCTCCCTATGGGCTGAACAACCCCAAGGAGTTCCGCCTCTACCTCCCTGGCCGCCCCACCGGGGACCTGCCTGGGGCCTATCTGGACTGGGCCCGCATAGCCAGCGGTTGGACCACCCTTCCCTCCGTGCTGCCCACCTGGGGACTGTATAATGTAGGCGGCCAGCAAGGGTATGTGGAAGACCTCTGGTAACAGAGCGCGCCCTGGGAGGAACCCCCTCCTCCGCCACCTACCGGAACAATCTGGCCACCCTGTTTGACCAGACCCGGGCGGAAGCCCTCTGGGAAACCCAGGGCCTCTCCTACCAGGAAATCCTGGTGCAGCTGGCCCAATAACCCCCCGATTTCCCCAGAAATCTGCACAAAATCCCAGCCTGCGGCTTTTCACAGGCTGGGATTTCTGGTATCATAGGGAACATATTTGGAACCCCAAAAGAAAGGAGCCCTTCCATGAAGAAACGTCTGCTCAGCCTGGCACTGGCCCTGTGCCTGGTCTGTTCCCTCCTCCCCGGCACCGCCCTGGCCGCGGGAGAAAACCCCTTCACCGACGTGCCCGCCAGCCATTGGGCCCACGACGACATCACCTACGTCTATGAGAACGACCTGATGAACGGCACCGACGGCAGCCTCTTCTCCCCTGAGAGCACCACCACCCGGGCCCAGGTGGTCACCGTCCTCTACCGCCTGGCCGGCCAGCCCGCCGCCGACTGGGAAAACCCCTTCTGGGACGTGCCCGCCTCGGCCTGGTTCCATGACGCGGTCACCTGGGCCTGGGAGAACGACATCACCGGCGGCGTCTCCTCCACCCACTTCGGGGCAGGCAATGCCGTCACCCGGGAGCAGCTGGCCACCTTCCTCTACCGCTACGCCCAGGACCAGGGGTATGACACCTCCGCCCGGGCAGACCTGTCCGGCTACAGCGACGCCGGGTTGGTGAGCTCCTACGCCACCGAGGCCCTGTCCTGGGCCAACGCCACAGGGCTCATCACCGGCACCACCGCCACCACCCTCAGCCCCAAGGGCTCCGCCACCCGGGCCCAGGTGGCCACCATCCTCAGCCGGTTCTGCCAGGACGTGATCCCCGGGGGGTATGTGAGCCCCGCCCACATGATCCGCAACCTGGAAGGCTCCACCCTGTCCAAGAAGGACACCCTGGTGGCCATGGCCGAAGTCCTGCTGGACGACGGCTTTGCCCCCGCCTTTGTGGCCGGGATCCTGGGGAACATCATGGTGGAGGGGGACTGCGGCCGGTTTGAGAGTTCGGCCTACATCTCCAACCCCGACGCAGAGCCCGACTACCTGGTCTACCTAGACGAGAACTACGACTACCGGGAGAAGTACTCCTACAAGCTCATCTATGAGGGCATCTCCCTCCAGGAGGTCTACAACATGATCCTGGAGCTGGGCCCCGAAGGGGCCAACGGCCGGGGGAGCTGCTTCGGCCTGGGCTGCCTGCAGTGGACCTCCTACGAGCGCATCAAGCGCCTGGTGGAGAACTATCTGTCCGTCAACGGCAATTCCGACTCCATCACCCTGGCCCAGGTCCAGGAGGCGGAAGGCATGACCGTGAGCTATGAGCTCAACAACACCTACCGCTCCGTCTACACCACCTGGCAGAGTGAGAACGCCGACCAGAACACCACCGAGGCGGCCTTCGCCGCCGGGGTCATCGTCTGCGTGCGCTACGGGGTGCCCGTGGGGTACAACACCGAAGAGGTCCAGAACACCCGGGGTGCCCTGGCGGAGTCGGTGTACAATGTGATGATGGGAAACTCTTGAAATTTGGGACCCGCTGACGCTGGGCTCCCAAATTTGAACAGCAGCCGCTGCGCGCGCCCTGGCGGGCACACTGGCGGCTGAGCGGAATAAAACCCCTGGCAGAGCCAGGGGTTTTATCTTTGGATTGGGTTGCCCCCTTGGGGGCAGGGAAAGGGAACCGCTGGAAAAAACGTTGGCTTTATGGTATCCTATTTACAAACGACCCGTTCCGGGAGGGTATTGCTATGAAACCCATAGAACAGAAAACCGCCGCCAAACAGTTCGCCGCCTACTGGGCCACCCGAGGAGACGAAAAACAGGACACCCAGAGCTTCTGGCTGTCCCTGCTGCGAACCGTCTATGGCGTGGAGAACCCCGCCCAGTTCATCCAGTTCGAGGTTCCCGTCAAGCTGGACCACGTCAGCTACATCGACGGATTCATCCCCGCCACCCGGGTGCTCATCGAACAGAAGAGCGCAAACGTCGACCTGCGGCGGGGATCCCGGCAGTCAGACGGCTCGATGCTCACCCCCTACCAGCAGGCCCGCCGTTACGCCGCTTACCTGCCCCACAACCAGAACCCCCGGTGGATCGTGGTGTGCAACTTTCAGCAGTTCCAGATCCACGACATGAACCGCCCCAATGATGAGCCAGAAACCGTCCTCCTGGCCGACCTGGAAAAGGAATACCACCGTCTCCAGTTCCTGGTGGACACGGGAAGCACGTTGGTGAAAAAGGAGATGGAGGTCTCCCTCCAGGCCGGGGAGATCGTGGGGGTGCTGTACGACGCCCTGTTGAAGCAATACAAGGACCCAGAGAGCCCCGAAACCCTGAAAAGCCTCAACGCCCTCTGCGTCCGGCTGGTGTTCTGCCTGTACGCGGAGGACGCCGGCGTTTTCGGCGGTCACGGCATGTTCCAGCGGTACCTGCAAAACCACACCGGCGACGCCCGCCGGGCCCTCATCGACCTCTTCCGCGTCCTGGACACCCAGCCGGAGGACCGGGACCCCTACATCGACGAGGACCTGGCCGCCTTCCCCTACGTCAACGGCGGGCTGTTCGCCGACGAGGACGTGGTCATCCCCCGGCTGGATGAGACCATCGTGGACCTGATCCTCCACCGGGCCAGCGAGGACTTTGACTGGTCAGTGATCAGCCCCACCATCTTCGGCGCCGTCTTTGAGAGCACCCTGAACCAGGAGACCCGGCGCTCCGGCGGGATGCACTACACCTCCATCGAGAACATCCACAAGGTCATCGACCCCCTGTTCCTGGACGACCTCCGGGCCGAGCTGGACGCCATCAAGGCCATCCCCGTGGACAAGACCCGGAACAAGCAGCTGCGGCAGTTCCAGACCAAGCTGGCGGGGCTCACCTTCCTGGACCCCGCCTGCGGCTCGGGGAATTTTCTGACGGATACCTACCTCTCCCTGCGGCGCCTGGAGAACGAGGTCATTGACGCCCTGCTGTACGGCCAGGTCATCCTGGGCCAGGTGACCGACCCCATCCGGGTCTCCATTGGCCAGTTCTACGGCATCGAGATCAACGACTTCGCCGTGACCGTGGCCAAAACTGCCCTGTGGATCGCCGAGAGCCAGATGATGCAGGAGACGGAAAAGCTGGTGCGCCATACCCTGGACTTCCTTCCCCTGCGGTCCTACGCCAACATCGTGGAGGGCAACGCCCTGCGGATGGACTGGGAGAGGGTGGTGCCCAAGCGCGAGCTGGATTACATCATGGGCAATCCGCCGTTTGTGGGGCATCAGTGGCGGACAAAAGAGCAAGCTGTTGATCTTGAAAGTGTATGTAAGGACATACCAAAGTGTGGGAAATTGGACTATGTTTGCGGATGGTATGTAAAAGCTGCGGATTATATGCAGGGCACGCAGATTCACGCTGCTTTTGTATCCACCAATTCGATTTCACAAGGAGAGTCCGTCGGAATCTTGTGGAAGCCGTTATTTACAGAGAAACATCTGACAATAGAATTTGCATACCGGACCTTTGTTTGGACCAGCGAGGCAAAGGATAAAGCTGCCGTTCACTGTGTTATCATTGGCTTTACCTGTGGAAGTTCACAAACTACTCGCTTATTATATGAGGGGAATCGATGCCGTATAGTGGATTATATTAATGGCTATCTCTTGCCTGCGCCAGATGTTTTCATAAATTCAAGAGGCAAAGCATTACATGGATTTCCTTCCATGGTTCAAGGAAATAAACCGTGGGACGGAGGACATTTGATATTGTCATCGGAGGAAAAAGAGGAATTGGTATCAAAATATCCTCAAGCAAACGAGTTTATAAAGTTATTTATTGGCTCATATGAACTTATCAATCATAAGGCAAGATATTGCCTATGGCTCCAAGAAGTGTCACCTAGCAAATATAGAAATATTCCTGGGATTATGAACCGATTGAAAGCAGTTGCGGAGATACGAAAATCAACAAAAACTGCTGCTGTGCAAGCACAGGCAGAAACTCCAATGCTTTTTTCACAAATTAGGCAGCCAAGCACCAAGTATTTAGCAGTGCCCGAAGTATCATCTCAGAATAGAAAATACATCCCCATTGGTTTTCTCACCCCAGACATCATTGCCAGCAATAAATTGTATTTGGTGCCGAATGCTGACCTTTATATGTTTGGTATTATGACATCTAATGTTCATATGGCTTGGATGCGGGTAATTGCTGGTCGTCTGAAAAGCGATTATAGCTATTCTCCTGCCGTTTACAACAACTTCCCCTGGCCTACGCCCACCGACGAGCAGAAGGCCAAGATCGAACAGACCTCCCAGGCCATTCTGGACGCCCGGGACCTGTACCCGGATGCCAGCCTGGCCGACCTCTATGATCCGGCCACCATGCCGCCGGAACTGGTCAAGGCCCACCAGCAAAACGACAAGGCCGTGATGCGGGCCTACGGCTTCGACATCAAGACGACCACCGAGAGCAGCTGCGTGGCGGAGCTGATGCGGAGGTATCAGGGGTTGATGGAGGGATGAAAGAGGCAAAATCTCCAGCTAACATCGTCAAACAGCACAAATCAACGCAAACGCGCAAAAAGCAAGGGCGCCCGCCAACACCCCCCAAGAATTAATTACAGCCAAAAGAAACCAGACCAAAACAAAACGAGCGCGCAAACGGCGCAATAACCATAAAAATTATTGCACAAATTTCAAGAGAAGCACTTGAAAGCCAACGAACATTGCGCTATAATGGAACCGATATGAGGAGGTGCAAAAATGTCTGCGTTAGAAGGCTTCTCTGCGTTTGACTTTTCCGAAGGAGTGCCCTACGTATCTTTCACTCCGAATGGGCTCACATTTAACAAGTCTGTGACGCTCAAATTGGGAGAGCCGGAACATGTAAAGTTTTTGATCAACGAAAGCGCAAAGCAAGTTGCCATCCAAGTTTGCGATGCCGGTGACAAAAACGCAACGGTATTCTATCGGCCGAAGGCATCCGGTGTATTATCCGTCCGATGGAACGCAAGAGACTTATTGAACACCATAGAACGGATTATGGGATGGAACCTAAAAGAGACCAGTTACCGTGCAGACGGAATTCTTCTCAAAGAGGAACACGCCATCGTGTTTGACCTTTCGAAAGCAACGCCCCTCACTTAATTGGTTGTCTACCGACAGACAATTTGTCGGATGACATAAAAAAGATCCCCACCTGAGGTGGAGCTCAGTTGGGGACCCTGTTGCAAAAGCTTAGACGCTAAAAACCGTCCGTATGCTTTGCTCTAGACAAGTGTAGTATACGTGTCGTCTCTGCTTTTTGCAATAGGTTTCAAGGATTCGCCTGAGATAAATCCCACCTGAATCTTTGAAAATCTATTGGAAAGGAGGCGCATTATATGGCGGACAAAAAGATCGTTCGTTCTGAGTGTTCTGAAAAAGATAACTCCTCTGTAGTGTACATCTACACTACCTACATCACACGCAATGGAAAACGAATCTATGCGAAAGAATATGGTCTTAAGGCTTTTCGCATAGCAGTTCCCGCAGAAAATGCGTAACTAAATAGAGGACGGATTTTGACGGTGTTATCCTTCCGTATAAAACCGCCCCGGAGCAGGAAGCTCCGGGGCGGTTTTTCTCACAAATTCTGATACTTCTTATTCCCCTTCAGCGCCTTCATGCGGATCTCGTGGTTCAAAATCCGCTTCCGCAGGCGGAGGGTCTTGGGGGTGACTTCCAGCAGCTCGTCGTCGGCCAAAAACTCCAGGCACTGCTCCAGGCTCAGGTTCCGGGGGGGCACCAGGCGGAGGGCCTCGTCGGAACCGGAGGCCCGCATGTTGGTCAGCTGCTTTTTCCGGCAGACGTTGACGGTAATGTCCTCGCTCTTGGGGGTCTCCCCCACCACCATGCCGCCGTAGACGGGGATGCCGGGGCCGATGAACAGGGCGCCCCGCTCCTGGGCGGCCCAGAGGCCGTAGGTCACCGACTCCCCGTTCTCGAAGGCGATGAGGCTGCCGGTGTTCCGGCGGCTGAGCTCGCCTTTGAAGGGGGCGTAGGAGTCAAAGACCGAGGCCATGATCCCCTCCCCCCGGGTGTCGGTGAGGAACTCGTTGCGGTAGCCGAAGAGGCCCCGGGCGGGGACCAGGAACTCCAGCTTCATCCGGGTGCCCACGGGGGTCATCTCCAGCAGGTCGCCTTTGCGGGAGCCCAGCTTCTCGATGACCGCCCCCACCGCGTCGGCGGGAACGTCGGCCACCAGGCGCTCCATGGGCTCGCACTTCACCCCGTCGATCTCCTGGTACAGGACCCGAGGGGGGGAGACCTGGAACTCATACCCCTCCCGGCGCATGGTCTCGATGAGGATGGACAGGTGCATCTCTCCCCGGCCGGCCACGTTGAAGGCCTCGGTGGTGTCGGTGTCGCTGACCCGGAGGGAGACGTCCTTGAGGGTCTCCCGCATGAGCCGGTCCCGGAGGTTCCGGGAGGTGACGTATTTCCCCTCCCGCCCGGCGAAGGGGGAGTCGTTGACGGAAAACGTCATCTCCATGGTGGGGGCAGAGATCTTCACGAAGGGCAGGGCCTCGGCGTGGCCGGCGGCGCAGATGGTGTCCCCGATGGTGATGTCCCCGATGCCGGACATGGCGATGATGTTCCCGGCGGAGGCCTCGGTGACGGGGACCCGGGCCAGGCCCTCGAACTGGTAGAGGCTCACCGCCTTGGCCTTGCGGCTTTGCTCCGGGTCGTGGTAGTTGCAGACGGTGATCTCCTGGTTCTGCTGGATGGTGCCCCGCTCGATGCGGCCGATGGCGATGCGGCCCACGAACTCGTTGTAGTCGATGGAGGACACCAGCATCTGGAAGGGCTGGTCCTCGTCGGCCTCCGGGGCGGGGATGTAGCTGAGGATGGTCTCGAAGAGGGGTTTCAGATCGGTGCCCAGCACGTCGGGGTCGTCGGAGCAGATCCCCTGCCGGGCGGAACAGAAGAGCATGGGGGAGTCCAGCTGCTCGTCGGTGGCGTCCAGGTCCAGGAGGAGCTCCAGCACCTCGTCCATGACCTCGTGGATGCGCTGGTCGGGCCGGTCGATCTTGTTAATGACCACGATGACCCGGTGGCCCAAATCCAGGGCCCGGGAGAGGACGAAGCGGGTCTGGGGCATGGGGCCCTCGGCGGCGTCCACCAGGAGGATGACGCCGTTGACCATTTTCAGGATGCGCTCCACCTCCCCGCCGAAGTCGGCGTGGCCGGGGGTGTCCACGATGTTGATCTTCACGTCCCCGTACTGGATGGCGGTGTTCTTGGCCAGGATGGTGATGCCCCGCTCCCGCTCCAGGTCGCCGGAGTCCATCACCCGGTCCTGGACCTCCTGGTTGGCCCGAAAGGCGCCGCCCTGTTTCAGCATCTCGTCGACGAGAGTCGTCTTTCCATGATCGACGTGGGCGATGATGGCGACGTTGCGTAAGTGTTCATTCTGCATAGTATATTCTTCCTCTCTTGGCAAAACCACCGGGGCCCCGCACAGCGGGGCGCGCCAGGTGGCGCGTACAAACAATTTCCGCAGGAAATTTTTGGCGCAAGGCGGAATTCACTTCCGCCGCGCAAGTTCAATCCATTCGGGGGTCCCCCCGCAGGGCAAAGCCCTGTGGGGGCGTCATTCTGCATAGTCTTGCACCTCAGTTGCGCTTGCGTAAAATTCCTGATTTTTAACGGCTTTTTATTATACTATTGAATATAGAGGTTTGCAAGTTGATTTTTTGGGGGGGCGGGGGGAGGTACCCTCCAGGTGGGTAGCGCGGAAGCCACCCCTGGGGCGCAGCGCCCCGGGGGCCCC
>OHAD01003089.1_pt1 | contig 11338 bp, 10 predicted proteins | sample 1577011 | NCBI WGS metagenome assembly OHAD01 (sample SAMEA3541510, study PRJEB24748) | human gut metagenome | biome: human gut; feature: human-associated habitat; material: faeces | place: China | collected 2012
AGCCAAATTCTTTCAGCACATAATCTTTGATTTCCTGATAGGTTGCTTTCAACTCAGCACTGGTGGCATCCAGATCGTCCAGATCTAAGTCGATCTCTATCGTGTCATCCGGTTTTTGTTGGGACAAAAGAACTACCGTCTCAACATGCATTGAAACTTTACTTTATATTAACATTCGCGGACAACTTTTTGAAAAATCCATTTTTATCACCCCTAGCACTTATTTTAGATATTTTTATCACCGTAAAAGTATGACCTTCTCGATACATCTAAACAGTTATGTTATTATCATTTTCCAAGTTTTTTCAATTCACGCTCTTTAAGCATTAACTGATAAAGATACTCTTTTTCATCTTCAGACTTATTCAATTTAGAATTCAACTTATCTATTTCAATTTCATACTCATCCAAAAGTGCTTCATAAGCATCCCGTTCCATTTGGAAATCTTTCTTTTGTTTAATAAATTCCTCTGCCTGGGTCAAAAGTTTCTTCTCATATTCATCAGACGCTTCAGCATATCCCTGCTTCTTCCCTTCATAGACATATGGTTTTGTCTCATGATCGATTACCCTATCAAGCAATGTTGAACCATAAACTCCTGTTACCATTGGATGTTCTTTCATAAAATCCAAACCAGCTTTATTTGATTCTTATATTCTTTTTAATAAGCCCATTTCTAACACCTCTTTACAATTAACCAGCCATTCTACGAAGTTTTCTATCTCTAAGAAGTAATTGCTGCAAATATTCATTCTCTTCTTCAGTTCTATCTAATTTTTCAGATAAATCATCTATCTCTGTTTCGTACTCATCAAGTAAGGCCTCATAAGCATCTCGTTCACTTTCAAATATCTGTTTTTGTTTCAAAAACTCATCGGCCTGTTTTAATAATTTTTCCTCATATTCATCTGAGGCTTCTTCATACCCTTCAACTTTTCCATCATACTTACCAGCCTGATAAACTCTACTTGTGATTGGATTGTCTTCACACCAATCTTCCTTAGCCATCTTCTTTACGCCTTCTATTACACTACCTTCTTCCACCATATTTTTTACGGTATCTATTGTTCTTCCTATTCCAGTACTTCTCCAAAGCATCCTTCCTAATCCCATAGTTCTACCTCCAACAGATTAAGATCCTCACCTTTTATCATGTTTCTGAAACCACCTAAAACAAACTCTTCTTTAACAGATTGAATAAATTTTGTATCTGTTACTAACCTATACATTGTTACAATTATTCCGCCTATGTCTAAATCCTTCCAAGCTGCCTCATTTCCGGCAATCGCGTTACCACCAACCCAAAGTACATTACTTGCAGTCGAAATTAGATTAGAATATAGAAGTATTTTTCTAGTTTTAACTTCATATACATCCCTGCTGCTGTACTTTTCTGGATCATAATACAAGCCATGTATTAACGATATAACCATGTTAATTAGTATTACTCCAACAGCCTGTGTTCCTACAACAGCAATATCCTTCATAAGACATAAAGAATCATAATTACTCTTATATAGCTTTCCAGCCAAGTCTGGTGCAAAAGTCTCTAACACCGGGATTGGTAAACCATTTTTAGTAAACGCATCGGATTTCAGATGAATAGCTTCCGCAAATATTGCTGCTGGGAGCCTTTTATCATCTTCCTTTATACTCTCTATTGCCATTCTAAATCCGTCTAACACATTTGTTTGATACTCCCAGTGTTTTGGCTTTGGATTTGCCGATACCTTATATGTTCGAAAATCATCTAATGTTATTGTACTTGATATGATATTCATCGTTCCAAACAACCAACCTAACAACGGATCGTGCCCCAATGTATGTATTCTGTGATAACCAGCTTCCATATTAACACCAAATTTAGGAGATCCGATGCTAACATCATATGGAACGCCATCATAAACTATTTCAAGCCATGTTGGATATTTTTCACTTTTATTATGCGCCCATTTCCCATCATGTTTTTCCTTATATTTATCACGTGCTTCGTGCTCCATTTTCTTAATTGAGGAATCATTGTCCTTCAAACGAGAACTATTCATTTTTTCTGTTGCATACTGGTTTACCTTATTAATAACAACCCATCTTCCAATTTGTAAAGCAGTAGCAAAGAATAAAAATTTAACATCAGTCTTATCTAACCCCGTTTGACGTTCAAACTCAGCATCTAGATTTTCCAAGATTTCCCTAGAGTTATGTGCCACTTCCGCAACGCGCAATGATTCATCTGCAATAACCTGCATATTATTAAACGTAATATCAGAATTAGCTTTTAATTGAGCACGCTTTTTTCTTAATTCTTCAACGCTCATTACAAGTCCCCCTCTTTAATACATAATTAAACTTTAGTAATCAGTGCCTTTCCCGCATTCATTAATGGCTTTCTGAATTTATACGCTAATCCAGTAATAACCGCAACAGATGCAAGAATCTTCAAATTATGATTTCTATGGCTTTCTTGCTGTTTCTCATAGAATTCTTTATTCTCTGTATCCTTCTTATATCTCTGAGCATTCATTTCGGCTAATCGTGACCTTATAGCAGATCTTTCTTCCTCGCTTTCTGCCTTTTCCATATTAGCCTTTAAAATATCATATTCAGTGGCATCAGCTTCCCTAAGTTTCTTTATGTATTCATCATTAGATTCAACAATCTTCTTATCAAATTCTAATGAATCTTTCATAGCATTAACTGCTGAGTCCTTGTAAATAGTCATCTTTCGAATCGAATCTTCTGCTTTTCTACCTGGTTGCCTTATAAAACTCTTCTGTGTGTTTTCCATGATTTTATTCCTCGCTTTCCAACTGGCCCAATACGAAATTGCACTCTGTTATTTGTTGCTGGTCATTTGCAATTTCTCTTTGAATCTGTTCTATTGTATGAAGCTTTTGGTTTATGGACTGATTTCGCCTCTCAATTTCTTCCTGAAGATATCTAGTAACATCCTCTTTTAAGAAAGACTCATCACCAGTCTCCTTTACCTTTTTGGCTGCTGCCAAATAAGTAGCTGCAATACCACCTACAATAGGAGCTGCTGCAATCGGCACCATCATAGCTGCACCTACTAGGCCACAAGCCATACCAGCATATTTAGGTGAGCTCTTAAGAAACTTACTCAAATCACCTTCAGTTACCACATGTCCATCTTTTCTAGATGCCTTTTCCGCATGCAACTTTCCACTACGAATCCATCTTCGAACCGTTTCCGGTTGCGTATTAAGCATATCTGCTATCTGTTTGACACTATATGTATCCACTGAGCACACCTCACTTTCTTTGTCTCTGGTAATATAATATCACCTTTATGCACATTTTACAACACAAATGTTGTATTAAAATAGTATTAAAATCAAAAAATCCGGTAAGCAAACCACTCTCGGTTCACCTACCGGCCATTTTACTTCCTTATTCGGTTTCTACTTCAAACTCTGTTCCATCATAAAATCTTATCTTAAACCTACCATCTTCAAATACTATAACGTGGTCCATTACCGCCATCATAAGTGCTGAATCAAACTCATTTATTGTCCCTGCTTCCGCATGCTTCATTACCAGCTTTGTTTTATATCTTAGCAGAACATCATCACCCTTAATATTCTTTTGCCAGCGTTCCTGGTAATCAGCCTGGTGCTCGACTATCTCATTCCAACTCATAACAAACAGCTTAGTGAAGATTTCGTCAGTAACGTACCTATTGCTGCAAACCTTATGACCGTCAGTCTTGTTGCCGGAGCCGCAGTGCCACTTGGTTATCTTTGTCCCTGCTCTGGTCGTGTACTTCACTCTGGAATAAATATTTCCGCAATTTCCACAGATAATCTTGGCATAAAATGGGTTCTTTTCGCTCATCTGCCCGTAAGCATTTGTGAAATGGTCCTTACAGTACTGGGCCCTTCTTTCAAGCTCTGCCTGGACTGCTTGTCAAGTAATTCATTATCGTTCCTCCAAATCGACAATAACACTACATTAATATTATATTCGGTCGCCGGAACACTTTCAAGTGATTTTTAAGGGTGTTAAATATAATCCGTGCACAGCTTTAGTCAGATAAAATCTCGGCGCACAAGCCCTATCACCCGGATTTTTTAACACCCCTATTAAAATCACTCTAAATTCTCATATTTTCCTGCTAAAGACACAGGTACATATCTTTCAAAAAAGCCCGCTAACCCGCATAAAATCAAGGTTTCTTCGACAGCAAACAGACTGTCTCAACTGTATTACCACTTTACCACAAAATCTAACCTTGACGATACCATCCACAAATATCATTTAGCGAACATGCATCTCTTATTATATTTATTTCAGATGAATAATAACCTGCATCCATTAATGAATCCTAAACTCATCCAAAATAACAGCCGCCTGCTCATAATTTAAATTGATCAATATTTCAAGTATATCTTCATATGCTTCAATAAGTTCTTGATCCTGTTTAATTTTATCACTATATGTAATAAAGGATTTAAGGATAATCAACTGTACTATTGCTTCTTGTTCTCTTATTGATTTTTTAAATTTATTTACCTCAGATTTTGCATTTTGAAAGCTATTTCTAATAGAAATTAATATTTCTGGCAGCAATTCATCCATATGCATTTGGTAAATCGTTCTCAACAGTTCCTTTATGTGATATTTTCCATACTTTGTAAATTGCTTATTCAAAAATTGCTTATCTACGTATGAATAATTTGTTTTGATTTTACTCCAGTCTCCCGTGCAATATCTCGTTACAGAAAGCATAAGAGATTTATATAACTGTATTCGAACATACTCCTCATCAATGTCATTTACTTTTTTCTCAATATATAGAATTTTCTTTTTACATATATTTCTTCTTTTTGAGTCAACATATGAGTCAAAAAATTCACATAAAAAATTGCCAAAGATATCTTGATAGAACTCAATTGTATCTGTTGTAAATTTTGTAAAATCAATCTCTTCAAATAATATATCGATTGCCATTTTTGCATCATCTTGGGTTTGAATCATTTCCCGCTGAAACAGCTCTATGATTTCATGTTCTTGGTAAACATCAAAAATTTCGTGAGCATTATAATTTCTTTTAGTATATTTCCAAATATCAATCACACATAGCAAAATTTCATGAATAACCATTCTAAAAGATTCATTCGTAAAATTTAGGCCGCAATTTGCAACATAGCATATTGTAGATATATCATAGTTACTCATATCAAAAACATCTATCTCTAAAGATTCTTCCTGCAGCAGATACCTATCTATTATCTCCTCTTCGCGACTAGTATAACAATTTCCATCATCATCTTTGATATAACGATCTATTCCTGACAACTTAGGTTGCATATTAGGATTAAATATAAACTCCTTATCTTTCTTACTCACTTTCAAATAATTAGCATTATATTTTTGATGTTCCATCTGATCTTCAGATAATTTAATAATTGTATTAAATACCGCTTGTGCCAAAGTCTCGTGATTAGCTAAATATCTCTTCACGTATTTAGCCATTTCATCAATAACACCATGTTGCCCCTTATACATCAAACAATCCAACACAATTTTCTTTATTTTATTTTTTATCCCAATAGCAACGTCATTTTCCAATTGATTCAATAAAACTGGCATAAGTGCAATATCTGCCAAAAAGCTTCCATTAGAAAACAATTTCTCTATTCCGTTAATCCATATTGTGCAAAACTTTTCCCTTTTCTCATTTTCTAATTCTTGATGATTTATTGCACTAGCAATTAAAAGTATCAAAAGATTTTCATATTGAAATGCCATATCAGTATCCTTCATCAATTCTAAAATAACTTTAATTGCATCAAGAGTTGATGGCAAGTCAATCTGCCCAGACACCATATTATCATTACACTTTTTAATCGCCGCATTTAATCTCTGCTTAGGTTTATTGAATTCTTCTTGTCTTAGAACAATTTTTTCTGCTTCCCCTGATATTTGGGGTTCTAACATAATTATATTGTCGGTTATCTTGGTTGCTTTTGCACCACGCATATCCATTTTTTGAATCTGTAAATAGTCCTGCGCATTTTCTGCATCATTTTTTATAATTGAATATAAATAATCAAGAATTCCATAGCATTTATCCTGAACCATTGAATCAAAATATATCTGTGTATGAGATACATATTCTTGTATACTCAAATCACATTTTTTATCCAACTCATATCTATCTTTAAGCTCAGGTATCCCCATGGTCTTAAAAATTTGCCTTTCGAGCAACTCTTTTGTCGGATTTTTTTTGTACAACATATATCTTGTGGTATCCCAATGAACAAGTTCTATGCTTGTAGCCAAATCCAAAGCATAACCCGGTAATTCGTTTTCAAAGTGCATTCCTATACTCTCAATGATTGTAAGCAATACTATATTATTTGATTTTGAATAAATAGTTTCTTTGACATAATTTGCAAATGCAACAGTGAATTCATGATCCTTTTTACAAATCTCCAAACTGCTTATTATAGCCTCTTTAAGACAAAAAATAACATCTCCTATTAAGGTAGGTACATTGTGATCTCTAATCCCTGCAAGCCACATGTTTCCATTTCCCCAATATTCCTTTATTGCATTACTCTCACTAATTTTTACTTTGATTTTTATTACATATTCAGGATTATTAGTTGCATATTCTAATATTACCCTATTTATAAATTGAATTGCCCAATGAAATCCCACTTTAAAATTCAATCGAAACAGATTCCATAAAAATACATTCTCGTACACTGTTCTATATAAATAATTATAATATTCAGCTTTCTCACTTAATCCATATTCAAAACCCTTAGACAGTCTATCGACTCTATAGAAATCAAATTCCTCTGCATCTACTTTTCCACGTAACCATAGTATATCAGCTATCGAACACAATTCGCTTGCTAATCCAGTTACCAAAGCAGGATAAGCATTCTTCAATGTCCATTCCATAATATCTTCTGACTTACGCATACTTTTTCTATTTCCATTAATATAATTATTAATCAATGTATTAAAAAACTTTTTTAACCACTCTTCTGAGTTATCTGCCATTCGATAAAGTGCTTCCAAGCAAGACGATATTTCATCTATGATTTTATAATAGTTTTCTTGCTCAGATTCCTGCAACGAATATTCCACATAATATTCCATCATAGCGCATGCATCTGAAGCAATAACTGCCACTTTATCTTCTTGTTTCGCATAATCCAAGCATAACTTAACTATATCATCTCTTCCGATTATATTTTTCTTATATATTTCTTCGTTTTTCAAAAGTCGAATAATACATGGTCTTCCATTACCAATTGGGGACAATTTCATTTGTGGTGATTCTTGTCTAATATGTAATAACTCACCTTCAAATGCGAACAAATTAATATTCTTCACAAAGTCGAACAACATGCCTTGTTCCAGAATCTCAGACCCTTGTTCTTCGAAATAATTATCACAAAACCTTGACTTAACAATTCCAATTTCTGTTTGCCTTTTCCAACTTTGCGGAATCTCATCAGAAAAAGTAAGGCTATATAAAAACTTATCTCTATTTACCTGTATAAACATTTTATTTGAAATCCAAATCTGATACCGTCTATACACACATCGCCCAAGATTTTCTATTTCATCATAGAAGATCTTATACTTCCCTTTGCACAAATCAAAAGCTTTATCAAAATAATGTTCAAAGCAAATATCTTCGAAAATATCATATTTCAGTCTAATATAATCTCCTTGTTGAGCAATTACACCTTCTGAAAGCAATGCATGCATTATGTCTCTATCTATATCGTCCTTATGAATACCCAACATAAATTTTCTAGCTCTTTCAAACACAATCTTCTCAACAGTTTCAATAACTTTGTTACTGAGTATGCCATACATTCGAGATTTTTCCTCCAAACATATTATGTTTTTCCAAATATATTCTCTTAGAGAATTTTCATCACCTATATTATCAATATCCATCGAATTACTAACTATCAAGTTTATATAAAAGGGCGATTTTAATAAATCAACATATGAATTTGTTTTATACATTTTATGAATAATCGGATATTGCTTCATAAGCAATGCAAGTTCATCTTCTGTTATATCGCCAACTTCATAAATTTTTATTGAAAAATTTGTTTCCAGTTTAATAAAAGCATTTTTATCACTCGTTCTACAAGATGTTACTATGTACACATTTTGATATTCTGCCGCCATATCATACAAATACTGTAATAATTCAAATTTTGTTTCGGCACAGTCCGCAATAAACTCGAGAGCATCAATAAAGAATATTAATTTCTTTCCATTAATACACTCTAAAACGTCTTGGATACAGCAACCCCAAATGTCGTCAATATGATTTTCTTCCAAAAATCTTTCAGCACGAGCATATAAAACCAATTTTTCATTTTCAACATATTTTTTGCATAAAACAGTTTTACCGCTACCAGCTCCACCTTGTATTGAAATATATCGCTCATTGTCTTTTGTTATTTTTTCAAGAAATTCATTTCTATCGATTTCATACTCTCCGTTAATCAATCCTTCAATATTTTTCAACCCTGAATTACTAAGTTCCAATGCACCTTTAAATTTTCTGATATTAATATTAAAGTTCTCATACTCATCCTTTAATACCTTGTATAATTTCTTCTGAAAATTAAGATCATTTTGTGCTTTAGTTATAATATCATTTGTAGTAATCAAATTATCTTTAATAGTAAATGAAATACTCCCAATTTGATTATCCCCACTATACTCTCTCACCTTATCAATACTATTATTACTAAGTACAAAAAATACAATATTCTTTAACACTGCACCATTAAAATTACTTCCTCGCAAATTAGAAGAAATAAAATCCACACCACATAGCAAAGAATTTCTGAAATTGCATTCAGTTATATTGGAAGCTTTAAATCTTACATTTTTAAATTGAGCATCTTTATATATAAGATTATGTATATTTGCTTGGTATAAGTATCTATTGATACGCCCCTTCAACTTTTTAGGCGAATTTTGTAAATCAAATCGCACGCGTTCCCCTTTTTTTATCTTTCTATTGTGTTTTTGTTTTGCCAGCTTTCTTCTTTTTTGTTTTGCTCTTCCCAATTCACATTCAACCTCATCTTAATTGTAATTATATTTTTCAATTCGCACTATTTACTTTTAAAATATATACATATTACTCGCTGAACATATTACTAAAAATATCGTTACCATACTTATTATACAATTTTGCTGCTATTTCATAGCAATACTCATCATCCCTTTGTGATATTACAACTATGTTCATTATTTTTTCTTCTGACACAAGAGAATATACTACCCTAATTCCGATACCTTTATATTTTATTTTGAAAAATCCAGTCAAATTATTTCCACCTTTGTTTCCCAATGGCTTACCATAACCATGCGGAACAGGCAGAGGATTTGTTCTTACTTTTGCAATCCCCTTTAATACCTGCCCTTTCAGTGAATTATCTAATTTCGCCAAATCTTTCTTTGCTTCATTTAAGAATTTAACTTGCCACATTATTCAAACTCCACATCATCTATACCATTATATATTTCTTCTTCTGTAAAACCCAACTCAGTAATTACATCGTTAAAATCTGTGGTTTCATGACCATCGCTTATTCTTTCATTCGCAATACCAAGAAGCCTTTTCTCTTCGATTTTATCAAGTAATAGTTCCATCTTTGCTGCCTTATCTGCCATTTCACGATAATTGTCAATAGAAATAACCAACGCTGTCGGCTGATTATTTTTCAGTACAATATATTCTGCATTATTATTTTTTACGTCTTCAAATATCTGTGCAGTTTTTCCTTTACTAAAATCAGAAATAGGTATAAGTTTATCGGCAAAATTAAGAATTTGATTATTAATAGTTCCCATACTAAAAACCTCCTGACATATATAGTATTATTCTTTCTATGATTATTATACTCAATCCGAGTCAAAAAGTCAATAAATTTACCTAATTATTTTTATGTTAATTTATCTTAAAATACAATAATACCCCTACTGTCATAAACACTTCCCTGCTGTCCACCGTTACGAACTGCTCTGTCGAGTGCCATTACCGCTGCAACCGCACCGTCTATTCGTTCGGTACTGTGTTTCTTAGAAAGTTTAATATTTTCTGCCGAATCTGTTTCTACGCATACATTATCAAAATTCCATCTGAGTACAGGATGATTGTTATGTATAATCTTTTCTTTCAGAACAAGCGAGTAAAGTTCCTTTGTCGGAGGTGACATATCCTTAAAGCCTTGTCCGAAAGGTATCATCGTCAATCCTTCATCCTGCAAATTAAGAATTATCTGTGTTGCATTATATCTGTCATATGCTATTTCACGCACAATGTACTTGCTTGCAATATCCTTTATATCAGCCTCTATTCTTCGGTAGTCAACTACATTCCCCTCTGTTGTTCGTATAAATCCGTTTGCTTTCCATACATCATACGGAACATGGTCACGTCGTACACGCTGACGAAGATTTTCTTCCGGTATCCAAAAATACGGAACAATTATATATTTTTCTGTATCGTTTCTCGGAGGGAACACCAAAACAAATGCCGTAAGGTCAAGTGTTGTTGAAAGGTCAAGACCTGCATAGCATTCCCTTCCGATAAGTGTATCAAGATTTATTACTTCATCGCACGCATCCCATTTCTCCATCTGCATCCATCGTGTTGACTGTTTAACCCACTGATTAAGGCGGAGCTGTCTGAACAGATTTTCCTCAGCCGGATTTTCCTTTGCCGACAAAAATGCGGCACGGACTTTTTCGATGTCAACCGTATGTCCGAGCGAGGGATTTGCTTTATACCAATTACGCTCATCTGTCCAGTCATCTGTATCTTCTATTCCGTATATAACAGGATAAAATGTCGGATCAATTTTTCTGCCTTCCAAAATGTCAACTGCCTTTTGGTGCTGTTCAAAACATATGCTGTTTCGGTCTGTTCCGGCAGTAGTTATAAGAAAGAACAGTGGCTGTGTTCGTGCATCACCTGAACCTTTTGTCATTACATCAAACAATTCACGGTTCGGCTGTGAATGCAGTTCATCAAATATTACGCCGTGAACATTAAGACCGTGTTTTGTAAAAGCCTCACTCGACAGCACTTGATAATATGAATTAGTCGGTTTATACACAAGTCTTTTTACTGACATAACAGGCTTAATTCTCTTTTTCAAAGCAGGACATTGTTCGACCATATCCACCGCCACATCAAACACAATACTTGCCTGCTGACGGTCACTTGCACAGCCGTATACTTCTGCACCCCATTCACCGTCACCGCATGTAAGATACAGCGCCACTCCTGCTGCAAGTTCTGACTTACCCATC